>ULRF01067522.1_pt1 | contig 17511 bp, 20 predicted proteins | sample 1955131 | NCBI WGS metagenome assembly ULRF01 (sample SAMEA4835673, study PRJEB28245) | human gut metagenome | biome: gut microbiome; material: fecal sample | place: Denmark | collected 2008
CGCCAAGTATAAAACGAAGAAATACATGGTCGCCGTGTTCGAGTCCGGCAAGGGCGATCTTTATGAGAACACGCGGGACTTGCTGCTCTTCAACCGCCGCCGCAGCGCCGAAAAGGCCGTGCAGCAGGCGAAGAAGCAGAGTGCCGTGGGCATGGAGCGGTAAGCAGCGGGCGGAAGGAAGCAATCCCTTCCGCCCTTTTTCTTTTTGCCTAAATTTAATCCATAATGTCGTACCGCTTCATCAGCTCGATGCGCTCCTTGGCGAGCTTGATGTAGCCGGAGGCGCTGCCAGTCGATCTCCGCGTGATACGCCCGCGCCCACAGGTCGATGTCACAGAACTGCCGCAGCCCGATGCCGCTGCGGACGAAGTGCTTGTAGGCGTGCAGAATCAGGTACAACAGATGCTCATGGGGCGGCATGGCGAGAAGGCCATCGATCTCGGTGGCTTGGATGTCTGCGAAGAAGCGGTTCAGCTCGTCATGGGCATCCTCGGAGGAATCGAACAAGTGGCGGTGCAGCTCGATGTAAAGCGGGCTGCCGTTTTTTGTGTAGGACACCTCGTCCGCCGTGGGAAGCTCATCTGCCGGGGTGTCGGTGGTTAGGCCGTTCGCCAGAAGCTGCTCGTGGCAGGCCATGAACTCCGCGTCCGGAATGTAGATGTCATCATCCGCGCTGATACGGTGATCCTTCAGCGGATACAGTCGGCTGCAAAGCTGCCCCTTTACCACGATGGGGTGCAGCCCTGCCGAACACAGCTTATGATAAAGGTCGGAAAACTCCGCCGAGCGCACGGTTTGGTTCAACACCTGCCCAATAACCTGTTGCTTGGTTACGGCAAACAGAGCTACGTTCTCTTCGGCAACAGGCATCTTGCGGACGGTCTCGAAGAGGATCGGCAGCAGCTTCTGCTGGTTGGCCAGCGTGAAGATGGCAGGCCAGTCCACCTTTTCGGCGGGGAGCTCCCCGCCGGAAACGGCAGCCTTGGCGATATGAAGGAATTGTCTCTCCGTGGCGGTCAGGGTCATGTTAATTTACTTCAAATCTTGAGTCAGCAACGTCTGGTACAATAGAAACTACAACAAGTTCCGGCGGGTTATTGAAGCGCGGTATTCTCTCAGATGATCCCAGTCCAGAAGATACAATCACTGTCGATTCACCCTTTTGGAACATTCCTTTTTCGTACCGCGGAAACCAGCCGGTTTCAGGGTCGTACAAGCCTCCAAGCAGTGGCAACCTGACTTGGCCGCCATGTGCGTGACCGGAAAAGACGATATCCACATTCCACTCGTCAATACTCCCGTAGTCGAGAAGTCCCTCCGACATATGACAAAGAAGAATTGTTGGACAGTCCGTGTCAGAAAAGTCCCGCATAAATTCCTGCTCCGGTCCATTTTGCTGCTTTGGGGACAGCAGATAACCGTAGATACCTCCAACACGAATGTCTTGATCGTTTAATGTAATCTGTTGATACTGGCGCTCCAAAACGATTGCCCCTGCGTCTGTTACCTGTGAAAGAAACGCCTCCCCCTGCGTGTTTATATAGTCCAGTTCATGATTGCCAAGCGAGCAGAAAACCGGCGCAGTTTGGGACAAGGCACTAATCAGTTCCAGCACATGCGCGATCTCTTTTTGTGTTGAATTCCGGCTGATCATATCACCGGTCATAACAATCATGTCTGGCTTTGCGGCGGATATTTCGCGCAACAGAAGCTCATTATCCGAGCCGTATTCGCAGCAGTGCAAATCAGACAGATGTGCAATCGTCAGCGGTTGTAAAAAAGCGGAACTCTCAACCTGATAGCGCGTCACCGTGAGTTTGTCAGCGCGATAGAAGCCTGCAACGAGGAATACTATTAGGCTGAAAAAAGCAATCAGCAGAATGCTTTTGTAACGAGCACGAAAATTGTAATTCGATTTCATATTTCTAGTTTGACAAAGCCGTTTCCTATGCACAATCGCAGCATCATATCATTATCGAACAGTATGATATATATTGCCCTTTATCACGTGACCGGCAAGGCTTCTCTTTTATTAGCCAGGGACATTCCCATTGATTCTAGCTAATGTTTCCTTCAAAATCGTGGAGGATGTCCCCTTTGTGTAGGGGAAGTATACTACTTCAACCCCGACATCCCCGAACCTCTTCTCTACGGCATTGAACAAGGCAGAGCCTTTCCAATCATCCCCTACAAACATCTTGTTAAAATGATACTTCTCCCATGCAGCAAACTTATCACGGTTTACCTGAGGTACAACTTCATCTGCATAGCGAATTGCCTTCACGATTTCCATACGTTCTTCGAAGCAAATCACAGGATTTTTGTGCTTATATTCTCGCACTAACTCGTCTGTGCTAACCGCGACGATAAGGTGATCGCACTGTTCTTTTGCCTTCTTGAGAATATTCAAATGTCCGATATGGAAAAGGTCAAATACACCTGCCGTATATCCAATTATCATTGATTATATCCTGCACTTTCCCTCAATATATTTTGCAACACGCTTAGTCGCTTGACCATCCTCATAACTCCCCACGGAGTCAAGAAATGCTCTTATCCGGCTTTGATACACATCAAAATCGAAGTCTTTTATTCTTTCATAAAGTTCTTCCATACTAAGTGCTATAGGAAAAGGAAGCTCATCCAGGTTAAAATATAACGCTCGCTCATTTGCCGTATATTCTTTGATGTCAGGGATATAGAGAATACACGGTTTCCCGCGAATCGCCATATCAAACATACATGAGGAATAATCGGTAATCAGAAGATCAGATGCTGCAATAAGCTCCTGCATATCCGGATATAATGTCATCGCTATACTACCACTCGGAACAGGAGCGTCTTTTAAATTTGGATGATATCTACACCCGATTGCCCATTCCGCTTTATCGCTTGCCCTTAGCGCACTTGATAAACCAGCAAAGTTCATCCCATGTGTCTGCGCAACTTTTCCATCTCTAAATGTTGGCGCAAAAATAGCAAGCTTCATATCTGCGCTCAGTCCATAGTAATGATATACTTTTTGCCTTACTGCGCTGTTGTTTTCTAAAAACAGATCGCATCGGGGCGTACCGCCTTCCAATATTTCCCCTTCGTACCAAAACGCACGGCGGAACACTCTTGTACTAAACGCGCAACCAGATAGCAGCAGGTCTATTTTTTTCGAGTCTTCTTTCGCGTTTTCGACATAGTTCGGCGGCAGAGACGGTGCATCCCCCTCAATCATTTTCAATCGCAATGAACTATGCCACGTTTGAATGTAGATTTGTTCGCTTCGTTTGTCGAAAAAGTAATGAGATGCAGTACGAGAATTGCAAATGATCACCTTTGCAGTGCTAATCTCTTTCAGATACTCGACAGAAAAAAATCGGACTATCCTTACTTCTCGGGGAATATCTTCAGGAATTGCAACTCCGTTTTCAAACACCCATACTACGTCATATTTCCCAGGGTAATTATGTAGCAGATACTCTGCGATATATTTAGGACTATCCCCATAGGCATGGAAGCTATTGGCCCAACACAAAATTTTGTTGTTTTGAATCGGCAAATGATGATACCAATGCAAATACATTTCATGTCGTAAGTGTTTTATCTTATGAATCATACTCATTGCAGAAACTTCCTTTAGTTTAGAAGCAATCTAATATTGGGCAACTGGATATCTCCCCAATCTCGCGGTTGCCACAAGATATTTTTACTGCTCATCCCCTGCATCTTAGTAAAAACCAATCCATCTACATGGTCAACGTCGGATTTCTTTCCATAGTCATTTTTGATAAATGGAGCAAACACCATTTTGTAGGTCCCCTCCATAAGCGGAGACAAATCTAGAGAGAGATCGCAAGAGACAAAAGCGTCTTTTTCCCCTGTATAGAAATCATGAATCAATGCTGCAGCAACAGGTGTCATATCAAGCCTGCAAATTTCAACTCTCAGACACAAATTTGAAATATCGCTCTTGTTTTGCCAGCAAAGCCGCAGATCAACAGGTTCATTATCCACAAAGGATGCAAAACTCTTATTCAAGAACGAAGCGCTCAGTAATTTTACATTATGACGGACCAGCCAATTGGGGCGTTTTTCTTTTGACAAGTCCATGGACAGGACTCTAGATGTGTCGCTCCGCTGTAGATATAGGTTGATTGCCTCTTCCACATCTCCGTCAAAAATCACTTTTCCATGATCGAGAACAATGCAGCGTGTGCACAGCTGTCGGATCGTATTCATATTATGGCTGACATAAAGGACTGTGCGCCCATCCTGACTGGCAGCATCACCCATCTTTCCGAGGCACTTTTGCTGGAACTTCATATCACCGACAGCCAGCACCTCATCCATAACCATAATCTCGCTGTCGAGATGTGCTGCTACGGCGAAGGCTAGTTTGACGTACATACCACTGGAATACCGCTTGACCGGCGTATCGATGAACTTTTCCATTTCTGCAAATTCCACGATCTGATCGAATTTTCGGTCAATTTCAGCCTTGGTCATGCCAAGAATCGCACCGTTCAGATAGACATTTTCACGCCCGGTCAGCTCTGGATGAAAGCCGGTTCCAACCTCAAGCATGGAAGCAATTCGGCCATTATAGCAAATCGTGCCGCTGGTTGGTCCAGTTACGCGGGAGAGAAGTTTAAGAAGTGTTGATTTTCCGGCACCGTTGTGCCCGATAATACCAAGCGCCTCGCCCTTTTTTACTTCAAAAGAAACATCATCCAGTGCAAGGAAGCGGTCGTTTCCAGTGTGCATACCCTGCCCGATTTTTCCGTTCGGATCCTCTTTCCCGCGCAGACGTGCCCAAGCCGACTGAAGATCTCCCTTCAGCGTTCCACCGCCAATTGCTCCCAATCGATATTCCTTTGATACATGGTCAACTTTAATAATTGTTTCGCTCATAGAATTACACCGTATCCATAAAGGTCTTTTCCACTTTACTAAAAAGAATCAAGCCAAGAAACAGAAGCAGTGCTGTAACGCACCAGCCAATGATGTAATATGTCCATTCAATCTGCCCAATTCCCAGATAGCCGTAGCGAAATACGTTCACAATCGGCGTGACCGGATTTAGCATATACAGCGTATGCCACCTTCCGCCGGGTGCAAACGGGGCAAGCTTGAACATGTCGTATGCAACAGGCGTTGCATACATCCAAAGCTGCAATCCAAATCCTACCAGCATGGCCAGATCTCTGTACTTTGTTGTCAGCGCTGAGATGATAATACCGCAGCCAAGCGAAAGCATCGCAAGCTGCAAAATCAGCAACGGTGTCATAAGGGTGGCCGCATTGGGCGCAAGTTGTCCGTGTGCGTGATACCAGATCACAAAAATCAGAAAAAACACGTACTGTACGGCCAACATAATCAGGCCAGACATCACTGTTGAAACCGGCATAACAAGACGAGGAAAATAGACTTTACCCATCACATTGCTGTTAGCGACAAATGTGTTCGCCGTCTGCGAGAGGCAGTTAGAAAAATATGTCCATAGAATCGTCGCGGACAGGTAAAACACAAACGAGGGGATTCCCTCGGCGGCAAGCCCTGCAATATTGCCAAACACCAAAGTGAACACAACGGTCGTCAGCAGTGGTTGGATAATCGCCCACACAGGGCCTAAAATCGTTTGTTTGTACTGCGAAACAAAAGTACGCCGCACAAACAGCACCACAAGATCACGGTAGCGCCAAAGCTCACCCAGATGCAGGTCAAACAGCCGATTCTTCGGGGTGATAACAGTTTGAAATTTTTCCATAGGGTTCCCCTTTTTATGATTTTCCGCAAGCCCGACGGATACAGTAGTAAAGCTCCGGCGCAAATTTCGTCAAACGTGTCAAGTGATATAGAAGCCAATACTGACCGGAAAGCAAAAGTTCGTGCTCTCTTGAAAGCACTTTCAGCCTTGCTTGCAGTTGTTTGGCCGATTCTGCCGCTCCAGAGCGGCGCGCTTGACAGTATAGCATCGCCGCTGTACGAAACTGTCTGCTGCGCGTTTCCAAAACTAATTCTTCATACCCCAGCTTTTGCAGCGCATCAGCGCGATTATCCATGATGTCCAATACATCAAGCTTGTGCGGATGAAAGTTTTCGTGGATGATACTTCCGCCACGCATAACATAGCCGTACAGAACAAACTCGGTGTAGATCACCCGGTTGCACTGAGGGAGCAATCGTGTGATCAATTCTTCATCTTCGTGCGTGATTCCTTCCTGGAAGCGCAAATGTTCAAATAAAGACGCTCGATAAAGCTTTGTACAGGCAGATGCCGCTACGCCTCCGTGTTGATAAAGATACTGAAACATTTCATGCAGATCCGTGCAGACCCGTGCGTTTGCCTTCTGTGCAGGATCTGCTTGCCAACCACCGTCCGTTTCAGCGTAATGAAATTGGATAAAGTCAAAATCAGCAGTTGCGTCAACAATCCCCATCAAGCATCGAACCGCATTCGGCGCAAGATAATCATCCCCATCCAGAAACAGGATATAGGCTCCCTTTGCGACACTCAAGCCTGCATTTCTCGCTGATGACAGACCACCATTTTCCTTATGTATGACTCGTACTCTTGTATCCCGCGTCGCGTACTGATCGCAAAGTGATCCGCTGCCGTCCGTAGAACCATCGTCCACAAGGATAATTTCAAAGTCCGAATCTGTTTGGGAAAAAAGACTATCCATGCATTGCGGCAAATAGTTTTCGATATTATAAACGGGAACTATGATTGAAGTCATATGTCAGCTCCTGCCCAACAAGTTCTTTACAATCGTTTTCATCTTTCTCAGCCTAAGTTCTCTATCGCTGATTATGCTACATTCCGCGCACAGTAGACTCTGCTCGCGCTCGTTCAAACTCATAGCGAGATTGATGAGCACACTTTTGAAGTCAGCGCAGAGGAACTCGCTGCGATAGTATTTGATTCTTTCGTTTCCAACCTCTGCTTTTTCAAAGAAACGCCCCAACGCGGCAATTTCTGAATAGTTCGTTCCAATTGTTCCCGTGCAATATGCTGCATAGGCACCGAACTCTTCAGGTGTAGCGACGATACCGAGCTGTTCTGTCTGTCGTTTTTTCAGTTCTCGCATCTGTTCTTTATACTTTGGAGATGGATTTTGTGTCACTTGGCCGCGATGAATCCGATATTGAAACAATATCTCTGGGAGCACCGCTATTTTGTTTTTTTCAGCAACGCGGCACCATAATTCATAATCCTCCATCCCATTGAAGGCCGGGTCATAGCCGCCAATCTCGAGAATAGTCGCTTTGCGCATCATAACAGACGGGTGCGCAATTCCACAGGAAAAGAACAGATCTTCTTTTAACTTCTCCGGCTCAGTCGAAGGAAACCGAGTGCCGATCACTGTTCCATCACAGAATAGCTCAATTGATGTTCCGCATACCGCTATGTCTGCGTGCGCATCCAGATAACCCACCTGCTTTGAAAATCGCTCTTCCTTTGAAATATCATCGGCGTCCATGCGGGCAATATACTCGCCACGTGCTAAAGCAAGGCCCCTGTTGAGCGTTGCGGCAACGCCCATGTTTTTCTCATTTGGGCAAAAGCGAATCCTGCTGTCAGAATAATCGTTAACAATTTCCGCTGTGCGATCTGTTGAGCCATCATCAATTATGATGAACTCAAAGTCAGAAAACGTCTGCGCAAGGATGCTGTCAATCGCCTCTTTTATGTACTTTTCCGCATTGTATGCCGGCATAAGGACACTGATTTTCGGCATATTACATTCCTCCGTTAAACCATTTTACGTAGTCAAAACCATCATACCATTTTCTTCCCGTGCGCCCATTTACAAACTCGCTGCATACACCAACACAGGCATCCCTTTCAAAGCCGGAGATATGGAATGCAGACCGAATCTCAGGGTATGGAATATGAGTAAAAACCACCTTGTGCTCATATGGCAGCGCGTCAAACGACTGCAAATCTTCATAGGTACAACCATCTCGGTCCGTCATCATAATAAAGAGCTTGTCCCATAGAATTCGTTCACAACGTCGTTTCCACGCATTCGCCGCGTCCTCATCGGAAGAGTAATGTTCAAACCAGATCGTCAGGTTACCGAGCTTTGCCACCGGATACGGCACACTCTTTTCCGATTGAAACACAAGCGGCAAGCTTAAGTATTCTCGAGGTGCTTTTAGAAATGCGATAAAATCCGTCGGGGTCATCCAGAGATTAACAAACGGAGAGTTAAATGCAAGTCCAAGATCATGACAGATGCACGCCCCGTTGCAGTTGCTGGCAAAGACGGAAAAATCGTGTTCATGTAATGCCTTGCGGTTTCTTTTGTCAATTGGCACGCGAAGCAGATTGTTCAAATGTGTAGACATGCCCTGCTACCTCCCGTGTTTCAAGTTTGCCAGCCTCGCATAGAGGATCAGCATTGCAATATTTTGATGTTCTATCCATTTCGCGCGGATGTCTGCTGCTCCTGTACGTTCGATTGCCGCACGAAGCTCGACATTCCGGCAAAGCCTCCTTACAGCCCCTCTGCGTTCTGCACTGTTCAGTGACGACGTCTTGTAATAATAATTACAAACAGCGGAAAGTGCACCGCTGATTAGTTGCCGCAGATAGGCTGTTTGAAGCGCGTCGTCATCTCCCCACGCGATTGCAATGGCATTTTCAATTGCGGCAGCAGCGGCAAGGTATGCTTCAAAATAATCCGAATGAAAGCGATGAACAGCGCTTTCTCTGTTAATAAAACGCCGGTAATACGCTACCTTTTCGTAAGCAATGACATTGGCGTAGCCAAGGCTCAGAATGTTGAAGATTCGGTCCTCTGAAAACTTAATGCCGATAGGAAATTTAACCGTATATCGGTGAAGTATTTCTGTGCGGTACAAACAGCGCCAAACGGCACCCGCCATTTCCAAAAGCAAATTTGGAGGGATAGCTTCTCTGCTTAGTGTGCAACTGCTTTCGAGTTGCGAGATCGTGTCCTCCTCAGAATGTCCGTCTGCATACACTGTCCTTGCGTCGCACATTACAATGTCGCAGGCTTTCTCTCTCGCTATGGAAAGAAGACTTTGAAACATTTCAGGAACTACCCAATCATCAGCATCAACAAAGCCGATGTACTTCCCGGTTGCTGCGGTCAGGCCTACATTGCGGGCAGAACTGACGCCGCCGTTCTCTTGATGGATTACCCGAATACGCGCATCCTTAGCAGCATAGCGGTCACAAATTGAACCGCTGCTATCTTTCGAACCATCGTCTATCAGCAGAAGCTCCCAATTTTGCAAGGTTTGGTTCACAACAGAATCAATGCAGTGTGAAAGGTACTTTTCCGCATTATAAACCGGAATGATAATAGATACGTCCGGAGTCATCATTACCGCTCCTTTAGATATCGAATTCTTCCCAACAATAGGCCAAGGGGAAGATAGATCAGTAAATTAGGGTTTGACGAGAACATGCCCAACTCAAATGACTGCTGAGCATTCATCAGCAAAAACGCCGCCATGCAGCCCGTTACAATCGAATCTGACAGGTATAGGCTGCCTTTCTTCAGCGGTAGATAAAGACATCTGAGCCAGAAGGCGTATCCCACCATTCCAAAACTGGTTAGACAAGCAACGGCTGTGTTATGCCAGTTGTTGGCGTTAATCCTTCCGGAACCAAAAAATGGATGGTGCAGGAAACTGCGGAAACCCGCTAGCCACAGCCTATCGCGCCCATTGAAAATTGGCTTTTCGAACACCCGTCGGCTCCAGATGTCCATTTTAGGTGCAATATTAGAAAGAGAGAGTACGACCGTGATAAGAGCGACAAGAAGAGGGATTATCAGAAGAAACATCGTCCATCCGCGTGATTGCAATACTCGAGGACACGGTTTCGCAGTCAGCGCCAGCAGTATAGTGACAACGAGCGCGATCATACAAGATCTGGAGTCAGTCGGGGCAATAAGCCAAAATATAAATCCACCCGACAAAAGGATCAGGGACTTTGACCACCTGGAACGTAGGTCATAGAACGATGCTGCAAAAAGGATGTAACTAAAAAGACCTATCATGGCAATGCTGTTTTCATTCCAGCCGGAGAGCTGCGTTCCATAGTCATAAATTGTAAGAATCATTGTTCCCAAAGCTAACACAGCAAGGCCGGACAGACGCATCGCACGTTCCCGTACATCAATTTGGCTGAACACATAAATCAGCAAAAAACAGCAAAGGTACTCTGCTCCGCCGAGTCCCTTTTTATGGAGAAGTCCTGAAAAAACAAAGATGCACATTGTTGCACAGAAGGTGTAAAAAGTGTCTTTCTGAACGCTTACCCGGCGATGTCTCAGAAGGAAAATTGCAGAAAGTCCCACTAATGCGGCATTGGTTATACTGTTTGTATGATACACTTGTCCAAGGCCTGTCCCATTGAACAAAGAAGAAAGCCAAACTAGTACGATTTCTGCAGTGAAAATGACTGAATTCATAATGTCTCCTGCGATTGAGAATCAAAAGCCTCTAAACAGTTTGTAATATAACAGAAATAACAGACCAAGCGGAAAGGAAACCGCTGTCAGCAGCTGGTGCTTTCCGCGATATGCTGTACGGTTTTTTTGAGCCATTATACCAAAGCACTGATATTTTCCGGCCATCAGCAGCCGTGTGACAAGACCGTCGACTAAATCGATTCTTTGCATAAAATAAAGGCAATACCCTGCGGGGTTACGCTTCATAAGCTCCGTTGTCCTGGCGGATAGCCCATCTGGCTGATATTCGCAAACGGTGATTACCTGCGGCAGCAGGCTGACCTTACAGAGTTTATCCAGCCGGTCATAAACCACACTTTCCGTAACAAACGATTCCCCCGCAAAGACCGGAAATGGCGCTTTACGGGCAATGTGCACAGGGTAAACAAATGTGTATTCTCCGCAGCAATTGAGTTCCGAATATAGACCAAACGCAGTTGTTTCCTTTACTTCCGCCGGAAATTCCGAACTCAGCGCTATTCCATCTACCGTAGCCTTGTAGGCACATATTCCGCAGTCAGGTGACGCTGCCTCGCGCAAAACTTCAATGGCATCTGGCGTGAGGAAGTCATCAGAATCCACACAGAGAAGGTATGTCCCCATAGCGTGCTCTAATGCAAGATTATATGCCGTATGCTTCCCGCCGTTTTTCTTTTTGACGTAACGGATAGAAAAGTAAGCAGAAGAGAACATGCTCACTGTATTTTCTGTGTTGTCAGTAGAGCCGTCATCAACAATAAGCCATTCAAAGTCAAAGGAAGTTTGTCTACACAGACTATCATAAAGCCTTCGCAATGTTTCTTCCCGATTATATGTCGGAGTAAATACTGTAATTGTTGGCATATCTGTATCGTTCATTTCCGCTTCAGCCAGTCAAGACAATTCTTTCCGAATACTCTCCGACAGGCACTTGCAAGTTTGCAGCGAAGTTGCGTTCTTTTCGGCAGCCAGCTCATCGAATACCAGTGGATCGAGTAGGTGTTCTCCGTTTTTGTCAGCTTGCCCGTTACGCTGTCCAGCGGGTTGAAGTAGTCCGCCGGATAGACATGAATCCCGGCAACCAACTGCTCCTGTCCGTTGCGCACAAGGCCGAAACGCTCCATCACATCCGTATTGAGATGCGGGCAGCCTACGGGCGTGACGCTGCCATCAGCACCGGCAAAGTGCAGCTTTTTATATTCCTCGATCATCGCCTGAATCACCGGATGGTGGGCCTCAGCGGCGATGGTCAGGCCGGAGGCAACATACTGCTCGTTCTCAAATCCAATGAATCCCTCGTCATCCAGCAGCGGTGAAATGTCCCGCAGCACCTCCACGTCGGTGTCGAAATACACGCCGCCGTACTGCTCCAGCACTGCAAGGCGCATAACGTCGGACACGAAGGCATACTTCTTCGCAGCGTAGGCCTCCGTCATGAAGTGCATGGCAAGATAATCGCAGTTGTCCTCGTTCCACTCGCGGATCTCAAAATCCGGGCAGAACTTCTTCCAGCTGGCGATGCACTTCTTGGCAAGCTCCGGCTTTTCGCCGCGGCCAAACCAGCAGTAGTGGATGATCTTGGGGATCATGGAAGTGTCTCCAATCTTTTCTTGTGAAGTGACTGATAGGCTCTTTCCGGCAGCAAGCCGACCGCTATCGGTCGAAACGCATAGATGTACGCTTTAAACGGCAGATGTAACACTCGAGCGGCCTTTTGTCTTACATGGAATTCATTGATGCGGTATCTGAACTTGCGGCGAGCAAAGGCATTACGGTCGTCTCTCATCGCATAGAGCGGTTCCGTGATGTTCCGCCCTCGAAAGCCCGCTGCATACATCTTGACCCAAAGGTCATAGTCCTCTACTCGTAAATATCGCGGATCATCCGTATAACCGTTCACCGCTTGGTAGGCGTCTCGTCTGACCATGCACGGTGCATGGCAGAAGGGTGTCCCCGCAATAAAATCTTCATTTTGCGGAAATTCAGTTGGATGGTTTTGGCCCCAAGTTCCGCTCTCGTCAAAGTATGTCATTGCGGTACTGACGATAGAAATTTTCGGAGATGCATCGAGAATTGCAACTTCCTTTTCGAATCGTGTAGGCATAGAGATGTCGTCCCCATCTTGACGCGCGATATATGCGCCATCTGCTACGGAAAGGCATCGGTTAAGGGTATAATTCAGCCCCATGTTGCACTCGTTTTTCAGGAGCGTTATTTTTTGCGGGTGGGCAATTTGATATTTCTCAGCGACCTCATACGTCTTATCGCCAGAGCCGTCATCGCACATGACAAGATTCCAATCTGTAAAGGTCTGCGCGAGCAAAGAGTCAAGTGCCTCCCCTAATGTATCAGCGCAGTTATAGATACCCATGATAACTGTGACCTTCATCTTGTAACAATCGTCCCTTCTTGAGCTGTAACAATGCTGTCTTCCGGCACATCGTGAACCACAACTGCATTTACGCCAATCTTACTGTTCGCGTCTGCTCCAATATTTGTCCGCTTTATAATGCTGTATATAAGCTCGAATAAAGCTTTCGGCGACATTTAGATTTACTTCGCATGCGTCGTTCATAGTGTGCTCCTTAAAGTAAGGTGAGTTTATCGATGGTTTCCGTCACAACAGCGGTTTTGCTGAACTGCTGCTCCATGCGCTCCCGGCCTCGGCAGCCCATTTCGGAGCGTTGCTCCACGGACAGCTCCATGACCCGCTGCATAGCCCCATACAGCGCGTTCGCGTCCTTCGCAGGGCACAGATACCCGCTGTTGCCGTCCTCCACCGCCTCGCGGCAGCCGGGGATGTCGCTGGTGATGAGCGGTCTCCCGGAGGCGGCAGCCTCCAGCAGCACATTGGACATACCCTCGTGATACGACGGCAGCACCACACAGCTTGCCATGGCGTAAAAGCGCTTCATATCCGACTGATAGCCGTGGTACTTGACCACACCGGCCTTTTCCAGTTCATCCATGAGGGGCTTATATCCCTCTTCAAATGAGCCGACGATGTGGATCTCCACGCCGTCGCCATATTCCTGCTTCATCCGCTTTGCGGCGGCAAACAGCTCGTCCACACCTTTTTCATGCATGACGCGGCCCACAAAGAGGAAGCGCACCGCCCCCTCCTGTGGGTAGGACTGATAAGGATAATCTTCTAAATTGACGCCTGCACCGCTCAGCACCACGTCGCGTCCCTGCGGCACAACGCCGGTGGCAGCGAGGGTGTCCCGATTCCCGGCATTCTCAAAAAAAACGACCCTCGCGCCCTTCAACGCCGGTTTGTAGAGCGCCAGCACAAACTTCTTGAGCCAGCCGCCGTTTTCGATGGCGCTGCCAAGTCCCGTGATGTTCACGGCATAGGGGATGTGCGCCATCCGGCATGCAAGGCCGCCGTAGATGTTGGGCTTGATGGTATAGGTCAGAACAAGGTCGGGCTTGACTTCTTTCAGAATCGCCCGATATTGGTGAAAGAGCTTGCTGTCATGTATAGGGTTCATACCGCGGCGCTCAATGGGCGTGTCAATAAAGCGGCAGTCAAGCTGCACAAGCTCCGAAATGAAACCGCCGTCCGGTAAAGAGATATATACCTCGTGTCCTGCACCCAAAAGCGCTGCAAGCAAGTCCTTTCGAAAGCGGTACAGGCCAACATCGTTGTTGGCAAGCACCAGAATCCGCTTATTTGATTTTTCTCGCAGGGATTCCGACATAGGTTCCACTCTCCTTGATATCATGAATCACCACTGCACCTGCGCCAATAGTAGTGTCCGGTTCTATTTTTAACCCCTGAATTACTTTCGTACCGGTTCCCAAGAGACTCCTCCGGCCTATAACCACTTTTCCTGAAACACTTACTCCAGGATGAAGCGTGCTATAATTTCCCAGCACTGAATCATGGCCTATTGTTGAGTTCAAATTCACAATACAGCCATCACCTACTTGCACATTGACTGTCAAAATAGTTCCTGCACAACAAATGCTGCCCGCTCCAATTCGGCTTCCCTTCCCGCAAATTACAGTTGGATCTATCAGGGTGGCAGGTTCAAGACAATAGTTATTCTTCAATCTGTTGTATATCGCCTCTCGCGCTTTACTATTTCCAATTGCACATACCACATATGATGGTTTGTCGTATTGAAGTAGCCAGTTGATGTTCCCCAATACGCAACATCCGTCAATTTCTGGAAGGCCCTCCGCATCATCCACAAAGCCTAAAACTTTCCACGTTGGTTGGCTTTGGTTGATTCTTTCTACAAGCCAAACGACTTCCCTTCCAAAGCCGCCAGCACCAACTATAATTAAATCTTTCATATCACAATAACCTTCTCACTCATGAACCGCAGCCTCCGTTCCCGTAAATGCTTCCATCGTTGCGCTGCCTTCAGCGCTGATCCCTTCGCGGGCGAAGACGCAGCGGACGGTCATGAAGATGATCTTCACATCCAGTGCAAAACTAACATGGTCTACATAGTCCACGTCATAGGCAAACTTTTCTTCCCACGTCGCAAGGTTCCGCCCGTGCACCTGTGCCCAGCCGGTGAGCCCGGGGCGAACGTCATGGCGGTGATGCTGCTCTTCGCTGTAAAGCGGCAGATACTTCACCAGCAGCGGTCTTGGTCCCACGATGCTCATCTTGCCGCGGAAGATGTCCCACAGCTCTGGCAGCTCGTCGATGCTCAGAGAGCGCAGCTTCTTTCCAAAGCCTGTTAGACGTTCCTTGTCCGGCAGCAGCGCGCCGGTTTCATCCCGCGCATCGCTCATGCTGCGGAACTTGTGAAGCCTGAAGATCTTCTCATCCTTTCCCGGACGCTCCTGACAGAAGATCACAGGGCTGCCCAGCTTCACGCGCACAAGAATTGCCGTCACCAGCAGCAGCGGCGACAGAACGATCAGCGCACACCCGGACAGCACAATGTCCAGCAGGCGCTTGATGTATTTTTCATAAAACCCAGCCTTATGCCGCATCAGAACATCCCCCGAATGGCATCGCACACGCGGTCCACATCGTCCATGCTCATCTTCGTATCGCTGGGCAGGCACACGCCGCGCGCAAAGAGATCGTCGCCCACCGGCGCATTGCTGACGCTGACAAAGGGATAGCCTGCGAAGACCGGCTGCAAATGCATGGGTTTCCAAAGGTAGCGCCCCTCGATGCCAGCCTCGTTCAGCTTTGCCAGCATTTCACCGGGCGTCACGCCGCAGCCCTCGTCCAGCAGGGCAACGGACAGCCAGCGGTTCGATTCCGCGCAGGAGAGTTTGGGCTGCATGGAGAGCGGCAAATCGCGGAGCTGTTCGCAGTAGCGTTTGAAAATGGCCCGCTTCTGCTCCACGCGCAGCGGCAGCACCTTCATCTGTCCGCGCCCAATGCCCGCGCAGATGTTGCTCATGCGGTAGTTGTAGCCGATTTCCTCGTGCTGGTACCACGGCGCGTTCTCGCGCGCCTGCGTGGAGAGCTTCAATGCATGCTTCGCCTCATCCTCCGTCCGGCACAGCAGCATCCCCCCGCCAGAGGTGGTGATGATCTTATTGCCATTGAAGGAAAGAGCGCCGAAGTCACCAAAGGTGCCGCACTTCTGCCCATTGTATGTAGAACCCAACGCCTCTGCTGCGTCCTCAATCAAGGGAACATCATGCTCGCGGCAAATAGCGGTAATTTCGTCCAGCTTCGCGGGGTTGCCGTACAGGTGAACGACGACCACCGCCTTGGGCGTGCCGTGCAGCGCAAAGGCACGGCGCAGAGCGGCGGGGTCCATATTCCACGTCTCCCGCTCAGAGTCGATAAACACCGGCTTCGCGCCGCAGTAGGCCACGGGGTTGGCGGAGGCAGAAAAGGTCAGGCTCTGGCAAAATACCGTGTCGCCTGTCTTCACGCCTGCGAGGATCATCGCAAGGTGCAGCGCCGCCGTACCGGCAGAGAGGGCGACAGGATATCCCTCGCCCATAAATTCGCCCATGGCCTTTTCAAATTCGTTGACGTTCTCGCCCAGCGGCGCGATCCAGTTCTTCTGAAACGCGTCGTGGATATATTCCAGTTCATAGCCCTCGTCCGACATATGAGGGCTGGCCAGTAAAAGTCGTTTATCCATTTTCCTCTCCTATGTTTTCGCCCACCGAACACCAAAATTTGCTTCAGTCGGGCGTATTCGCTGCGTTTAAAAGCGCGACAAATCTGCGCCATTCCTTTTTGCCGCTGTGACGTGCAGAAATGCGCAAGTTCATCGATCCATGTATATTGCCGTCTCCCGCCCGAAAAACGTTGGGATTACACCATTTTTATTCCTTATATTATACTATATATGGACAAAAAACGCAATGCCTGACACGCGCGAAAAAGCGGAGCGGTTTTTCTTGTCAAATCATTTTCCGGTTGCACATCCGCAATTTACATGGTACAATGTTATTCAATAAGAGAAATGCATAGTCTGTCGCAAATGGCAACATAGGAAAGAATGAGTATGCAGGACTGGCTGAACGAAACCGACCGATTCCTCGAAAACAACCGACGCAAGGTATTGGACGGCAAGGGCTGCATCTCACAGGAAGCGGCGGCGAAAAAGGTCGGTGCGGTCTATGACGAGTTCCGCAAGAAGCAAGATGCGGCATACATTTCCGACTTTGACCGGCAGATGGCAAAATACTTAAAAGGCGGTGAGCCAAATTGATCGAGCGCTTTGATATCGCGGGCTATGCCCGCATTTCCGTGGATGATGAGCAGGATCAGAAGAACATCTCCATCGAGAACCAGAAGGCCATCATCGAGGACTATGTAAAAACCCACTTCCCCGGCAGCACGCTGACGTTTTTTGAAGACCGCGACCGCTCCGGCTACACGTTCGAGCAGCGCGAGGGCTATCAGGAGATGCGCCGGGGACTCATGTCCCACAAGTACGACATTCTCATCATCAAGGACTTTTCCCGCTTCTCCCGCCGCAACTCGCGCGGCCTCGTGGAGCTGGAAGACCTGCGCGACGCAGGCGTGCGCATCATCTCCATCGGCGACGGCGTGGACTTCCCTAATGACGACGACTGGCTGAAAATCCAGTTTCAGTTCCTT
>ULRF01054951.1_pt1 | contig 17481 bp, 10 predicted proteins | sample 1955131 | NCBI WGS metagenome assembly ULRF01 (sample SAMEA4835673, study PRJEB28245) | human gut metagenome | biome: gut microbiome; material: fecal sample | place: Denmark | collected 2008
ACCGAGAAAGGCGATATAAAGGAAATTCCGCTTGAAAAAATGGAGCTTTCCTACAGACACAGCTTTTTTTCGGAGCGTAACCTTTGCATAACATCCGTAAAAATGAAGCTTGCAAAAGGCGAGCGTGAAAAGATAAAAGACCGTATGGATACGCTGATGGAACGCCGTAAGGATAAACAACCGCTCGAATATCCCAGTGCAGGCAGTACATTCAAGAGGCCCGAGGGCGACTTTGCCGCAAGGCTTATAGAGGTCTGCGGACTTAAAGGTACAGCCTGCGGAGGCGCAGAGGTCAGCACAAAGCACAGCGGATTTATAATAAATAAAGACAACGCAACGTTTGATGATGTAATGGGCGTTGTGGATATAGTAAAGCAAAAGGTCAAAGAGCAGACAGGCGTAACGCTTGAATGCGAAGTGCTTATAATGAAGTGAAATTTTCGGATAAGTGCCTTAGATATGTGACCGGGCGAGATAAGACAAGGCTTTATCGGAAGCTGACGGGTATATAAATAAAACGGCACACCAAAATCATTCATTATTCTTTAAAAAAGATAAAGGGCGCAGGGAAAGGAACACAAATGAAAACCGAATTTGTTATAGTAACGGGAATTTCGGGTGCAGGCAAATCCTGTGCGGTAAATGTTATGGAGGATATAGGCTATTTCTGCATAGACAATATGCCGCCTCAGCTGATACCGAAATTTGCCGAGATATGCGAAGAAAACGATGATATTTCAAAGGTCGCTATTGTTACCGATATTCGTGGCGGAACTATGTTTCTGAACCTCAACGCTACCATAGATGAACTGAAAAAGCGTGGTCTTGACGTAAAACTGCTGTTTGTAGATGCAAACCATCATGTAGTAAAACAGCGATATAAGGAAACACGCCGCAAGCATCCGCTTTTTGATGCGACAAACGGTGACATAGACAAGGCGATAGACGCAGAAAGGGAGATAATCGAGCCTCTGCGTGAAATTGCCGATTATTACATTGACACAAGCCTGATGTCAACCTCTACGCTGAAGGAAAACGTGCTTAATATTTTCCTTGACACTCCGTCTGACAGCATGACTATAAGCTGTATATCCTTCGGCTTCAAGTACGGTGTGCCGAATGAGGCAGACCTTGTTTTCGATGTGCGTTGCCTGCCGAATCCGTATTACATACCCGAACTTAAGGAAAAATCGGGACTTGATAAGGAAGTCAGGGATTATGTGATGAGCTTTGAAAGCTCACAGACTTTGCAGACAAAGCTGTTTGACCTTATCGACTTTCTGATACCTCAGTATCTTCACGAGGGAAAAAGCCAGCTTGTAATAGCTTTCGGCTGTACGGGCGGCAAGCACCGCAGTGCGACATTTGCGGAAAATATGTGCGAGCATCTCAGCAAAAATCACCTTAAAGCAAGAGTGCTTCACAGAGATGTGAATAAGGATAAGAAGTAAAATCGTTTAACGGAGGGAAAGGTATGCTGTGTATTATTTTCGGAGAAATACCCGAAGATATGGAGAAGAAATACGTCTATAACACCAGTATGTATTTTGACAATACCTATCTTGATAACTGGCTTACCGATGACCTTTCGGTTAAAATGATAAAAAGCGTGGACAAGGCTGTGGTGCTTAGTCCGAATGCGGTTGACAGCAAGGCTCTCGGAGTTATTCCCGTAACGAAAATATCCGGAGGGCTGAAAACGCTTTTGCTTCTGCGGCACGATGATACAAAGATTTTCAATGCCTCGACCTGCGGTGACAACTGTGCAAAATGGATACTGCGCATAGCTAAGGAATCAAAAAAAGATATTGTTATCAATTTAAGGCACGTTATGGATTTCGGAGATAAGCCGTTTGAGATAAAGATACTCAATAACGGAAAAACGGTTCACAATATTCAGGAATATGTAATGAATGCAGGCTTGTATTTATAGGGTGGTGTCGTTGTGAAAGGTAAATATGAGGTGGTGGTGAAAAGCCGCCGTGTACAGTATAAGTTTTCCGTTATAAGAAATATCACGATACTTCGTGGCGACAGTGCAACAGGTAAGACCACCCTGATAGATATGATAGCCGCATATCAGGAAAACGGCGAAGCCAGCGGTGTTACGGTAATAAGCAAAAAGCAATGCACGGTGCTTACAGGCATACGCTGGCAGGAAAATCTCAGTCTTATACACGACAGCATTGTATTCATTGACGAGGGCGATAAATTCGTTGCGTCTGAGGATTTTGCAAAAGCAATAAAAAATACCGATAATTATTATGTAATCGCAACAAGAACTCCGCTTTTCAATCTGCCGTACAGCGTGAAAGAAATATACGGCATAAAAAACGTATCGGGTAACAGATTTCAAGGGACAAAACGGCTTTATGCAGAGTTTTACCCGCTTTGCAGAGTGGATACCGACATTTCGTTAAAGCCCGATCTGGTTATAACCGAGGATTCAAAAAGCGGTTATCGCTTTTTTGAGAATTATTTTTCGGAGTACGGGATAAATTGCGTTTCAGCCGCAAGCAAGACGAAAATATACAACGAGCTTATAACAAGGCAGTACGAAACGGTACTGGTAATTGCAGACGGAGCAGCATTCGGTCCGGAGATACAGCGTGTCCTATCGCTCAGGAAAGCGAAAAATATCGTACTTTTTCTGCCCGAATCTTTCGAGTGGGTTATTCTGCGTTCAGGTATCGTAAAAGATAAAGAAATAAAAACGATACTCGAAAAGCCGTATGACTATATAGAAAGCGGCAAGTATTTCAGCTGGGAGAGATTTTTCACAGCTGTGCTGACAGAGAAAACAAAAGATACTTATCTTGAATACGATAAATCGCATCTCAATAAGAACTATATCAATCCCGGCGAAAAAGATGCGATACTGAGTGCTATGCCGGAAATAAAGCTTTAATCAAAAAGGCAGGATAAAGGAGCGATTCTGATGTCATTTGCCGCCGATGTGAAAAATGAGCTGTGCAAGGCGGAACACAGCAGAAAACAGCTTGAGCTTTTGTCAAAAGGAGCGGCGTATGCCATGACGGAAGACGGCGAAGGCTGTTTTTTTAATACGGAAAACAAAAGGGTAGCCGATAGCATTGCCGATGCCTTCGATTCGGTCGGCAAGGAATATTCGACCGGTGAAAGTACCTTCAGAGGAAGAACGCTTTACACGGTTACTCTTGCGGATAAAAGCTACGCTTACCCTGTGCCCGACTGTTCGGGCGATGACGCTTTCGGCGTGTATCTCAGAGGAGTTTTCCTTGTCTGCGGACTGGTTGCAAATCCCGAAAAAGGCTATCAGCTTGAACTGTTCCTGCACGATGAGAGCAAATGCAGAACATTGCTTTCCATGATAGAAGAACACGGTATGGGGGCAAAGCTGTCAAGCCGCAGAGGCAGCAGCTTCCTTTATATCAAAGAGAGCGAAAAGATCTCCGATATGCTGACCTATATGGGCGCTATGATGCAGGCAATGGAGATAATGAACGTAAAAATCTATAAGGAAGTACGCAATAACGTCAACCGAAGCGTCAACTGCGAGGCGGCTAACCTTGACAAGACTATCGCCGCCGCACAGAAGCAGGCGGATGATATTAATTACATATTCGAAAAAAGAGGAGAAGGGTATCTGCCCGACGAGCTTTTGCAGGTGGCAAAAATCCGCCTTACCGCACTTGAGCTGTCGCTGAGCGATATAGGCAAAATGCTTGAGCCGCCTATAAGCAGGAGCGGAGTAAACCACAGGCTCAGGAAGATAAGCCTTATAGCAGATACACTCAGAGGAGAAGATGATCGGGGAGAGTAAAAGTGAGCGGTTTTGTACATCTGCACGTTCATAGTGAATACAGCCTTCTTGACGGCGCCTGCCGTATAAGAGGGCTTGTTCGTCGTGCAAAGGAAATGGGACAGACAGCCGTAGCACTGACCGATCACGGCGTAATGTACGGCAGTATCGACTTCTATAACGAATGTGTCGAAAACGGCATAAAGGCAATAATCGGCTGCGAGGTGTATGTTGCGCCCCGTACAAGATTCGACAAAAGTACAAAGTCCGATATGAAGCCTCACCACCTTGTGCTTCTTTGCAAGGATAACGAGGGCTATAAAAACCTTTCAAAGCTGGTGACGCTGGGCTATACAGAGGGCTTTTATAATAAGCCGAGAGTGGACAGGGAGCTTTTAAGACGTTATTCAAAGGGGCTTATCTGCCTCTCCGCCTGCATTTCGGGAGAGCTTGCAAGAACGCTTCTTGACGGAAGGCTTGCGGACGCTGTGACGCTTGTAAAAGAGTACAGGGAGATATTCGGCGAGGACTATTATATAGAGCTTCAAAGTCACGGCATAAGCGAGCAGGAACGCATTCTGCCGTATCTTCTGCGTGTGGCGAAGGATACAGGCACACAGCTTGTCGCAACAAATGACGCTCATTATGTCGAAAAAGAGGACAGCTATGTACAGCGTGTGCTGACCTGCATTGCCACCAACACGACCCTTGACGATAAGAACTCAATGCAGTTTGCCACCGATGAATTTTACCTCAAAAGCGAGGACGAGATGAAAGCGCTCGGCTTTCCGCAGTCAGCCTATGACAATACCGTAAAAATTGCGGAAAAGTGCAATGTCAGCTTCACATTCGGACATACTATCCTGCCGTTTTTCAAGGCGGAAGGCTATGACAACAACGAAATATACTTTAACGCTCAGGTAAGAAAAGGCCTTGTAAAACGCTACGGAGATCCCGTACCGAAAGAGGTTCTTGATCGTGCCGAATACGAAATGTCGGTAATAAAGAAAATGGGCTTTATCGACTATTTTCTGATAGTAGCCGACTTTATAGGCTATGCTAAAAGAAACGGCATCGCAGTAGGTCCCGGCAGAGGTTCGGGAGCAGGAAGCGTATGTGCATACTGCCTTGGGATAACCGATATTGACCCGATACGCTTCAATCTGCTGTTTGAACGTTTTTTAAACCCAGAGCGTGTTACTATGCCCGACTTCGACGTTGACTTCTGCTATATAAGACGGCAGGAGGTAATTGATTACGTTGTCAGAAAGTACGGCAGGGATCATGTGGCACAGATAATAACGTTCGGTACAATGGCTGCAAGAGGCGCTATCCGTGACGCAGGCAGGGCTATGGGTCTGCCTTACGGCAAGGTGGATACCGTAGCAAAGCTGATACCGATGTCGATGCACTCGACAATTGACGGCGCTTTGAAAAGCGAGAAGGAGCTTGTCAAGCTGGCATCATCTGACAACGAAGTCAGCCTGCTTATAGAAACCGCAAAAAAGATAGAGGGTATGGCGAGAAACACGTCTATCCACGCCGCAGGCATAGTAATTACCCGTGACCCTGTAGCAGACTATGTGCCGCTGTATCAGAACAGCGAGGGCGAAGTTATGACGCAGTACACTATGACTGCTATAGAGCGGCTCGGACTGCTGAAAATGGACTTTCTCGGACTTCGTTATCTTACCGTGATACAGGACTGCTGTAAGCTTGTAGAGAAAAACAATCCCGATTTTGACATAGAAAAGATACCCGAAAACGATGCCGAAACATACGATATGATGTCATCGGGCGGCACTCTCGGAGTATTCCAGTTTGAAAGTGCCGGAATGACCTCGCTTTTATCCCGTATGAAGCCACGCTCTGTTGAGGATCTTACTGCGGCATTGTCGCTATACCGTCCCGGACCTATGGATTCGATCCCGACCTATCTTGCAAACCGCCGTAACCCCGAAAAAATACGCTACAAGCACCCTCTTTTAAAGGGCATACTTGACGTAACCTACGGTTGTATCGTATATCAGGAGCAGGTAATGATGATATGCCGTGTGCTTGCCGGCTATTCATACGGCAGAGCCGATATTGTCCGCAGAGCTATGGCAAAGAAAAAGCCTGAGGTAATGGTAAAGGAGCGTGCGACATTCGTTGAGGGCGCTGTCGCAAATAACGTTGACAGACAGGTAGCCGAAGAAATATTCGATGATATGATGAGCTTTGCAAGCTATGCCTTCAACAAATCCCACGCCGCCGCATATTCACTGCTCGCTTACCGCACGGCATATCTCAGATGTCATTATTATAAGGAATATATGGTCGCCCTGCTTACAAGCGTGATAGGCTGGGGCGGCAAGACCGCCGAATATATAGGCGACCTTGCACAGCACGGACTGAAACTGCTTCCGCCCCATGTGAATTACAGCGAAACCGGCTTTTCGTGCGAAAATGACGGAATCCGTTTCGGTCTTCTTGCAATAAAAAATGTCGGCGCTAATATGATAGCCGATATTATCGAAGAAAGAACCAAGCACCCGTTTAAGTCGCTGTTCGACTTTTGCGAAAGAATGTCGGACAAGAATATAAATAAACGTGCGCTTGAATCGCTTATCAAGTGCGGAGCGTTTGACGGACTGGGCAATAACCGCCGTGAAATGATGATTTCCCTTGAGCTGATGCTTGATACTCTTTCACAGCGCCACGATCTTGAAGGGCAGATGAGCCTTATGGGCGAAGATGATGCGGCGGACGAAGGCACGTTTCAGATAAAGCCTGCCGATGAATATTCACACGCACAGCTTCTGTCATACGAAAAGGAAATGCTCGGAATATATATTTCCGGACATCCTGCAGATCCGTTTTACAGGATTGCCCGTGAATCCGGATATGAAAATATCGGCAGTATACTTGAAAGCAACAAGGATAAACAAAATGTCAGGGTAACGGCACTGCTTACATCCGTCCGCAACCATATCACGAAATCGGGAAAGACAATGGGCTTTATCGTAATAGAAGACGCAAGCGGAGAAATCGAGTGCCTTGTGTTCCCGAAGCTGTACGAGCAGTATTCGTCAATGCTAAAGACCGGTAATGTTTACGCTTTCGAGGGTACGGTATCTGCGGAGGACGAGGGTGACCCCAAGCTGCTGATAAATGCGATAACACAGCCGGATCTTGCTAAGCTGCGGAAAATGCACGACAGCCGAAAAACATGGCAGGATAAGGCGGCTGTGCTGTATATAAGGTTTTCCTCCCGTGACGATGCCAATATTCCCGCTGTAAAGGCGCTTCTTAAAGTAAACAAAGGCAACACTCTTACGAAGATATGCTTTGAGGATACAAGGGAAACTATAACCTTGCCGCCTGCTCTTTCCGTTGATTTGAACAGTGATTTTATACAAAAATTGAACGGGATTTGCGGCAAAAACAATATAATCATAAAATAAGTCGAAAAAATGAAATTACCCCTTGACTAAATTGCATTTTAGGAGTAAACTAAGGTGTGTGTAAAATAATCTCGGAGGGTGACCTCTAAGGAAGGATGTACGATATTATGAAAAAGATTGGCGTTTTAACAAGCGGCGGCGACGCACCGGGCATGAATGCCGTTATCCGTGCGGTAACAAGAGCTGCTATTGCAAAGGGAATGGAAGTCGTAGGTGTCCGCAGAGGATATAACGGACTTATCAACGGCGACATTATTCCTCTTAATGCAAGAAGCGTATCTGATATAATTCAGAGAGGCGGCACAATGCTTTACACAGCAAGATGTGCAGAGTTCAGATATGAAGAAGGTCTTCAGAAGGCTAAGAAGACTTGTGAAGAACAGGGTATCGAGGGTCTTGTAGTTGTCGGCGGCGACGGCTCGTTCAGAGGTGCGGCTGACCTTTCTGCAAGAGGCATCCTGAGTATCGGTGTTCCCGGCACTATAGATAACGATATTTCTATGACCGAATATACCATCGGTTATGATACAGCTATGAACACAGTTGTTGAAATGGTTGACAAACTGCGTGATACAGCACAGTCACACGACAGATGCTCCGTAGTTGAGGTTATGGGCAGAAATGCAGGCTACATAGCTCTCAATGCAGGTATCGCCTGCGGTGCGACATACATTATTACTAAGGAAGAGCCATTCACTGTAAACGATGTTATCTCAAAGATAATCGAAGGACAGAAGAGCGGCAAGCACCACTTCATCGTTATCGTTGCAGAAGGTATCGGCGGAAGCGAACAGCTCGCTAAGGAAATCGAACAGGCAACAGGCGTCGAGAGCCGTGCTACAATTCTCGGTCACGTTCAGAGAGGCGGCAGCCCCACAGTTCAGGACAGAGTAGCAGCAAGCCAGCTTGGTTATTATGCCGTTGATCTTCTTTCAAAGGGCATAGGCAACCGTGTTGTAGGTCTTCAGCATAATGAAGTTGTAGACTATGACATTCAGGAAGCACTCAAGATGAAGAAGGAATTCCCTCACGATCTGTACAAGATCGCTAATGAGATTAGCTTCTGATTTTAAAAACGTTTATAACGGTTTTCCGTTATATAAAAAGACTGCACCGAAATTTTAACGGTGCGGCCGACAGAGTAGGTTAACGTGCGTAAAGTGCCTGAGGGACGGGGAGTTGTCCTCAGGACGAACACTGAAAGGTGGCGGTACGTTTTCCGCATCTCGCTGTTGCATATAAGAGATAATCGCCGTATTTATCCCGCATTATGCGATTGCGTCAGCTTGCGTCATTGAGGAGGTAAATATGGCGTTTTTTCGTAATTTCAAAAAGTCGTTCGAGGAACTGAAATCTATTCGTTGCCTTACAGTAACGGCGCTTCTTATCGGTGTTTCGGTAGCACTGAAATTCGTAATGATCATGCCGAGCGAAACGCTGAAAATCAGCTTTGCGTTTGTAGGCCTTGCGGCTATCGGTATGCTGTACGGTCCTGTTGTGGCAGGACTTGCAGGCGTTGTCACCGATGTAATAGGCTTTCTTGTAAAGCCTACCGGTGCGTTTTCACCGATATTCACACTGGTCGAAGTCGCAGGTGCTGTAATTTATGGCATATTCCTGTACGGACTTAATCCCGTGAAGCTCGATTTTTCAAGCAGATCCGCATTTTTCGGCGGACTCAAGACAAACGGCTTTCAGGTGTTCAGAATATTTATGGCGAAGTTCTGCGTCAATCTTTTCTGCAATGTGTTCCTGAATACAATTGCAATGGTGATAATGGGCTACTTTGCACCGGAGGTATTCTGGGTAAAGATAACGACACGAATAGTAAAAAATCTCACGATGCTGCCTATAGAGGTATTCATACTTCTGCTGGTGCTTTATCCTGTTATGGTGGCATATCGTGCGGCATTCAGAGAAAAACGCTCGGCTTGATACAAGAAAAGAGGACTTAGTATGACTGAACTTGGATTTTTAGGCGCAGGTAATATGGGCAGTGCGATAATGCGTGGTATCTGCTCATCGGATATGCAGATAAGCGTTTCGGCGTATGACAAGGATACGGCAAAGCTCGAAGCACTTTCGGCATTCGGAGTAAAGCCCTGCAAGAGTGAATGTGAGCTTGTTAAAAAGTGCGATTACATACTGCTTGCGGTAAAGCCGCAGGTGCTTGGCGGAGTGCTTGACACTGTCGCAGGGGAAGTAACGCACGATAAAGTAATAATCTCTATCTGTGCGGGAATATCCGAGGATTTTATCCGCAGTCATACAATACCCAACGCAAAGGTAGTGCTTGTTATGCCGAACACCCCTATGATGCTCGGTCTTGGCGCAAGCGCAATATCAAGAGCGGACGGTGTGACCGATGAAGAATTTGCTTTTGCAAAGTCGGTTATCGAAAGCTGCGGTATCGCAGAGGAAGTGCCGATAAACAAGATGAAAGAAATAATTGCCGTAAACGGCAGTTCTCCCGCTTTCATCTATCTTTTTGCAAAAGGCTTCGTAGATTACGCAAAGAGCGTAGACATTGATCCCGATGCGGCACTCAAGCTGTTTGCACAGTCGCTTGTCGGCTCGGCAAAGATGCTTACAGATTCGGGCATGACGGTAGACGAGCTTATAAAGCAGGTTTCTTCTCCGGGAGGAACGACTATAGCAGGTCTTGACAAGCTGTATGAGGGTAAGCTCACAGATACGGTCGATGAATGCTGTAAGGCTTGTACCGCAAGAGCATACGAGCTTGCAAAAAAGTAAATATTGTTACGGCTGTTGTATCTTGCGGCAGCCGTATTATTTTGGCTGACATTGTTATCTATACTTATGGTCTTCATAACTGAGCCTGTCCGGAAACGCAGATACTTTTCCGCAGTAATACTGTATTCTACGGCATAAGTCACTTATCTTGCAATGTTAAATGCCTGCGATTATATCCGTGAATGTAAAACCTTCAATTCGTTCCCGGATAAACCGCTTTCGAAATCACAACATAACCGGTTCATCGCTGAATATAAAATTTTCGCATCGAAAACCGTAATGTTCCGCACGGTTCAAGCCCGTAATTCCGCATAACAAAGCCGTTTGGTTAGCTGCTTCTAACCATTTTTTTCTTGACTACACCGTTTTACCGTGATATACTTAAATCGGGCTGGATTAGCTATATCTAACAGCCGCAGTATTTTAACATTTTGTTCTGTCGCAGTAAAAACGCAGATATTAAAACCTGTCGGTTTTGTTCTGACAGGTTATATTTAAGCCTGCGAAAGTGCTGAATTACGCCTGAAACATACAGATTACAGAATTAATCGGAACAGAGCATAATGTTTACGGAGGTCTTGTCAAAATGACAATGGATGAATTAAAACCGGGAGAAAGCGCATATATTGAAACGGTCGGCGGAAGCGGAGCCTTACGTCACCACCTGCTTGATATGGGACTTACACCCGATGCTGAAATAACCTTGCAGAAGGTCGCACCTATGGGCGACCCGGTGCAGTTTGAGGTGCGTGGATACGAGCTTACCCTGAGGCTTGAGGAGGCTCGCAAGGTCACTGTAAAAAACGTACATAAGAAAGACAGCCCCCTTAAAGCCGCAGGATCAAGACGAAACGACACGCCTCACCCAGGCGTCGGAGAATTTGCCAAATACGAGAAGCTGCATCTGAAACACGGGATAGTGCTTGAAAAAGGCGCACCGCTTACATTTGCTCTTGCAGGAAATCAGAACTGCGGAAAAACAACGCTGTTCAATCAGCTGACAGGCTCAAACCAGCACGTCGGAAACTTCCCCGGTGTTACGGTTGACCGCAAGGACGGAACTATCAGAAATCACCCCGAGGCGACAGTTACGGATCTTCCCGGTATATATTCCCTGTCACCGTATTCGAGCGAAGAGATAGTGACCCGTGATTTTCTGCTGAACAATAATCTCAGCGGTATCATAAATATAGTTGATGCTTCGAATATCGAGCGTAACCTTTATCTTACAATGCAGCTTATGGAGCTTGGCATACCTATGGTGCTTGCGCTCAATATGATGGATGAGGTAAAGGCAAACGGAGGTTCTATCCGTGTAAACGATCTTGAACGGATACTTGGAATACCCGTAGTGCCGATTTCCGCCGTAAAAAACGAAGGTATAGACGAGCTTATCGACCATGCGATACATATTGCGAGATACGGCGAAAAGCCCGCCCGTATGGATTTCTGCACCGACAGTGACGATCCGCACGACCCGGTCGCCGCTGTTCACCGCTGTATACATTCAGCCGCAACACTGCTTGAACCGGATATAAGGGCGGCAGGGCTTCCTGTGAGATTTGCCACAACGAAGCTGGTTGAGGACGATGAACAGATAAAGAAAAAAATCACCATTCCTGAGGAAAAGCACGATGCTTTCGACCACCTTGTTTCCATAATGCAGCAGGAAACAGGCATGGACAGAGAAGCGGCACTTGCCAATATGCGCTTCACCTTCCTTGAAAAGCTGTGCCGTGAAACCGTAGTACGTCCGCACGAAAGCAAGGAGCATAAACGCAGTATGGCAATCGACCGTCTGCTGACAGGAAAATACACGGCTATCCCTTGCTTTTTAGGGATAATCGCACTTGTGTTCTTCCTGACGTTCTCCGTGATAGGTGCGGCACTTTCCGACGTTATGCAAATGGGCATAGATTTTCTCACCGACCTTATCGACAAAGGGCTTACTGCATTTGAAATAAACACTGTAGTGCATTCGCTGGTAATAGACGGAATATGCGCCGGCGTAGGCAGTGTGCTGAGCTTTCTGCCTACTATAGTAACGCTGTTCTTCTTCCTGTCTATTCTTGAAGATACGGGCTATATGGCACGAGTTGCGTTTGTAATGGACAGGCCGCTCAGAAAGCTGGGTCTTTCGGGCAGAAGCTTTGTTCCTATGCTGATGGGATTTGGCTGTTCAGTACCTGCGATAATGGCGACAAGAACGCTCTCAAGTGAGCGTGACCGTAAAATGACTATACTGCTCACTCCCTTTATGAGTTGTTCCGCAAAGATACTTATATATACAACCATCGCAGGCGCATTCTTCGAGCCGCAGTACCGCTGGCTTGTGCTTGTAGGCTTGTATCTGTTCGGCATAATTTGCGGTATTCTCTATTCGCTTATACTTAAAGTGACGGTATTTCACGGCGAACCCGTACCGTTTGTAATGGAGCTTCCGAACTACCGTCTGCCCGGAGTAAAGAGCGTCTGTCAGCTTATATGGGAAAAAGCAAAGGACTTTATCCAGAAAGCGTTTACCGTAATCTTTGCGGCATCTATCGTTATATGGTTTTTACAAACGTTTGACATCAGACTCAATGTGGCTGACAGCGCCGAAAACAGCTTGCTTGCGATGCTCGGCAGTCTGTTTGCGCCGATATTTGCACCGCTGGGCTTTGGCGACTGGAGAGCTTCGACCGCTCTTATCACAGGTCTTACCGCAAAGGAAAGCGTTGTTTCCACCCTTACTCTGTTGCTTGGCGGAGATGTTTCGCAGATACAGACGCTTTTCACGCCGTTCACAGCTATTGTGTTCCTTGTATTTACTCTGCTGTATACCCCGTGCGTTGCCGCTATAGCAACAGTAAAGCGTGAGCTGGGAAGTGTACGTTCTGCCGCAGTAACAGTGTTTATGCAGTGTGCTATTGCGTGGATAATGGCACTTCTTGTACGCTGTGTCGGAATGATTTTCGGCATTGCATAAGGTGAAATTATGGATGAGATGAATATACCGAGCATTATTCTGCTTGCGCTGATAGTAATCGCTCTCGTGCTTGTGATCATACATATTATAAGAAACGGCGGTTGCTCCGGCGACTGTTCGGCGTGCAAGAGTTGTAATAATTGTAATAATTGCAGCAATTGCAAAAAAGGCAGAAAAGGCAAAAAGTAAAACATATACTGAAAGGCAGAGCCGAAGCTCTGCCTTTTATATTACCCTTTATCAGTTCTCATTTGTTATAAATCTGTATCCTTCCGATGTTTTCTTTACATCAAAATAAGCAACGTTTACGCCGTAAGTCGTGTCATCTGTACTTACGCTGTAAAAATACAGAACGCCGATGCTGAGTCCCGTTCCGCCGCTTGTACTCTCATTCACTGTAAAACAGCGTGGTGATACATCAAAAAGGTTGTAAGACGGTGCGTTAAACGGCATTTTTCCGCCAATCAACTGCTCATCGGGTCTGCCTGTCGCATAGTAGAAATTTCCCTGCTCGTCAAATTTGAAATATTCACTGTATCTGCTCAGGAATGTATCATAATCCGGCATATCGGCATATAACGTACAAGCGGTATCGTACCATTCTTTCATACTATGGCAGTTGCCCGGTGTCGCAGGTGTAATATGCCATTCATCGTCATTTTCATATCCGCCGGACAATAAAAATCTGTTGAACGTCCGCTGTATCGTTTTGTTATATTCGGTTCTTGCTTTTACAAGCGAATTCGGTTGCTCATTGATGCTTATATCACCCGTATACACATACGAAATCAACTTTGTGAATTCGTCATCGGTAAGTTCATCATTCATTATTTTATCATGAAACGCCTTGTTGATAAGGCAATTCCCATTATCGTCCGTTGTTATTTCAGGCTGTGTTTTGGTATCAGCCGCATCATCGCACCGAATGTCAAATGTGGCGGTTTCGTCAAATCCGCTTTCCTTGCAGAGCATAATAAAAGTCACATTATCGTAGGACGGATGCTTGTAGTATGTTGTTTTCAAGCCGTCGTACTTCGTGTCGGAGTCGTTGCCATTGCTAAGCGTCACAGCTTCAAAACCGCACTTTGAAGCGAAATTCTCAAGCGTTACCGTTGAAATATCGCCGACAAGAAAATTCCTTGCCGAAATTTCACAAATGGCTTTACAGCTGTCGCCGAATGTGTATTTCCCGTATCCGTTTTCAAATGTATACACGTTGTCGTTTTTTGTTGTTACAGCACCGTATTTTTCTTCGATTTCATAAACGGTTTTCCCTATTCCCCACATAACGTCATCATTTATAACGGTATAATCGTCATCGGCAGATGACCCTGCTGAGTTTTCAGAGCCTGAGTTGTCTGTTAAACTGTCTTTGACATTTGAGGTATTTTCTCCGTTCTGAACATCTCCTTTACTGTCATCCGCTTTGCTTGCAGAAGCATCGACAGCACTGACAGCACCCGATGAACTTCCGCTGACGGTATAATCAATGCCGTTGCCCTTTGTCACAAAATGCACGCCGGCTGTCACAGCCCCGACAACCACGACCATTGCCGCCGCAACCGATGTGTAGCGAATAACCTGATGTCTGAAATCCGTCTTTAACTTACTGCTTTCTTCTATACGTCTGAAAATATCTTTTTTCTGCTTTTCCGTAGGATCGATTTTCTCAAATTCGTTTCTGATACTCATACTATACTCCTTTCCGAGCCTAAATGCTCTTTTAATCGCTCTCTCGCTTTTTGTAGCCGTGAACGCACCGCCGATGCGCTTATGTGAAGCATACTGCCGATTTCTTTGCTGTTATAGCCGTCACAATAGAACAGATACACGGGTACCTTAAGCTCATCGGGAAGAGCCGACAGTTCGATCATCACATCACTGACCGCAGAACTGTCATTCACCGCAATATCTCCTGTCGGTGATTCACGCCGCCTGCTGTTTGCCCTTAGCATATTCTTGCATACGTTCTGAGATACCCGTATCAGCCACGCTTTTTCATGCTCGGTACTTTCAAAGCACTTTTGCTTTTCAATCAGTTTCATAAAAGTATTATGTACTGCGTCCTCAGTATCGTGTACATTTCTGAGGTACATAAAGCACACTCTGTACACTGTGACAAAGTGCCGCTCGTATATTTCTCTTATATTTTCAGAAGAATAATCCGACATAAAACCCCTCCCTTTTTCTTTTTGTCGAAAATGTACATCTTCATACATAATACACCGCAGTGAAGATAAATGTCCATACAAGAAATCGAAAATTTTGCAAATTTGGCGTGACGTTAAAATTTTCCACCGTATTTTTGTTTAATATTGCTAAAATAAGCTGTACAATATTGCAATTTTTTACCGCAAGTGTTATAATTAATGTGTTGAATAAAATTGTATCTTCGATGAGGGTACGGAATCGAGGCAGACACTTATGAAATCTATCAGCAAAAAAATGACACTGTTTACAGTATTACTTATAATCATCTCGCTTCTTATGGCGACATTGGCATCTGTAGGAATCATTTACAGCACCACAAAAGCGTTGACCGATCAGACGCTCACAGAAACGGCTATAGTAGCCGCAGACAGAGTTTCCTGGGAACTGAAATCAATGCTTAATGTCGCAATACAGGCAGGCTGCAACCCGAAATTATCATCGTTAGTATATTCCAAAGGTCAGAAGCAAAGCGAAATAGACTCGATTGCTTCGACCTTCGGTCTTGACAGAGGAACTGTAATTGATAAAAACGGTCAGGCATCAAACGGCAACGAATATTCCGACCGTGAATATTTCAAGGCGGCTCTTGAGGGCAAAACGACAATAACAGAGCCTATGGTAGGCAGGTCAAACGGCAAGATAAGCGTTATAATCGCCGCTCCTTTATGGAAGAACGGCGTGCTTAATTCGGAGGTTGAGGGCTGTGTATATTTTGTACCTGACGAGGAATTTCTGAATGATATTGTCCGCACACTCAAGATAAACGAAAACGGCGCTTCATACATAATCGACAAGAACGGTAACACGATCGCTGATTTTGATATGCAGCTTGTCAAGGACGGAGAGAACATACAGAAAAAAGCTGAGGAAGATTCAAGCTATGCGGCACTTGCTCAGGCACACGAAAAAATGGAGGCCGGTGAAAGAGGCTCAGCCGAGTACACATCAAACGGCATCGCAAAACATATAGGATATGCACCCATACCCGAAACAAACGGCTGGTCTATCGCAGTAACAGCATACAGCAGTGATTATACAATACATTGTCTTAAGGGACTTCTGGTGCTTGCGATAATCTGTGCCGCATCAGCGGTAGTAGGCGGTATAATCGCAGGACTTATCAGCCGTAAGATAGGCAAGCCCATAAAGCTCTGCGCTGAGCGTATCGAAAAGCTCTCCGAGGGCGATCTTACAAGTCCTGTACCTATGGTTAAATCACACGATGAAGTCAAGATACTCGCAAAGTCTGCCGCAAAGGTAGTAAATGAACAAAATGCTATGATCAGCGATATCGGCAATATCCTGAGCAATATGGCTAATGGCAACTTTGATGTGCACAGTAAAGATGCAGATAATACATACCGAGGCGATTACAAGGTACTTATTGAATCTGTAAGAGATATCAACACAAGGCTCAATGATACTTTAAGTCAGATAAGCATTGCCGGCGATCAGGTATCCAGCGGTTCACAGCAGGTATCTGCAGGCGCTCAGTCACTCGCTCAGGGAGCAACGGAACAGGCGGCATCTGTAGAAGAGCTTGCCGCTACTATCCACAATATCAATGCTGATATTGAGGCTACAACGGAAGATTGCCAGAAAGGCAGACAGCTTGTTGATGAAACAGCCGAGTATATCAGTGCGGCTAATAACAAGATGAACAGCCTTACAAGTGCTATGCAGGATATCAGCGATGCTTCGGCAGAGATAAGCAAGATTATCCAGACTATCGAGGATATTGCGTTCCAGACAAATATTCTTGCACTCAACGCCGCAGTTGAAGCCGCAAGAGTAGGTGAAGCCGGCAAGGGATTTGCCGTAGTTGCCGACGAAGTAAGAAACCTTGCAGGTAAATCTGCCGATGCGGCTCACGACACTACCGTTCTTATCGAACGTGCTATAGCCGCAGTTGAAAACGGTAACAATATCACAAATGAAACCGCTCAGGCTGTTGCCGAGGTTGAAGCAAGATCGGGCGGTGTCAGCGATATAGTAAACAAGATTGCAGGTGCAAGCCTTGAACAGACGGATATGGTAAAGCAGGTCAATATAGGCGTAGAACAGATTTCAAATGTTGTACAGACAAACTCGGCTACTGCCGAAGAAAGCGCCGCCGCATCCGAAGAGCTTTCGGCACAGGCACAGACGCTTCAGAAGCTGGTAAGTCAGTTCTCCTTCAAGGATGAAGAAACGCCTGAAACAGATAAATAAGCAATGTATGCCCCCGTCTTAACGGGGGCATTTCAGTCTGTCGAAAAACCTCCTGCTTATCTAAAAATGGGGTCGCAGGGGCGAAGCCCCCGTACAGGTCGTCAGCCATT
>ULRF01011729.1_pt1 | contig 17345 bp, 17 predicted proteins | sample 1955131 | NCBI WGS metagenome assembly ULRF01 (sample SAMEA4835673, study PRJEB28245) | human gut metagenome | biome: gut microbiome; material: fecal sample | place: Denmark | collected 2008
CCGGTGGACTCGAAGGTGCTGCGCACATAGCGCATATATGCGCACCGACACCGTGTCGCTGACGCGATTGACTTCGTAGCAATCGCTATTACGCTCGCGATGCTCGCTACGAGTCCGACAATAGCAGGGTGCTTGCACACGGATATGAGTGGATATATGAAAAAAGACAGCGCGCAGAGCTGTTGCAAGGTTGCTTTTGAGTGCCGTAGGCGGTATTTCATACATAAAAAAACGAACTCACAAAGAGTTCGTTTTTTTATGTGTCAAATCAATATTCTTTAATTCCTAGGATATAGTCGGCAGATACGTTTAAGACTTTGCACAGCTCGGCAAACGTGTCAAGTCTGGGTAATTTTTTTGTCGTACAGTATTGCGTTATCATTTCGGGTGAAACACCAACTTTTTCGGCAATTTCTATTGTTGAAAGATTCGAGTTGCGGATTTCCTCGCAAAGTCTTGTTTTTATCGTGTCGGACATAGTTTGCCTCTTGTCTTTTTTTTAAGTTTATAACCGTTGGTTAATAAATAATTTACAACTAACCGTTGGTTATATACAATAAAAGAAGAGGAATAAATATGGGCTTTGTTGAGGTGAACGAACACATCGCAGAGTGGTGCGATGAAAACGGATATCGTATTGTTGAATCGCACAAGTTGAAAAACAGACAAATTGAGATTGTCGATATACGATACGGCTTATTACTGCGTATTTGCACGGATACCGAAATCGATTTGGATTTACTGCAAGAGGTGCTAAACGGTATCGGTAGTGCAAAGATAAATAATTTGTACGACAATTACTATTGCGTATTCTTCAAAACGCGAAATTAAAAAAACGGGCTTGAAAATCAAGTCCGTTTTTTATCAAATAGGTTTTAGATTTAGATTTGAGGAGCGAGCACGGGGCGTTTTGCGTTTTGTCCGATGACAAGTTCCTTGGTCATAAGTTTGTAGATTGCTGCAACCGGAAGCGCGCACACAAACGTTGCGAGGCAGCCGCCCAGTTCGTAAGGAATATCCGAGAGGAAGTACGCTCCAAAAGGTACTTTCCAGATAAGCACGGTTGCCACGACGGAAACCCAGTAGTACGCAAGCTCGGAAAGTGCGGCGAGCGATGCGTATGAAAACACGCTCATATCCTCGTGTTTGCGGTTGAAAACGTTGTAGCAAACAAGCGGCATCGAATAGCCGATTGCAACTTCGAGAAGCCACCATTGAACTCTGTAAAGCTCGGAAGGGAACCAAGCGATGCAGCTGAGCTCGAAAATAATGGAATACGCAATGATAAGGACTGCGTTTTTGGCGGGATTCATGGACGCCGCGCAGATGATCAAAATGGGGAAAACCACGTTTGCAAACGGAATTTCCAAAATGAACTGATCGTAGCACATGATGCCCAAAAGAGTGAACATTGCAATCCAGCCTTTGAGTCCGCTTGTCCTTGCAAGGCGTTCCGCTTTTGTCAATGAAATACCTTTCATAACTTCTCCTTGACGACTAATACAGCCATCCTTGATATACTAGCACCAAAACCTTGAGGTCGTCAAGCGTTCCGGGTTGTTCGTCCTCTCCAAACAAAGTTTGGAAGTTTGCGCACATTGCGTATTTTCCGTCTGCGGCAACGTAAACTGTTTCGAGGTTGTAGTTATCTCCGTTTTCAAGCGTTGCGTCGTGAAACATATAGTAGCGGTGTTGCGAAAGACGGAAAGTGATTTTGTCGTTTCTGTCCTCAAAAAACTTTACGACCGATTCGTAAACGGTCTTTCCGTAGCAGGGAATTTGCCATTGGCAAATCAAATCACCGTCTATTGTGGAGTGCGCAAAGCTGTCGCCTTCGGAAACTTCCGTACTAGAGCCGGGCATACGCAATTCAAGCGTAAAATACAGCTGCTTGCCGTCAACGATTGCATAATCGGGATTGTCTTGCGTGCTGTCGCCGCCCCAAACGTCGTTGCACGCGACGAGGGACAGCAATAACAGCGCAAGCATTGCGATTGAAGCGATTTTCAGTGTTTTTTTTGCAACGTTCGCCATTGTTTAATTTCCTTATCAAAGGTTTATCACGGCAAAATCTTTCGAATATGCGCCGACGGGAGCGGGAGCTTCGATGCCTTCGATTTGCGCGATATACGCAATCGCAACCGCCATATCCGTGGTCGTAGATATCACGTATTTGCCGTTTTCGTCTTTTTTGAGACTATCTCTCCAAAGCGTTACTATGTTGTAGACTTGACCGTCTTGTTCTTCGATGTGATATTTGCACTCTTCGCCCTTGCAAACTTGAGAATGGTAGACCTCTTTGACGTAGTGTTCCATATCGATTCCGTTCATAAAGCCGTAGAGAAGCCCGTATTGCGGAGCGACGTTTGCACTTGTGCCGAGATCGTGGTTGTACCAGTTGCAAAGCCTATCCATATTTATCATTTCGTCAAGAGGTTGCCCCCAGCCGTCAGTGTAGGGGAAGTACCCCTGCATTGTTTTTTCAAACTTTACGTCGTATTCTTTTGTATCTCTCAAAGCCGCGGCACTGAGCGGACGTCCAGAAAAGCCAACCCAGTTGGGTGTGCCGCCGTTCTTTTTGAAGTTGCCGTCCTCGTCCTTTTCATAGTATGAGAGCATGTATGCGCGACTGCCGGGAACGGTTTGTTCGAGGTCGAAGCCGAGGTTGTAGGCGGTGAGCAAGCAAACGTTGTAACTGCCGTAGCCGAAACCTACTTGCGTTACGGGCATGCACGCTTTCCAAAGGGGTATGAGCTTGTTTTTGAGGGTTGTAAGTTGTTGACGTTTGTCGTCAGCGGCGTCGATCGTTTCGAAGTCGATCGCTTTGTATGCGGCAAGGAATGCGTCGTGTCCGTCTACGTTGCCGGTTGCCTGTGCGACAAGTCCCAAAAGCTCGACGTAATCGTCATATGTCAAGCGATTTGCGGCAGTAGAGCTTGCGAGGTTGTTGAGTGCGTTGTAGCCTTTGTTGTAAAGGTTGGATTGCGTGATTTCCGCACCTTTGAACGTGTACTTTACGCTGCCGTTTGACACGTATGAGTCGATATTCGTCAAGTACGCTTTGATTGTGTCGAAATAGACGTTGTAGGAAGTGTCGACGTTGCCGGTTTCATTGCACCATTGTTGATATTGATTGTAAATCAAACTCCAACTGTAAAGGAAATCGAGCACTCCGTACCAGCCTGTTTTTCCTGCGTCGGATGCGGGGAACAAAGAGTCGCCGATGCGTCCGTCTTTGCAAACGCCGCCTATCATGTTGAGGTAGGTTTTGAATTGCATCACCACTTCGTTGTCGTAGAAATCGCCCTTGACATAGCGCAAGTAGAGAAGCGGAACTCTCGATTGAGTGGTCTTTGAGGTGAGAATGGATTTTTTGAAAGCGTCGCTTTCAAGATAAGTTTTCAAAGAAACTTTAAGCTCTTCGGCAAGTTGGTCGTATCTGTCCCATTTGCCGACGATGTTCATATCGCGAGTCGGCGTAATGGTGTAGTCGAGAAGCGTATCGTTGTCGTACCAGCCGACAAACACGTATCCGTCGCGATCTTGGGGAGTGGGGAGCGTATAGCTTTCGCCTGCTTTCACCGACACCGTTTGCGTTTGACCGTTTTGCGTGAGCGTAAGCGTGTAGGTAGTAGGAGCTTGGTCGCATGCGACGAGCGCGATTGACAATACGAGCACGATTGCAAGAGCCAAACACAAGATTTTTGCGTTTTTGTTCATTGGTAGTTCTCCTTTTCAAATCTTTGATTTTGACAGAAATCAAAGTGTTGTTTTTAAGAATCTAACCGCCTTGTTTGTGGTTGAATTGCATGAAAAGGCTTTGACTAAAATTGATTTTTCGGCAAAAATATGGAATTTTGCCCTAAAACCGTTGCCGAGGTTTGTTTTTGAAAATAAAAAACACACCCTTTCGGCGCATCCCTTCATTGCGTGCGTATAGGCAAATCGGGAACGCGTTTTTGCCTTGACGACGCTCAAATACGGCAGACTTACTGACTTATGAAAAAATGGCGCATGCAAGACACTCCGACTTTTCAAATACAGTGGTGGCGGTTGTTCGGGAATCGAACCCGATGTCTAAATCTACTCAGCATAACAACTTTTCAAACCGTATTCTATTCAACTGGGCTTATCATAACACAAAATAAACGACGTGTAAAGCGTGCGTTTCGTTTTGAAACTATAAAACGAAAAAATCCGACTTTTCGTCGGATTTTTTGCATTGAAATTGTCTTTGTAAGTTTGGTTTTTATGCGTGTTTTTTCGCTGCAATCTTTTAGTGTTCGAATTGCGAGTTGTAAAGATTTGCATAGAAACCGCCTTTTGCAAGCAGTTGTTCGTGCGTACCTTTTTCGATGACGTTGCCCTTGTTCATGACGAGAATCACGTCCGCATTTTTGATTGTCGAGAGGCGGTGCGCGACGATAAACGACGTCTTGTTTTGCATGAGTTTTTCAAACGCTTGCTGAATCTTGATTTCCGTGCGAGTGTCGATCGAGCTTGTCGCTTCGTCGAGAATGAGCATCGGGGGATGAGTGAGCATAACTCTTGCGATGCAAAGAAGCTGTTTTTGTCCTTGCGAGATATTTCCGCCGTCGTCGTCGAGCACGGTATCGTAACCGTTTTCGAGGTGCATGACGAAGTTGTGGATATGAGCGGCCTTTGCGGCTTCGATGATTTCTTCCTCGGTTGCGTCGGGATTGCCATAGGCAATGTTTTCTCTTACAGTGCCTTTTTTGAGCCAGGTGTCTTGAAGTACCATGCCGTAGCTCAATCTGAGCGACTTTCTGGTAACCTTGGATATATCCTTGCCTTCGACTTCGATTTTGCCGCTGTCGGGATCGTAGAAGCGCATAAGCAGATTGATAAGAGTGGTTTTGCCGCAACCCGTCGGTCCGACGATTGCAACGCGCTGACCGCTCTTGACGTTGAGCGAAAATCCTTGAATGAGGGGTTTGTCTTTCACGTACGAGAAGTAAACGTCGTCGATGTCGATGTTGCCGTGCGCGTCGGTCAATTCCTCAAAACCTGCGTCGGAGGATTGATTTTGCGCTTCGAGAAGGTCGAAAACTCTGCTTGCCGCAGCGGTTGCGCCTTGAAGCTCGGTTACGACGCCAGTGATTTCGTTGAAAGGTTTGGTGTATTGCGTTGCGTAGGAAAGCACGCAAGAGAGCGCGCCGACTGAGAGCGTGCTCATGCCGGGCACTACGCTGCCTTTTATCACGAGATAAACGCCCAGCACGCATACGACGACGTATATCACGTTGTTGACGAATCTCGTGCAGGGGTTGACCATTGCCGAATAGAAAGCGGCGTTTTGTCCCCAAACTTTGAGGTCGCCGTTTATAACGGCAAATCTGTCCTCGGCGCGTTTTTCATAGCCGAAAATTTTGACGACGCGTTGATTTGACAACATCTCGGTTACGAGACCGGAAAGCTCGCCGCGCTTTTTTGCTTGCATTGCAAACATATTGTGACAGCCTTTTGCGATGAAGTATGCCACAAACAACGAAAGAGGAGTGAGGCACACCACTACGAGTGCGATAACCCAGTTGTACCAAAGCATGAAGCCCAGCGTGCCGATTATCGTAACCACGCCGTTGAAGAGTTGCGAAAAGCCTTGAATAAGTCCGTCGGAGATTTGGTCGATGTCGTTGCCGACTCTGGACATCAGGTCGCCGTGTGAGTTGGAGTCAACGTAGGAGAGGGGAACGTCGTTGAGCTTTGCGTACGCCGAGGAGCGCAAATCGCGTATGGTGCGGAATGAGGCAAAGTTTATGCACAGCGACGCAAGGTATTGAAATACGAATACGCAAGCGATAAGCCCTGCAAGGATACCAGCGTTTTTGAATATAACGCCGAAATCCACGTTGTTTTCGCCGATGATGTAGTCCACCGTCTTGCCAACGACTACGGGTGCAAGCAGAGTTGCCGCAATCTGAAGTGCGGACAACACGAGTGCGATTATAATGACGGGCACGTACGGGCGCGCGTATTTGAGCAATTTTTTGATTGCCGCAAAGTCGGTTTTGTTCTTTTTCGCTTTTTTTGTATCGGAGGCGTATTTTTTCATTTTGCTTCGTCCTCCTTGACTTGTGATAAACAAATTTCGCGATATACGTCGCAAGACTTGATAAGTTCGTCGTGCGTACCGAGTCCGACGACGTTGCCTTCGTCAAGCACTACGATAAGGTCGCAGTATTTTATGCTTGTCGCTCGCTGGGATACGACGACCGTCGTCAGTCCTTTTTCAAGACGCAGATGAGCAAGTGCCTTGCGAAGTTTTGCGTCGGTGGCAAAGTCGAGAGCGGAAGAGGAGTCGTCGAGTATGAGAATGTCGGGATTGCTCACAAGTGCGCGCGCAATGGTAAGACGCTGACGTTGACCGCCCGAAAGGTTTTTGCCGCCTTGCGCTATTTGCGTGTCAAGCCCATCTTTTAACGTGTTGACGAACTCTGCCGATTGCGAGGTTTCCAGCGCGTTTTTGATGTCGTCGTCGGTTGCGTTTTCGTTTGCCCAAAGCAGATTGTCTTTTACGCTGCCTTCGAACAAAACCGCTTTTTGCGGTGCGACGCCGAATATTTCGCGGAGTTGTTTATTAGTGTAATTTTTGACGTTTTCGCCGTAAATTTTCACTTCGCCGTCGGTTGCGTCGTAAAGTCTGGACATGAGCGAAACGAGGGTGGTTTTTCCGCTTCCCGTACCGCCCAAAATGCCGACGCTGTCGCCTTTTTGTATGGTTAGATTGACGTTTTTAAGGAACGGTTCGCAATTGTCGCCGTATCCGAAAGATACGTTTTGCATCTCGATTGCGGGTGCGGTTTCGTCCTTTATCGCGCCGCTTCCTTCCTGCATGGACGATGACACTTCAAACACCTCGTTGATTCTTGCGGCGGATGCGGACGCTTTTGTGAAAGTCACCAGCAAGTTTGCAAACACGATGAGCGCGTTGAGAATTTGCGTCATGTAGTTGACAAGCGCGATGATTTCGCCTTGCGTGAGGTTGCCCATATACACGCTTTTGCCGCCGAAGTACAGTATTGCGATGATTGCAAGGTTGAGCACCGCATACGTGAGAGGATTGAGCAGAGAAGACATCGCACTTACCTTTATCGAGGTTTGCGACAAGGATTGCGCCGCTTTGTCGAATACGGTCTTTTCTCTCTCTTCCGCTCCGAACGCTCTGACGACTCTTGCGCCCGACAAGTTCTCTTTGGTGAGCCTCGAAACGTCGTCGAGTTTCGCTTGAACGTCCTTATACTTGGGCATAGTGGTGAGCATGATTATCGCAAGAAGAATTGCAATAACAAGCGCAGCCGCAACGAATATGAGCGACAGTTTAAGGTCGATGAGCATTGCCATAACGATTGCTCCGACGGCAATGAAGGGCGCACGCAAAACAAGGCGTATGAACATCGCAACCGCTTGTTGCGCTTGGTTTACGTCCGACGTCAGACGAGTGATGAGGGAAGTGGTTGAAAATTTGTCAAGTTCGGTGTAGGAAAACGTGTTGATGTGCTCGTACAAATCTCTGCGCAGGTTCGTGCCGAATCCCAGTGAAGCGCGCGACGCGAAATACTGCGCCGTAAGCGAGAACGCAAGCCCGAATACGCCCAGCGCGAGAATAATCAAACCGCCGTAAATAAGCCCCGAAAAATCTCCGTTTCTGCCCATGGGAATTGCGTTGTCGATTATCCACGCCACAACAATGGGCGTAAACAGCTCGAACACGGCTTCTATAAGCTTGAAGATGGGGCCGAATACGGTTTTTAGCCGATAGCCTTGAAGGTACTTTAAAAGTTTGAGCATTGATATATTTCCCTTGAAGATTAAATTTATTTTAGCAATTATTTTAGCATATCGGTGCGCATATCGCAAGCAAGATAAAGGACATATAAAAAACGCAACGTTGCGTATTTCCTGTTTTAATGCGATTTTTGATATTTTAACGCCGTTTGAAACGGAAAGCATTTAAATTTTTACGCCGGACGAAAAAATCATACGTTTGTAGGCATACAATATTGACTTTTGACTTTTGAATTATTATAATAATTCTAATAAAAACTATCGGAGATACCAAAATGAGTATTTGGCACGACGTTGATCCTCAACGTATCACCCCCACGGACTTTCTTGCATGTATAGAAATTTCCAAGGGAAGCAAAAACAAATATGAACTCGACAAAGCAACCGGATCGTTGATTTTGGACAGAGTTTTGTACACGTCCACGCACTATCCGGCAAACTACGGATTTATTCCGCGCACGTACAGCGAGGACAACGATCCTCTCGACGTACTTGTGCTTTGCTCGGAGCCTATCGTTCCGCTCGCGCTTGTGAGATGCTATCCCATCGGCGTTATGATGATGCAAGACAGCGGCGAGATGGACTACAAGATTATTGCGATTCCCTTTAAAGATCCTACTTGGAATACATATAAGGAAATCGAGGAATTGCCCGCGCATATCATGGAAGAAATGTCGCACTTTTTCAAAGTTTACAAGCAACTCGAAGGCAAACAAACCACCGTTTTCCAAGTCAAAAACAGAGAGTTTGCAGAGCTTATCATCAAGGATAACCTCGAATCGTACAAAAAGAAATTCAACGTCAAATAAAGTTTTGCCTTTTTGGGTATTTGGAGAAATATGAAATACGATTGTATCGTCATCGGCGGCGGTATCATCGGCACGGCGGTGCTTGACAGACTTGCCCGTCGTAAGATGAAAGTTTTGCTTTTGGAAAAGCAGGACGACGTCGCATCTTTTTCAACGAGAGCCAACAGCGGTATCGTGCACGCAGGTTACGACTGCGATCCCGGTACGCTCAAGGCTCTGTTTAACGTCAAAGGAAACTCACTCACGTGGCGTGACGCAGAAGAACTTGACGTGCCGCATCTCAAATGCGGATCTATCGTCGTTGCGGCAAAAGACCAATTCGACGGCATCGAAAAACTTGCCGCCAAAGCAAAGGCAAACGGTGTCGAGGTTGAAATTTGGGACAGAGAAAAAACCCTCGCTTTCGAGCCTCATATCGCAGACGATATAGAGTATTCGCTTTATGCTCCGAGCGCAGGCATAGTGTCGCCGTATCAGCTTTGTATAGCATATGCCGACAGAGCGGTTACGAACGGAGCGGAAATTTTGCTTGAAAAAGAAGTCGTCGCAATCAAGAATAAGGACGGAGAGTATATAGTCAAGACAAACGACGGGGAGTATGGCGCGAAATACGTCGTAAACTGTGCCGGCGCGCACGGAGCGAGCGTAAACGATATGGCAGGCGCGGAGCATTTCGATACGACGTACAGACGAGGCGACTATTTTGTGCTTGACAATACCGAGAGAAAGAACGTCAACACCGTCATTTTCCAACTTCCCACGGCGGCAGGCAAAGGAGTGTTGGTTGCTCCGACCGCGGACGGAAACGTTATATACGGACCGACGGCAATAGATACGACGGACGATGACGATACGGCATCTTCGTTGGATTCTCTCGACGCACTCAGAAAGAGTGTTCCGCTGTCCTACAAGTGCCCGGCTTTCAACAAGTGCATTAGAGTGTATTCGGGATTGCGCACGATTATCGGTCACGATTTCGTTATTGGCGAATCAAAGCTGAAAAAGAACTTTATCATGGCAATCGGCATTTGCTCGCCGGGGCTTACATCCGCTCCTGCTATTGCGGAATATATTGACGAACAAATCGCAAATGCGTCGGGTGCTCCTCTCAAAGAGGAATACGTCGTAAATATGCCCAAGCATAAGAGATTGCTCGAACTCGACGAGAAAACCTTAAACGACCTTATAAAAGAAAACAACGCGTGGGGCAGAATTGTTTGCCGCTGTGAAAAAGTCACGGAGGCGGAAATCGTCGAGGCAATCCGTTCGCCGCTTAAAGCATACACGGTTGACGCGGTAAAGCGTCGCACGAGAGCGGGTATGGGCAGATGTCAGGGCGGATTCTGCGGCCCGAGAGTTATGGAAATCATTTCCAGAGAGCTGGGCATTCCCCTCGACAAAGTGAGAAAAGGCAACGGCGAAGACTCAAACATTGCGGTGTGCAAAGTCAAGGAGGTTCAAAGATGAATACGCTTTCTTACGACGTCGTTATAATAGGCGGCGGCCCTGCAGGTATGGCGGCAGCTTTGGCATCTCGCAAACAAGGCGCAAAGACCTTGATTTTGGAGCGTGACGTGCGTCTTGGCGGCATCCTCAATCAATGCATTCACCAAGGATTCGGACTTCATTATTTCGGCGAAGAGATGACGGGGCCCGAATATGCGGACAGATTCAGAAAAACGGTCGAGGCGGAGGATATAGACGTTATGCTTGAAAGCATGGTGCTTTCCCTCGACGAAAACAAAGAAGTTTGCGTGCTTTCTCCCACGCAAGGATATTGCAAAATCAAGGCAGGCGCAATCGTGCTTGCAATGGGATGCAGAGAACGCACCGCAGGCGCAATCGCTTTGCCCGGCACTCGTCCGGCAGATATTTATACCGCAGGTATGGCGCAAAAGATTTGCAACCTCGACGGATACCTCGTCGGCAAAGACGTGGTTATTTTGGGCAGCGGCGATATAGGGCTTATTATGGCGCGTCGTATGACCACCGAGGGCGCAAACGTCAAACTCGTGCTCGAACTCATGCCTTATTCGAGCGGTCTGAAACGTAACATCGTGCAGTGTCTTGACGACTACGGCATTCCAATAAAATACAGCTACACCATAACGAGAGTGGAGGGCAAACCTCGCATGACGGGGCTTTGGTACGCTCCCGTCGGCGCGGACAGAAAACCCGATCTTTCAAAAGAAGAGTACGTTGCTTGCGACACGCTCTTGCTGTCCGTCGGTCTTATTCCCGAAAACGATTTGCTGTCTTCCACAAACGTCGAGATGAGCAGAGTTACCAACGGCGCAGTCGTTGACGAGCATAGAATGACGAGTGTAGAAGGGATTTTCTCCTGCGGCAACGTTTTGCACGTGCACGACCTTGTGGACAACGTTTCGCACGAGGCGGAAACGGCAGGCGAATACGCGGCAAAATACGCTTTGGGTGTGATTGAAAATACGGGTGAAACCGTCAACGTCGTTGCAAAGGACGGAGTGAGATACGCGCTTCCTCAACGCATAAACAAGGGCGAGGGTAAAGTGCAAATTTTCTTCCGCGTGGGTGATGTGTACAAGAATTGCAAACTCGTCGTCGAAAGCGACGGCACCGTTTTGGCAAGCAAAAAATGTATGGTGCTTGCGCCCGGCGAAATGGGCAACGTGATTATTGACAAGGAGTCTGTCACGGGCGACGTTGTTGTGAGGTTGGAAAAATGAATACGATTTGCATAATGTGTCCTATGGGTTGCCCTCTCACCATAGATGAAGTAAACGGCGAAGTCGTTGTTTCGGGCAACACTTGCAAAAGAGGCGCGATGTACGGAAAGGAAGAGTACACACATCCCAAAAGATGCGTCACGACTTTGGTTGAAATGAAGTCGGGCGGTGTTGCGTCTTGCAAAACGTCCGCCACGATTCCAAAAGAAAGAATATTCGACGTCGTAAAATTTGTCGGCACGCTCAAAGTGGACGATGACGTGAAAATCGGTGACGTCGTGGCAAAAGACGTGCTCGGCTTGGGCGCGGATATAGTTATCACCGGCAGAAAGTGATTTTTCGCAACACGGGCTTTATCGTGACGAAAACCGTATATAAAGTCCGTGTTAAGCACTATTTTTAAAAATTCTAAAAGTTCCGATTCGAACGAATTAAACGCAAAAGAGGGGAGTTATGAGGATAAAAGGAAAACGCATATTCAATCATAGACCTATGCTGTTTTTCGCTTTGTTTCTGACGTTCGGAATAATTTTTTCCGAGGCTCTTTACGGCGCAAGTATGTGGTGGTATTTCGGCTTGCTTTTGCTGTTTATAATCGCGTTTTTGCTTGTTGCAATATTCAAAAAATCCCGAAAATCTTTCTATATTCCATTGGCTTTTATCCTCGGTTTTATTGCAATGACTGCGGTCAATTTGCAATACAATTCCGTAAGCGTAAAGGATTATACCGGCAGTATAAACGCAAAAGTCAACAGCGAAATCGTGTTCAACGGCAACTATTATTCTTTCGATGCAACCGATATATCCGTTGACGGAAAGACGATAAAATACGAGGCGCGTGTGTACGCTTACGTTGACGAGATAGATTTTTCAGCGGGGGACGTCGTGAGTTTTTACGGCAGGCTTCGTTATTATTCGCACGAGAAATTCGACAATTATTATCCGCGTAAGATTTCGAGCGGACAAAGATATTCGCTCACCGCATATTCGGCAAGCAAAATATCCGACGGTCAACTAAATTTTCCCGACAATTTGCAAGTGCGTATCAAGCGAATTTTACACCAAAATCTCGACGACAAAACCGCATCGATCGTGCAAGCGTTGGTGCTGGGTGACAAATCGGGCATGGATTCTAGTATGTACGACGACGTGAAATCAAGCGGACTAGCCCACGTGCTTGCAGTGAGCGGTCTGCACGTTTCGACGCTTGCGACGGCTATATATTTCGTGCTGAAAAAACTTAAAGTAAATCCGAAAATAAGTTTTGCAATCGTGCTTGTTTGCACTTTTTTGTATTCGATGCTTTGCTCGTTTACCGCATCATCGTTGCGAGCGGTGATAATGAGCGGCGTGTATATGTTTTCATCGGCGTTTTCGAGGAAAAAAGACGACGTATCGTCGCTCTCGCTTGCGGCAATCGTAATTCTTTTTGTGCGGCCTGCCGATATATTCGACGTCGGATTTTTGTTGTCGTTTGCATCGGTTGCAGGTATTTTTATCTTCGACCGCTCGTTTGAAAAAGTGGGATTGCAAATCGTGGGCAAAGTTAGTCCGAAAAGAAAAATCGGCACGAAATTCGCAAAAGTTTGCGCACTTTCGCTTGCGACCAATTTGTTCACTTATCCGTTTGTGGCATACTTTTTCGGGGAAGTGCCGACGCTGTTCGTGCTTTCAAACTTCATAGTTTTGCCGTATATTATGGCGTTTTACGTGCTTGCGCTCGTGCTGACCTTCCTTGCGACGATTACAGGCTTCGGCGCAATCGTGCTTCCGCTCAAATATTTGCTCGTGCCGTTCAGATTGTTCGTGGGACTGGTGGGCAGCGTAAGTTTTTCCACGGTGTCGGTGTCCGCAAGCGTTTTTACGGTGATAAGCCTCGTGTGCCTTATGGTTTTCGTGTCGAGATTCGTGTTTCTCGACAGAGTGAAGAAGGCAAGAGGTGCGTGTATCATCCTTTGCGTCGGTATGTTTATGCGCTCGATTTTGCTTGCCGTAGGATGATTTAAAATTTGAAAACGGTTGCAAAATTTAAATTTTTCCTTTGATTTTTGCATATTCTATAAACGTAAAATCACCGAAAACGCCACGTTTTTGCCGTTTTTTGACGACAAAAGGCGCGTTTTGGCACAAAAAAATAAAAATGTATTGCGCACGCGCTTTTTGTGTGCTAATATATTTATGTTTATAATACTCTGATGAGGGAGTGGAAAACTATGTCAGATTTCAAACTCGGCCCAATTGACGGCGCCGCCGCATTGATCGTCCTTGTCGTTGCGATACTCGCAGCGGTTTGTCTCGTTGCAGTTTTGATTGTCAGCATCATCAAGGCTATTAAGGAGCGCAACGATCAAAAAGAAGACCAAGCCGAAAACGAATTTTTTGCCGAATACGGCGTTACCGGCGAGGAATTGCGCCTCAATCAAAAGATTGCTCAAAAGCGCAAAGAACTCTTCGAGCTTATGCGCAAGAAAGTGCGCAAGGTTAAAGACGAGCCCGTCGTCGAAGAAAATGCATCGGCAGTCGAACCCGAGCAAGAGCCCGTGAAGGAAGAAACGATTGCGCAAGAAGAAGTCGCTCCCGTCGTTGAAGAGGTCAAACAAGAAGAGCCCGCTCTCGTCGAACCCGTCCAAGAGCCTCAAAAAGAGGAAACGAAAGAAGAGGTCAAAGAGGAAGTGAAGGAAGAAGAGCCCGTCCAAGAACCCGTCAAGGAAGAAATCAAGGAAGAGCCCGCCCCCGTCGAAGAACCTGCTCCTGTCGTTGAACCCATTCAAGAGCCTGTCAAAGAAGAACCGATTCAAGAAGAACCGAAAAAACAAGGCGTCGAAAAACCCGCCGCAAAGAAAGTCGTCAAGAAGAAACCTGACGATTGGTCCAAATACGACGGAACTTACGAGGGATATTATTACGATCCCGAAGACGCTTGCTATTACGAAGGTACGCCTTCGCCCGCACTTGCAAAGAAACTCGCCGCAAAAGAAGCGGAACTGGAAGCTCTCAATGCAAACAAGGACAAAAAAGTCGTCATCAAAAAGGTCGCGCCTCCGTTTGCCGCACTCAAGACTCCGAAGAACAAACGCAATACGCCAAAGTCCGTCGACGGTTTTGACGAATCGGTTATTTACGGCAAGTATGTTATCGAACATGTCGACAAAGAGGACGGCACTCAAGAGTGGTTCTACACTCTCTATGACGCAAGCGGCAACAATATTTACGAAAGTTCGAACTACTCGACGCAAGAGTATTGCGAGCGCGCAATAAATCGTTTCAAATCGCACGCAATCATCGGCACTTACACAATCGAGGCTGCCGACGGCAAATTCTTCTTTGTGCTCAAACGCAAGACCTACGTTCATAAGGGATCTCCGCAAAACACCTTCGAAGAGGCAAACAACCATATGAGAGAGATCAAGAATTTCGCTCAAACGGACATCGTAAGAGTTCAATAAAAACTCAAGGCGCAACGGACAATCCGCTGCGCTTTTCATATTGCAGACAGGAGTAGAATATGGATTTTTCCGCAATAAAACAAAATCTCGAAAATCACGGATTTATAGTGTCGTGTTTTCAATCGGCAATAGATGCGACAAAGTATCTCGACGGCGTTATCGACGGCAAGACGATCGGCATAGGCGGTTCTAAAACCGTCGAACAAATGGGATTGCTTCAAGCACTTGAAACGCACAACAGGGTGCTTTATAGGTTCGGTACGTACAAGTCGCCCGAAGAGGTTATGAAAGAGGCTCTTACGTCCGACGTGTTTATAACTTCCGCAAACGGTGTTGCCGAAACGGGTGAAATCGTCAATATCGACGGCAACTGCAACAGAATCGCCGCCGAGTTCTACGGACACGAAAGAGTGTATATTATCGTTGGCTCGAACAAGATTCAACCGACCTTCGAGAAGACGTTGTGGAGAGCGAGAAACGTCGCTGCGCCAAAAAACGCAAAGAGGTTTGGCAAAAACACTCCGTGTGTTGTCAACGGCGACAGATGCTACGATTGTTCTAGCCCCGAACGTATTTGCAGGGGGCTTGCAGTGATGTGGCGTAAGCCGTCCAATTCCGCAAAATACGAAGTGGTGTTGATTGACGAGGAATTGGGATTTTAATAAAGAAAATCGCACAAAACAAAATCCGCCGATATCGGCGGATTTTTTGAAGTTACCGGTTAGACGACATTTAAACTCATTGGTCACGACATGGTAAACGAATGCTAAACTCTGTCGCTGCGCGTCGTTATGCACTTTCGTGTCACGTCCCCTCTACGGCATGATCTCTGGGGGCGGGATTTATGAGCGTCAAACTTCAAAACGCGCTCAACCCGTGTCAAACTTTAAGGGAGCCCCGCCGATTACCGAATGCATTAAGTCGATAGATGAATCGACACACCGTTTCAATTCGTATGACGGTTGCACCGAGCATTTTGCTTATTTGTGTAATCGGGTAATAGATATTACGGTGATTATATTATGTTTTATCCGTACGACTTGTCAAGCGTATGAAAGACGTTTTTTACTATGACGCTGTTTTTCAAACAAAAAACACCGTTTTGCTTAAATATACATCGTTTTTGCGGTAGTTTTTTATTCATTCGGTCGCTTCAGTATTTGTATTTTTCTTTTGCATCTTGTCTTTCGGTTTCAGAAAGCATTTTTCAACGACTTTTGAAAGTGGTTTGTCTATGAGAAGTCTTATCTCTTCGATCGCGATACACACCGCAAACGTTGCCGCCGCAAATCCGAGCATAATGAGAAAAGAATACTTTGAATCGTAAAACGTATCGACGTGGAAAATATTTCGATACATATAAGCGCGCATTTCGTTGCTGTCGTGTATCAGATAAACGCCGAACATAGTCGCGGACAATCCCGTGACGAATTTCGACAAACGTGCGGAGTTCGTTTTTACGTCTTTGAGTGCTATAAGGAGTATTATTGCGGGAGTCGAACGCACGATAGAACATTGCGCGGTGTTGAAGAAATATCCTGCTACAAGCGTTGCGATATAGGCAAGAATCGGGATGAAAATCCATTTTTTCGGAACGGTCACGTCGTATTTTCTTATGAAAGCGGCAATAAAATACAACATAACGAACCATATGACGTTGTAGCCGTCGCCCATGGCAAGTTGCGGGACTATGTGAACGTCGCCGGCAAGTATGCCGAGAACGATCGACACGACGCATATTGCCAGGTGCGTCTTTTTGTTTATCCGCTCGATGACAATGTTGAGGAGCGGCGAAACAAGCATCATGAATATGTATGCCGAGAAAAACCAGTATTTGCCACATACAACGGGAAAAATAGACGACAAAAGCCATTCGACAGAGAAACTTTCAACGCCTTGTATGCATAGAAAAACCACAAATAAGGTCATGCTGTATATCCATACTTGCGCATAAAGTTTAGCAAGTCTTTGCCATTTGAGTTTTTTCGATGTGCAAGTGAAGTATGCGCCGATGAGTACGAATAAGTTTACGGACGGATTGAAAAGGGACGTAAGTATTCTCCCGAAAACGAAATTCGCCCCCGTCATGTTCCGTATAAATCCGCCGTGTCCTAAAAAATGAGAACAAACGATGAGAAACATCGCAACGATGCGTGCTATATCAAAAGCGCAGTTACGCGACTTTTTTTCAATCGGTTCTATTGTGTTGGCTGCGATTTCCGCAGAGTTTTCTATTTCTCGTTCCATTCTTGCATTATATAACAATAACTCTCGTCAATCAATCAAAAAAATGTTAGTATCGCAACAGCACGCTCTTTTTGCGGAAATTGTTCCACAAACGGGACAATCGCTCGATGCGGTAAACATCTGTGTACCAACGGTAAACAACGTACAATTTTGCCGAATAATAAAACCCTTATGGACACAAAAACAGCACCCGCCGACAAATCCGACGAGTGCTGTTTTTTTATAAGAATTGTACTGTTTGGTAGGGAAGTGATTACTTTGTAAGTCCTTCTTGCACTGCAACTGCTCAAGCGACGCATTTATAGAACCAAAAAAGCACCTTTGCAGGTGCT
>ULRF01036806.1_pt1 | contig 17018 bp, 19 predicted proteins | sample 1955131 | NCBI WGS metagenome assembly ULRF01 (sample SAMEA4835673, study PRJEB28245) | human gut metagenome | biome: gut microbiome; material: fecal sample | place: Denmark | collected 2008
AGCAATGGCATACGCACCGATGGCATCGTTCAAAGCCTGGCAAACGGCAGAAACCAAGTCCTTGCCATTTTGCTGATAGTAGAAATCAATCAACTGCACCAGCACCTCTGTATCGGTAGTACTCTTGAACTCATAGCCCTTCTCAATAAGCTGTTCCTTCAAAACCTGATAGTTCTCGATGATGCCATTATGCACCAGAGCCAAGTCACCGCTCATGCTCACATGAGGATGCGCATTGGTAGCAGAAGGCTCACCATGGGTAGCCCAGCGGGTATGGGCGATACCTACATGACCACTGCAATCCTTCTCGGCAGCCAACGCCTCCAGATTGCTCACTTTACCCTTTGTCTTATAAACATTCAGCTGATTCTGACTATTAATCAATGCCACGCCGGCGCTATCATATCCACGATATTCCAGCTTCTTCAAGCCATCAATAAGGACAGGATAAGCATTATTCTGTCCTATATATCCAACTATTCCACACATAGTTTACTTTCTTACTAAATTATTTTTTTATTTGTTTCTTCCAATCCAGGAATCTCATGATGAGCAGAATCTGTTCCTCCCACTTATCACTCAATCTCATCGCCTCCTCCTTGCTGTAAGCAGGATGACTTTTGGTAAAACCACTGAATATTTCATCAATATTGCGAGAATCGAATATAATTTCCTCTCTCACCATTTAAAAGATTTTAAAAATCAATAATTTCCGTTTACGAGTTCCCGTATATGGGAACTCTCTTTTATTTTATTTTTTGTATCTTTGCACCGTGTAACACAGATATAGAACCTTATTACCTACTTTAGAGGCGCCGTGACAGAAACAGTAATTTGTAGATCTCTACTTCCGAAAGCCAACGGAGGCGGAGACAGGGGAATTCATGTCCATAGCCAGAGAGCGATGCAGAGCATCTTCTGCACAGTTCAAGATGACACGATGACACTAGTTTTGCAACTTTTTGCCTCGCACGCGGGCAGGCAGGAACTTTCGGCTTGATTTTTCCTGCCTGCCCGCGCGAGAGTAAATCTTCAGAAATCACTGTCATAAGTGTCACCCTGTCACCTCGAAGCGGTTACTTCCGAATCAAAACTCAAAGACTTACGATGTAAAAGTCAGTCACTTACGAAGCAAAAGTCAGGGACTTACGCCACGTAATCCACTGGTTTACAAACACCAGAACAAAGAAAATCTATGAGAAAGTATGAGCAACCATGAGCAAGTATGAGCAACTGTGAATTGCCCCTCACCGTCTTCGTATCTTTGCAACGTGGTTCAGAGATACTCGGCGCTCCCAATCAGCAAACAGGCGAAGACCGCTTTGGTCCGCCATCCATAGAGCGTAGCGGTTCCGAGCACCGAGAAGGTGCGGTTACATCCCTTGCCCTTTTGGAAAGGGCGAGGGCTTGGGAGTGGGTTAAGGCCCCTCCCGCAGGGGGGCTGTCCCCTACAAGGGGAACCGAAAGGGTCTTAAAAACTATTGAAGGATAATTTTAGAACCCCCTACGCCTCTTTCACCATATTCCAGAGGAACGTGGTATTACCTGTGATATATCTTCTCCACATACGTTTAGGCTCCTTGATCAAGCGATAGAGCCATTCCAAGCCATGCTCCTGCCACCAGATAGGTGCACGCTCCACGGTACCAGCAAAGAAGTCAAAGACGGCACCGATGGTACCAACATGACAATGGATGTTCAACTCATCCCAATGAGAGTACGTCCACTTCTCCTGCTTAGGCACCGTCATGCCAATCCAGAGCAGATTAGGGTTGGCAGCATTGATGGCATCACTGATTGCCTTGTTGTCCTCATTCGAGAATTCATTTAAACCTTTAAGTCTAAACATCATCATGTTATATCAAATTCTCCATTTTCAAAATACTCACGGTGTTATCCAGAAAACTCGACATATAAGAGTTTTCTTTGTGATCAATAACCCATGCATATATTTCTTTCATAATTTCCAACCCCAGGTGCTTTTGTTCGGAGTTGCCAATATAATAATAGGAAGTGGCTATCAGTTGTTTTGCCTTATTGATGTCCACCTCTGAAAGTGGATAGGCTTTGTTATACAAGCTCTCATAAATGCTCAAAGCTTCCTTTGCCGTGTCTATTGGATTATGCCCTTCTATAGTGTGGTTCTCTCTGCACCATTCCAATTGCGCAGCACCAATATTAACAAGAGTCTCACCGATAACTCGTTTGTTTTCTTTATGAGGCACATGCTCATAGATAAATCGACGAGCATCCAAAGCTTTCTGATAGTCTGAGATAGCATCATTCCATCTCATCAATTTATAAAACAAAAAGCCTCTATTGTGATAACCTTGCGAAGCACTTTTCATTCCTTCAATAGGATTGTAGCCTTCTATAGTTTCGGCGTAATGCAAAAGTTTCTCCAATAGTTCGAAAGCAAGCGACAAAAGAGTTTCTTTCATTGATTCATTCATGTATTCCATTCTGTCAATGATAAAAGCCGATATGCAATTCGGTAGATAACAGAAGCAGTAAACATAATGATAATCCTTGGGTGTTATCGTCAGATGATCTCTGCATTGATTAAATATAAACACTGCATGAGAAATGACATCCTGCATCCCGTCATCCCAACGTTTTGGAATGGCTCGTAACTGTACTGCATAAAAATCGGAACATTGCAACAGACGTACCTTCATTGGGTCATTCCATTCTTTTATGTCATGTCCCATCTGCTGAATCACATCCCATGCATCTTTATTTCTCTCCAAATCTATGAACCCATGTGCAATGCTCGTATATACCTTGATGATAAACCTATGACTTGAAATCGAATGGTCGTCAATCTGTTTCAGATTGGTGAGAACAGTCTTGTATAATTGCAGTGCAGCAGGGTCTTCATTGCGCATAAGGGCATTGGCAAAGTTGAATCGACAAGTTTCTATAAATTTCGATGAGATATTACGTTTGTCAGCCCAGTTAAAAGCTATATGGAAGAATACATCTTCATCATAGTCTCCGCCATATTGGTCGTATGTAGCTTGCAATAGCTGCATAATGTCCTGCATACGCTCATCAGAAATTATCACTCCTTTGGCAATAATCTTCTGCAATAGTTCGTAAATCGATTTTGCGACAGATTTTATTTCACCCACATGAATATTTTCGACCGACACGAGATAGTTCAAACGAGCGACGAGTGCTCCTATAGTGGATAGCCATTCGTTGAATATCTGCTCTTTCTTCTTATGCAATATAGCCAGGGTCTTTTCTTGTATATCAATAGAATTGTTTATTGATTCCAAGTTCAATGGTTGGCTTACGTCTATATTCGTCTCAATATTGCTTGTTTGTAACGAAGCAAATCTTAGAGTAAGAATTTCATTGACATATTTCAACAAGTTGCCCATTTCGTTATTCAAGACAACCTTCTCGTTTCTACTCTTTGCATCTTTCTTATGAATCAAACTTTCAAGCTGTTTTCTCACGCAGTCCAATCTCTGACATTGTTTGAGCACCTCAACATTTTGAAATAAGCTCTTGACTGCCGCTATCATATAGCCTGCAAAAGTGACACAACCTTCAGAATAAGCAAAGCCCGAACAATCATCAAAGACTATCATATTTCCCTTTCTCTTACGATAGAGGTTGAGAAACAGATTTGTTTTGACATCATTCATGGTACCATACTCAATGGTGAACACGCCATAATTGTCTAAAGCATTGTTTATTTTTTGACAAGTATTCAAGAGAGTATTTCCTTTCTCCAGATAAATAGCTACAGGCAACTTACCCTTATCACCAGCGGATGCCTTTATTGCTGTTACAATTTCCTCTTCTTCATCCAAGTTACAATGCTCATGAGTCAATGCCACATAATAGTCAGATTGCGGTATCATTTCCCTATGATGTTTTTCCATCAATATACATCGGGAGATATTATCGTCTTCAAGAGCATCATTCACTGAGCGTACGATGTTACCAAATTCAATACATCGTTTGGGAGCATCTGCACCTATAGTTGCATATATTTTATCTGTGGAAAGAGATGAATTAGCCGACATAAGATTGTCACATTCATTCTTAGCGATATAATCCTCTATAACATTCATCACTTCCGAGCATACATGGTCAATATCGCTACATTTCATAGACGAAATCGACTCCCTTGTAAGGAAGTCACTTACAAGGTTTACTCCATCATCAGCAGGAAGAGTAAACACATGTAGATTTTCAGAATTATTACGTTTGGCGAGCACGATTTCCTCTTGTGTATATTTCCCGCATCTGTTTTTGAATAGCCCAATTACGATTTGGCTTTCATTAACAAGATACTCGTCATACTCCGTTTGAGTTCTCACTCCCAAAAACTCTGGTCGATAGTCCTCCCATACCATCAACTGTAGCCTTACACCTTTTGCTCGCCACTTGTCATCGACTTGTCGAATTTTATCACCGATAATCATTCGCTCATAAGCCAACTCACAAGAAGAGGCTAAAAATATCTTTATTGTAGTCATTCACATAGGGTTTTATTTATTGCCGCCTAATACCTTTTGTTTATCATCCCAGACCGCATAGATCAAAATCAGCGTAATCCGTGATTCCACATATACCAACAACCTTTCTCCCCTAGATAAAGATAAGCCAGCCGAGAGATGAGCAACAGCATTGATGCGCCAGCCTACCCCAGGCGGTCCCATCCCGCACTACTTGGCGCAGACCGCTTTGGTCCGCCAACCTTATAGCATAGCGGTTCTGAGCACCAGAGGACGGTTACATCCTCTCGTCCCTGAGGGTTTCTGTCCCCCAGAACTGGGGGAACCGAAGAGAGCGTAAAGACTATTGAAGAGAGGCAAGGTGAGAAAGGTGGAGCCTTCTTTAATGGGAAAAAGCGATGCCAATGAGTGCAATGAAAGCTCGCTTTCAAATTGCCGAGTGCAGCTCGCTTTATCAACAAAGAAGGACGGGATGATTTTAGCAAAAAGATTAGATAATGTTAGAAATCAAAATCCATTTAGTATCCTTCTCCGAAAGATTAGCGTGTTCCGTAGGAATGCGCCAATCGATACATAGAAAATCATCAAAGATAGAGATACCCCCATCAGCCTCAGGGTGATAGAAGTTATCACACTTTTATAGGAATACCGCAGTTTTTGAAATCTATTATTTCTTATTCTTGACCCTCCAGAAGAAGTGCCAAGTTCTGAAGATTGGCTCACTTAAAGCCTCAGCAGGATAATATCTAACGAAATGCATATTTCTCCAAATCTTCAGGAAATACTTCTTCCCCATACTCTGATGCGTAAACCCGCCATATTTGGTGAAGTGACGTCCAAAGTTGCCGCCCTCAAGAATCTCTGCCAGCAATAATTCCCCTCTCTTCTCATCCATCGGAGCTATCATCTTCTCCCCAGATAGTCCCAATGCCTCATGCAGCACATACATCACCGCCCTTGCAAACTTCCACAATCCAAGATGTTTCAATTCCTTCTGCAAAGTATCCTTAATCGCCAATAATTCATCATTATTCACTACATAGTAGTAATCAATGATTTGCCTCATTCCAATCCCTTCGTCGAAGAAATGGTGATACAGATGCGTCAGCTGATAAATCACATTGAAAGCCGTCGTTGGTATAGCAATTTCTCCAATACCATCTGGCAGACTAACAACATTTGAGCATTGCAAATCCGCATTCCGCTTGAACCACTTCTGCAATCTGGCATGATAAAAAGGATTATTCATCGAACAAGGAAAAAAATGCAGCTCTACCGGCACACCATCCATTGTTGTTTCAAGATGATGAAACCTTATATCATCCTCTAGATTAAAATGACGCTTAGCATATTCTGTTAGATATTCTCTGCTAGCATTCACCCAAACATCAATATCCCCAGGAGTACGAAAATATGGATTCGGATACATCAAGGCATTGCCTTGTCCTTTCAAGATGCAGCATCGCAAACCATCTTCTCTAAACTTTGAATAGAGTTTTACAGCAACTCCATTCACATTCATGTTCTGCCTACGTATTTGCTGCGCCTTAGCCATCCAAGTCATCAGCAGTTCTCTTCCAATTGGATTCTGCTTTAACTCATCTGGGTATTCTCTTCCCAATCGCTCAACACCCTCAAAACAAAGCCCAAGTATAGCTTGATCTGAAGAAAAGGCATACAGCTGTTTCCAATCTATGTCAGCAATTACTTTATTCATTTCCTCCTTGCCTCCAAGATTGTATTTAAGAAAAGTAAAGAAAATAGTAATACCTGCTTTTTCCACAAAACAATTTTATTAGAAAATATTCGTTATAATACAAACAAAATCAATATAAAATGATACGAAACAAGAGAAAGATACTTATTCTGCCAGGCAATGAGATGAAAACATCCCGGCAACTTCTCATGCTCCAGATAGACCACCAACTTTCACTTAAAGAAGTTGAGATAGATGGCATTCTTCATAAACAGCTCAAAGAGAATGGGATTATCTATGCAAACTTGAATGAAACAGAAGAACAAAGTGTTTTGAACTTGCCATACGTTATAGGCATCGAGCCATACAGAGACTAACCTTCCAGTTCACTATAGCATTTTTCCATTTCCTCTACCATCTTAGGAATAGTAAAGTTATCATGCACCCTCTTCATGCCATTCTCTGCATAGCGCTTGCTCAACTCCTTATCGCTGATCAATTTGTCGATTGCCTCAGCATACGCCTTGTCATCACCATTAGGCACTTCGATACCAGTCTCGCCATTCAACGAAACCCAATTCACACCACTGCCAGGAATAGTGAATGTAACAGCAGGGGTACCGCAATACATAGCCTCTGCCAAAGCCACACCGAATGCTTCATTCTTGGTGACTGATGGGAAAGCAAAGACAGATGCAGCATAATGATACAACTTCAAATCCTCATCAGATAAACGGCCTACAAAATGAACTCTTGATGACTTACATTGTGCTTTCAATTCATCGGTCAGAGGACCAGAGCCAGCAATAACAAATACGCAATCAGACTTCACGTATTTCTCAGCCTCAATCAAATGTGGAAGACCTTTATACTGGATATGTCGACCGATAAAGAACACTATAGGCTTATTGCCATACTTTGCTTTTAACGCATTAATCTTCTCTACATCACCATCACGCAAGATGAAGTTATCCTCATCCATTGCGTTCTGAACAATCCTTACCTTATCCTTAAAAGGCTGCAATGGCAACGAGCCATCACGATATTGCGGGCTTGTTACACAAACCATATCTGCACGTTTAAGCAACGCAGATTCTACTGGCTTGATAAACGGATAGATATGTTTCTGCTTGATAATATCCATGTGCCAATGAATGATTAGCTTTACATTCTTTGGAATGACACATAACAAAACCCAAGCAGGAAAAGGATTAGCCCAATGAAACTGAATAACATCAGGCTTAAATTCCTTGATAGCTTTTTTCAACACACAGAAGTATGAAAGGGATAAGGCTTGTCGAGCCACGTTGACCCACGTGGCAACTCGATAGACCTTATGTCCATTCACTTCTTCTATAACATCCTTGCATTTATCATTGAAGCACACCACTGCAGTTTCATGCTTTACGGTACCTTCCACAAGATACTTGCAGATGTTCTCAACTCCACCAAGATAAGGAGAGTAGTATTTTGATATATGTAAAATTCTCATAATAAATATTCTTTACCTAAACAAATCGCTGTCGAAAAAAATGTGCTATAATCACACTAATAGTAATTTGTATTTATTAACTTATTATCTACCTCCCATTAGCAAACTTGTCACCTTGGGAGATATACGTTTCAAAACATAAAAAAATCCGAGACATAACGCTATATCAACCACAACCAATGAAATATATGCTGAATCTCCAGTACCCAATATTTCAGAAAAGAATGGTTTCAAAAACTGCAATAGCAAATCATGCAAACAATAAATGAAAAAACTCGTTTCTGAAAGTATTTTGGTAAATTTACAATTACCACAACCACATTTAATAAAATGTATTGTTAAGGAAAAGATTGCACCTATTCCTAATAACATTCCTAACTGAAAATCCCAACTGTCAGAATTCAATTGCATTAAAAATGCATATATAACATAAATAGGGTAAGCTATAATTAAATATTTGGCATATCGCTGCAGATTCTCAACATGATGATCAAACATTCTTAAATAGCCACCTAATGAAAAAAAGTAAAATGCAATTCCTATACCTTTATTAAATGGTGGAATTTGAATAATCCACAATATAGTCATTATTAAAATCAGATACCACTTGGTGTATTTCACCATATAAGATATTATCGGTGATATAACAACCATAATCATCAGATTTCTAACATACCATAGTGGTCCATCGATAGGACTACTTCCACTTCTGCCTGGAATATCTATCACCCAAAAGGAATGAAATAAATCCTCAAAATCAAATCCGACTTTTATAGCATATATAATATATCCTATAAAATTCCATAGAAGATAAGGAACCAAAAGTGAAAAAATACGCTTTTTAAACTTCGAAATCCATAGTTCCTTGGTTAGTTCATAACTTCCTTCTCTAAAAAAAAGATAACCAGATATTAAGAGAAAAATAGGAACTGATAATTTACCACATATACCACCTAAGAGGTATTGCAAAAAACGCCCCCCCATACCACAATGAATACATACGACACCTACTATCAAAGGGAAACGAAGGACAGAAATTACAGAAGAATCTAATTTATTCATAGTTTACAAAAAAGCAGGATCCATAGGTGAAAAGAAAAGTAGCTAAATAAATAATTCACCTATTTCACCTGCCTATATTATTATTTATACATTACTGAAGAGAAAATCTCCAATATCGAGCACTTATATTTATTTAAATCATATTTCTCAATACTATTAAAAGAAGCTTGTGCCATTCTAATATATCGATTATAATCATGATATAATGTATTGATCGCACTAGCTATAGCCTTTTCATCCTTAATAGGAACTAAAATACCATCTTTGCCATCCTCTACAAGTTCCGCCTGACCGCCAATGTTTGTTACAATAACAGGAAGACCAACACTTTTAGCTTCTAATACAGACAGAGAATTTGCCTCCTGGATGATTGTCACGACAGCGACTACATCAACATCAGCGTACAATTCACCAACTATATTATTGCAAAAACCCATAAAGCGGACCTTATTATTTGCCAACCTTTTTAATTCATTTTCAAGAGGTCCACTGCCATAAATTCGCAATTCAATGCCAGAATCTAAGTATTTAGCGGATTTTACAAAATACTCAAAACCTTTGATAGTTATAAGACTTCCTGCAACGGCAACTACAAATGGATGTTTATTTTGAGAATACTTCTTTTGTCCATCATAATTAAAGTTCGGATTATATAATAGCTGCGTGTTATCTGTTTTTACAGAATTAACCACAGTGCGAGAACAGCATATTACCTTTTGAGCTTTCTTTGCCATCATTATATAAAGCGGATAATACAATCCAGAAGGATTCTCTACAAGATGAGCATGTAGAACAAATGGAATACCATAAATAACTTTTAGCAAATATGCATAAATTAAAGTTTTCTTGTCTGTTGCATAAGTTATTACATCTTTCTTCCCAATTATCGATACGATGTTCCGCAAATTAGAAATAGAATATAATAAGGATAATGAAACCTCTATCATCCATGCAAACAATTTTATTTTATTTCTTGATGAATAGCCCTTCATTGTTATAAAGGGAGCATTAGGAAAAAGAGAATGAACTTTATCCCTATAAACACTATTCTTGGCAAAGTCAGCAAAAGCCAGAGTAAATTCTTCACTTAAGATTTTGGCGATATTAAGACTCATTTTCTGTCCACCTCCAAATCTACATTTGCCGGAATTCTCTAGAATTAAAACTTTCATAATCAAAATTTATTTTGCTTATAAAAACATACAATAACACATAGTAGAAACTGATAAAAAGGAGTATTCAACACACAATAATGTCCCATTAATCCAAATATTAACCAAAGCATTATATAGTTTAATTTCCACTCTTTTGCCTTGAATATTTTAGAGCTCGCATAACAAACCAAAAGAAATGGTAAATATCCTAACTGCAAGACTATACGAGCTAAATAAGACTCAACTATAAAACCATGATTTTCCATATCAGCAACGCTTGGAATTCCATGACCAAAAATAGCCTTCCATTCTGAATAATTCCAAATAGCCAACAAATCATTACCTATATCTCCAAGTGCTTGCGCTCTAGCATCAGTAATTTGTAGTGTATGAATAAGCAAATATAGAAGCAAAACTATTCCTAAAATTACATAAGTAATCATTCTTCCTTTGGTAACATTTAATGAAGGATAAACATTGTAGAGAATTGCTAATAACAAAACGAACGCTATCAATATTGCAGTTTTACCAGCAGAGGCTATAACAGCAGCAAGAAACAAAAAGTACCAAAAATTCTTATATTCATGATTTTTCTTATCTAAAAGATATTTTATCACAATACCGAAAACATAGACAAAAGCACTTTTCTGTGGTTGAAGCATAAGTCCAAAAGGTCTTAACATTGGAAAACCTAAATCTTCTGATGGAAGTAAATATTGACTATCTTCATCATATGTACTCATTGCAGGACCTGTTATTAAAAGTCCGGTGAAGTCATTTGGCGATGTTATATTAATATGAATTAATTCATATACAGTAAATGGGATATGCAATACGCACAACCAAAAAGCAATTTTCAAAGCTCGCTCATTGTCATAGCTACTATTAATAAATATGGCAAGAAAAACAAACTGAACAAAAAATCTATAGTTTTCCTTAAAACAAAAATCATCATAATTCCCCAGCATACCCAAAATAAAAATTACAACCATTACGCAGGCCAAAGCTATAGAATTACGTTTCGTCTTAACTTCAATTCCGTTACCCACTTTGGAATTCATGCAAAAAAGAAAAATAACGATAGCAATAAACTCAACAATAAAAGAAGTTGGCAAATATGCTCTTAAAGGGCAAGCAAAGAAAATAAGTATAATTCCTAATTTAAAGAAGTCAAACTTAAATAGTGACTTTATTAATGCTTTATTCATTATTCTATATTCATTAACATCCCAAAAAATATAATATGAGACAAATTAACTATTAATTGAAAAACACTCATAATCTGAGTATTAATGTTACTTATTATGCTATATAAGTATTTGATATTAACTTATGTTTAACTTTATAATAAACATCGGCATTTACAAATAGCCCTAAAAGCAAAAATATCAATTTATAACTTAAAAACATATTCTTCACATATAAGAAAAATAACATTTTTCGTTGATTATTCAGAATATAGTCTTCTCCTTTTGCATTTACAGCTCTTGTTTTAAGCCATTTTAATTGATGGCTATATTTTGTAACATCATTCTCTGTTAGTTCTTCTTCTAATTTTTTATAAAGCTCATAAAATTCATACGACCAAATCGACTTGTTTTTTAAAGTAAGAGATTGAGAATGGGTTCTGTATTTCATTAATGGAGTTGAATCATAATAAGCATTTTGTACATGCACCAATTTTAAAAAGAAGTCATAGTCTTCAATCATTTGGAATCGATTGTCGAATATAATTTCATTCTCTTTAAGAGCATCAACCTTCATTACCGCAGCAGACATTCCAACCATATATGATGCTAACAAATCGCCAAACTCTTTAGAACCGCTTATTTTATCTTTATTATAGAGCACCAACTTCTTACTATTAATCCAATTGTAGTAATTAGAATAATATAAAGAAAAGTTATTATCTATTAGAATTTCCACAGCAGCCTTTAAGAAATCAGGCAACCAAACATCATCACTATCGAGAAAGGCTAAGAGCTCTCCCTTAACCTTCCCCATAGCGAGATTTCTAGCTTCACCTAAAGTAGTATGTTTATCTGCATAATAATAGTATATTCTTTCATCATTGTATGATTTAATGATATTTGCAGTAGTATCTGTAGACTGATTATCCCAAAAGATAATTTCGTAATTACTATAAGTCTGAGCTAATATACTATCAATTGTTTCCTTAAGATATCGTTCACTATTATAACAATTAACGATAATACTAACCAAAGGTGTATGTTCCATTACAAATTCTTTTTAATCAAGTTACAAATCATGTCAACATCGTCCAAAGATAACTCTGGATGCATTGGCAAAGTCATAATTTCTTCATAAACCTGCATAGACACAGGCAATTCATAGCTAGTTTTAAACAAACTGAGCAAATGATTTGGTTTATAATGAACACCTGTAGGTACTCCTGCCTCATTCAAAATATGCTTAATTGCATCACGCCTACCATTCTGAATCATCACTGGATAAATGAATGATATCGTATTATTAAAATCGATACCTTTAATCAACTTTACGCCAACAACATCATGTAAATTCTCATAGTAACGCTTTGCGAGACTCTTGCGCTTTGGTGCAAACTCAGAGTCTAATCGTTTCAATTGTACTCTACCAATACCTGCAAAAATATTACTCATATGATAACGATAACCCTGCGTCTGAACATCAAAGTCCCAACTACGAAGACCTGCATAACGTTTCTCAGAATCCTTCATTACACCTAATAAACGAGCATCTTGAACATACTGTAAAGCCTCAGGGTCAGAAGTCATAATACAACCACCTTCTCCAGAAGTTATATTTTTGATGCCATCGAAGCTGAAACATACCATATCACCATCTGCTCCTATTTTCTTGCCATCTTGCACACATCCAAAAGCATGGGCTGCATCCTCTACCACACGAAGGTTATGTTTCTTAGCAAATGCATATACTTCGGCTCTATTGCTGGTATTACTTGCATCGAAAACAGGTAAGACAACCTTCGTCTTATCCGTAATACGCTTTTCTGCATCTTTCAAATCAATAAGTAATGTATCAGGATCTATATCACAACTTACCGGTACACAATGTGCTGCAAGGATTGCCTGATAGGTTGCAACAAAAGTAAAAGTTGGAACCAGAACCTCATCACCAGGCTTTGTTACAGCAGCAATAGCCAAATGCAAAGCGGCAGTTCCACTATTTACACATACGGCTTTATATGCAGGGTTACCAACATAAGCCTCTATTTCTTTTTCAAATAGACCTACATACTCACCCATTCCTAAATATCCACAATTGATAATAATATCTGATACTGCACTGGCTTCCTTATAGCCAACAACTGACTTTGATAATCTCATTTCGTTAAAAATTTTAAAGTTTTACTTGATTACAGGAATTTCACGTTCCCATCGTTTCCATGGAGCAACACCATCCAATAGTAACTGTTCCAAAAGATTCTTCTCACGAATATTGTCCATACACTGCCAAAAACCACGATGCTTATACGACATCAGTTCCCCCTCAGCAGCAAGTTGGTTCAAAGGTCCCTTTTCAAAAATAGTTTGATCACCTTCAATATAATCAAACACTTTGGGCTCTAAAACCATATAACCTGCATTGATTGGTACACCATCGGTTAGATTTTTCTCTCTAAACGAACGAATAGAATTATTTTCATCAATGTTAAGAACACCTTTATCCTGTGCTTGAATCACTGCTGTCAGAGTGGCAATTTTTCCATGACTTTTGTGAAATTCAACTAATTTGTCTATTTCAACATCACATACAGCATCACCATACGTCATCATGAAAGTCTCATTGCCAACATACTCTTTTATACGCTTTATTCTTCCACCAGTTAAAGTGTTGTAACCAGTATCTACAACTGTAACTTTCCAAGGTTCTAGATTTGAATGATGAATCACCATCTCATTCTTGTCATGTGTAAAATCGAAAGTTACATCAGAATTATGCAAGAAATAATTAGCGAACCAATCCTTAATATACTCTTGTTTATAACCAGCACATATAACAAACTCATTATAGCCGTAATAAGCATATTCTTTCATAATATGCCATAAAATTGGCATACCGCCAATCTCAATCATGGGCTTTGGTTTGAACTGACTTTCCTCACTGATTCGTGAACCAAAGCCACCTGCTAATAAAACTACTTTCATACATTTAAATTTATATGATTAAAATCAAATGTAATACCACACTCTTCTCCTGGCAAATTGACCTGTTCATTAGGATCGTGAGGTATATTTGCTACATTCAGTAAGATGCTCTTACCTTCTGCAATTCCCATAAAAGCCATCCATACCCCTGGAGGTATAGTTATTCTACGATAGAGTTCTGGAGAATCAGGAGACAATGTTGCCTCCATAAACTTCCCGAATGTTGGTGAATCCTCTCGTCCATCATATAAGACGAAATGAATCTTGCCAACAATACAAACTAAGTTAAGCGTCATTTTTGAATGACGTTTCCAAGCTTTAACCAATCCGCTGATGATACTAGAAAAATAAGCTTCACCAAACCCCTCAAAGCCAGGATCTACACATTTCATAGCGTGAAATACGTCACCCTTAGGATGTGCAATTTGTTTAAGAGGGGTCAATAAAACCCCATCTATCAAATTATTTTCCATTGTTTATATCTTTTATTTTGCCCATTCAAGATTCTGCTTCAGCGCAGCATCCTCATAAGCCTTAATCTGTTGTATAGTCAACTCAAACATGTCTTTATCCTTCTCAACATAGAAAGCACGATACCATTCTGCTATAAAATGCACGCACTCCTCATAATGAAGCGTAGAGTGCCAATGAAGGTATGCCAGAGCCTTATCACAATTAAGTTTCAAAAGAGTAGCCTCCTCAAAAGGTACATCACCTGTCAACTTAGCTGCCTTATCCTTATCAAGGCCCCAAAGGGTTGCCAAATCCTGAACAAGTTCAAAAACAGTCTTTGTTTGTTCTGCTCGTGGGCCAAAATTGTATGGCTCACCATTTTCACATTTACCCTCTGCCAAATATTGACCTAAAGTAAGATAGCCAGACAATGGTTCCAATACGTGCTGCCAAGGTCTTGTAGCCTTAGGAGAACGGATTTCAACCGTTTTACCCTCAGAGAATGCCTTTACGCAATCCACGATGATTCGATCTTTAGCCCAATCACCACCACCGATAACATTACCAGCTCGGGTTACACCAAACTTAATATTAGGCATTTTATTGATGAAAGAATGCCAATAGCTCTTTATAACAAGCTCAGCAGCACCTTTAGATCCTGAATAGATATCCTTACCACCAAGACTATCAGTTTCACGATATCCCCAAATCCACTCTACATTATCGTAGGCCTTATCTGAAGTGATCAATACACAAGTACATTCCCAATCAATGTTCTTGATTGCCTCACATACAACAGCAGTACCAATAATGTTGGTAGTCATCGTGTCAAATGGCTCTCTATAGGATGTAAGCACCAAAGCCTGGGCAGCTAAATGAATCAAAAAGTCCGGACGAACCTCCTGTACATAATCATTAAACTCCTCTTTGTTGCGAACATCACCAAAGTGCTGATGTATCCTATCTTCAAGATGAAGAGTTTCAAACATAGAAGGATTGGTAGGTACACTTAAAGAATAACCGTAAACATCAGCTCCCAACATAGTGAGCCAAGTTGTCAACCACGAGCCCTTAAAACCGGTATTACCAGTAATAAGCACTTTCTTACCTTTATAAATGTTATTAAATGCCATAACTATATGTTTTATTTAAATATTCTTTTTAATTCTGCTTTATAATAATTGTTGAAAGGTATTGAGACAAGAATACCACAAAAGACACAAACGCCCATGATTAATATATTAAAACCTAATGCCAAACTATACTTTTCGAAATACATATGAGGGTACACCAATAAAGAAATGCACGACAAAATGACCACAGAAGGAATAATAGTCTTTAACACTGTTATAAATGATGTCAATTTTCCTCCCGAACTATTAAATTCCTTTTTAACTACAAACCAATATCCAATTGTAGTGATAAAAGGGACAATAAATTTAAACAGTGCAAATGATAAAAGCCCCCAAATATTTATAGTTAAGAGAATCCCACACCAATAAACAATTGGCATTAATATATTAAATTTCACCAGAATTCTGTTATTCTCCATGGCTATCAAATAACTAGACAGTGGATCCTTCACAAAATTAGGTACAAAACTCAAAACAAGAAATGTAACCAACAATGATGCGTCTACATAATTTGGTCCAATCCAACTTATGACAAATGGTTTGGCCAAAAGTGCCAATGTAAAAATTGGTACTGTCAATACAGGAGCAAACATAGTTATCATTTTATTAACAAAACTTTTAAGCCCCTCATAATCTTTGAATCCTACGAAATGATTATAACGAGATGCATATGGAGAATAAACAATAGAATTAAAAGTTCGTACCAAAGTCAAGACTGACAATGCCGCACCATAAACTGCTACGTATTCTACTCCTAAAAAATGTGAGATTACAATCTGATCCAGTTCATAATAAACTATCATGCATAATGATGTAAGAAGAGAGGTTCCACTCAACTTTTTCATTTTATCAAAAACCACTTTATCATATTTGAAAGCATGCAGCAAATCACTTACTTTATATCCGTATTTCCTAGAATATAACAATCCTATAAAAACTATCAAGAAGTTTACCAATTGATAAAAAAAGAAATACTCCACTATCATATATCTTCCTTTACTAAAAAAAATAAAGACAGATAATATTCTAGCAACATTACCAATTATAACAATTCGTTGATACTTATAATCCTCGACTCTTATTGTAAATATCAATCCTAGTATCCTTTGACCTATAATTACAGGACAAGAAAATGCCAAAATTAATAGAAGTGCTCGCGAAATATAATAAATCTCTGTTCCTGCTACTAACTCTGGAATTAACAGATTCGGACAGCAACCTAAAACGACTATTCCCAATGCTAGAATTGAAAAAATAGAAACCATTATAAAAGCGGTAAATCCGATAATACGAATTTCTTCGCTGCGTTTTCCCTGCACATAATATTCTGCTGCATATTTAGGTAACTACTCAGCACCCCTATAGAAAACTTCTCGTT
>ULRF01067631.1_pt1 | contig 16841 bp, 17 predicted proteins | sample 1955131 | NCBI WGS metagenome assembly ULRF01 (sample SAMEA4835673, study PRJEB28245) | human gut metagenome | biome: gut microbiome; material: fecal sample | place: Denmark | collected 2008
TACATGGTAGTTACACTCCCAAAGTCCGTAGAAGCGGATTAAGTAGAGGCTTTTTCCATCGTTCATAGAAAATCTCTTAACGTTCTTTTGCTTACTTTTCTTACAAGAAAAGTAAGTCAGGCGAGCCTCAAAGCAAAGTCACAAATAAAGGGAATACCGTTTACATTACCTGCGTTGGAAACCACGTCGTTACCTATATTTTGCGAGAACACGTCGGTAACAAGGTCGGCATCGTAGCTTAAAATGACGTAGAACGCACGACACGCAGCGCCGTTATAGGTACCGGCAACGGTAACAGAGCTTAGCGCAATCTGCGGCGCAACGGTTTTTTCGATATCTCCGCCGACAAACAAACTAAACGTCGACGGAAGTTTGTTAAGCGTAATACTCTCGCCTGCCGCAGTCACGGTCACGCCGTCCGCCGAGCCGAACGCAGCAATCGAAACGATGCTTGTCAGAGTATTGGTATACGGCTTTCCGTCCGCAGTAGTACCGACAGAAGGAACAAACCGATCGTCGGAAACCGCAGCAGCGAGCAATGGATGTTTCCCGTCCCCCAAAAAATAATCCGTTTCGGTTTCGGCGTAAAGATTAACGCTTTCCACATCCGCAGCGACATAAAATTTTATAAGCAGCTGATACTTAGCATTAAGCAGTTCGTACTTCCCGAGCTTAGGCGTCGTCGTCTTGATAAACTTATATGCAGAATGTTCGGAAGCGTCGATATTATAGTATTCGACGCCGAGCAAACTGTCATTATACCCTATAGTCATATCCAAACCCGACGAACCGACCTTGTCATTTTCAGCGAGCCATGCAAAAGTCCCCATGCATATACCGACAAGGCTGATTACGCACAGTATAAGCGATGAAATAATTTTAAAAATGTTCTTTTTTCTCTCGCTCATAGCAATTACCCTATTTAAATAATAAAACTCCCGAAAATAAAAAAGCGCCAATGCCTAAAAAAGTATCTTCGGCAACTGGCTGACTACGAGAGTCCCTTTAGCTTTGCGTAATAGCCTTGCGACTATCTTGCTATTATCGTATGTACTTATATTATTCTACTCTTACATTATAAATGCTACCCGTCACCTTTGTCAAGCACTTTTCCCGATTTTCCGTTATTTTCCGTTTAAATCCTATAAAAATAACGCATTATCCCACCTTAACCGCATAAAAACATTGCACTCCAACCTTTATACACGCAGTTCCGCCTCCCCCGTTCTCGTTCTATCGATCCGAAAAATTCTGTGCAGAAAAACTTTTTTCTTCCGCCTACCATAGAAATAACATGCGTACCGTCTCAGTTTTGCCATACTTGCAGAAATATTTTGACGTTCCCTTCACTACGTTCCTTACAAAGAAATATACGCCTTACGTCATTAAATACGTAAAGCGTATAATCTTTTTTTAACTCTAGAAGGAAATCTCTCGACGTTCTTTTGTCTACTTTTCTTACAAGGCAGTTATACTTACTTAGCCTGTAAAAGCAGATAACGTAAAGCCTTTATCCCTCGCACGTAGGAAATCTCTCGACGTTCTTTTGCCTACCTTTCTTGCAAGGCAGTTATACTTACTTAGCCTGTAAAAGCAGATAACGTAAAGCCTTTATCCCTCGCCCGTAGGAAATCTCTCGACGTTCTTTTGCCTACTTTTCTTACAAGGTAGTTACGTTCGCTATGTACATAAAAACGGATAACATAAAGACTTTTTCCACCGTTCATAGGAAATCTCTCGACGTTCTTTTGCCTACTTTTCTTACTAGGCAGTTATACTTACTTAGCCTGTAAAAGCAGATAACGTAAAGCCTTTATCCATCGCACGTAGGAAATCTCTCGACGTTCTTTTGCCTACTTTTCTTACAAGGTAGTTATACTTACTTAGCCTGTAAAAGCAAATAACGTAAAGCCTTTATCCCTCGCCCGTAGGAAATCTCTCGACGTTCTTTTGCCTACTTTTCTTACAAGAAAAGTAGGTTAGCCCAAAAGGAATGCCTTATAAACGAGATAAGCTTCGTACACGTCCGCCTTAGCTACAATTTCCATAGGAGCATGCATATTAAGCACGGAAATACCTGCGTCGATAACATTCATATTATAGTTACCGAGAATGTAAGCTATAGTTCCGCCGCCGCCCTGATCGACTTTGCCGAGTTCGGCAGTCTGGAAATAGAGGTTATTATCATCGCAAATCTTACGTATCCAAGCCATGTACTCGGGCATAGCGTCGTTACTACCCGACTTACCTCTTGCACCGGTATACTTATTAAATACAATACCTCTGTTGAGATAAGCAGCGTTTTTGGAATCGTTTACTTCGGGGAAAAGCGGATCGAAGCCTGCGCTTACGTCCGAAGAAAGCATACGGCAATTTTCCATAGTCTTTTTAAGCGCTATGTAGCTCGTCTCGTTTTGCAAAGCGAGAAGATCGGCAATGGTGTTTTCGAAGAATACGCTCTGAGCGCCGGTAGCACCGACCGAACCGATTTCCTCTTTGTCTACCAAAATGCAACAAGCGGTATATTCGGGCTGGGCGATATCGAGGATAGCTCTAAGCGAAGTATAAGCACAAACTCTATCGTCGTGACCGTATCCGGCAACCATGCTCCTATCAAGACCGTAATCTCTGGACGGACCTGCGGGAACGACCTCGATTTCGGCAGAAAGGAAATCTTCTTCTTCGATATCGTATTTTTCTTTGAGCATCTTAAGAATATTTGCTTTAACCGCATCTTTTTCTTCGTCTTCGAGAGGAATAGAACCGATAGTTACGTCGAGATTCTCGCCTTCGATAACCTTGTCACCAGTCTTTTTGAGCTGATCAGCCGAAAGATGAATAAGAAGGTCACTGATGCCGACAACCGGATCGGACGGATCGTCGCCGATGCTTACATCGATAACGCTACCGTCTTTGCGGCAAACCACACCGATAAGCGTAAGAGGAATGGTAACCCATTGATACTTCTTTACGCCGCCGTAATAGTGGGTATCCAAAAGGGCAATGCCCTCTTTTTCGTAAAGCGGATTTTGTTTAAGGTCGAGACGCGGCGAATCGATATGCGCTCCCAAAATACGGATACCCTCTTTGACCGGTTTTTGACCTATAACGTAAAGGCAAAGGTTTTTATTTTTGTTGACAAAATAAACCTTATCGCCCTTTTTAAGACTCTTAAAGCTTTCTACGGGTTTAAATCCCTTAGCTTCGGCTGCCTTTACAGCTTCCTTTACTGCCAAGCGTTCCGTCTTGCTTGCGGAAAGGAAATCGATATATTCCTTACCGAAATCGAATATCGCCTGTTTCTTTTCAGCCGAAATGTCTTTCCAAATGTTTTTCGAATACATATATATATACCTCCGTGAAGAATTTTTTACTTATTATGTTCCGCAAACGATTTCGTCTGCGCTAATAACCTTGTTTTAGCGGATTTTGTTTAGTCGTAAAGCTTAGATACCGACGCATCGTCATGAATACGCTCGATTGCCTCGGCAAAAATGGGCGCTACGGTAACAAGCTGAAGTTTGTTTATACGCTTTTCGTGCGGGATCTCGATGGTATCGAGAACAAACAACTTTTCGATAACCGAATTTTCCAATCTTTCTATCGCCGGTCCGCTGAGAACACCGTGAGTGCAGCATGCGTAAACGGTCTTTGCCTTACCTACTTCTTTAAGCGCCTTCGCACCCTGTACGATAGTCCCGGCAGTGTCTATCATATCGTCTATCATAAGACAAGTCTTGCCCTCTACGTCACCGACGATATTCATAACTTCCATAACGTTAGCCTTAGGACGACGCTTGTCCACGATAGCAAGCGGCGCATTAAGCTTAGCAGCCAACGCTCTTGCTCTCGCAACCGAACCCACGTCGGGAGATACCACTACAAAGTCCTCGCCTTTAACCCACGGCTCCTTGCTGATAGCTTCTTTAAGTACGGCAAGGCCGAGTAAATGATCGACGGGAATATCGAAGAAACCTTGTATCTGCGCTGCATGCAAATCCATGGTAAGCACCCTGTCCGCACCTGCCGATTCGATAAGATTGGCTACGAGTTTTGCGGTAATGGGATCGTGAGCCATCGCTTTACGATCCTGACGAGCATATCCGAAATACGGAATTACGGCGTTTATTCGTCCTGCGGACGCACGCTTAAGCGCATCTATAATAACGAGCAACTCCATAAGATTGTCATTGACGGGCGCAGAAGTGCTGTTGATTACAAACACATCGGCTCCTCGCACCGATTCATCCAAATGTACGGAAATTTCGCCGTCGCTAAACTTGCCTACATGAATAGGTCCAAGTTCGCAATGCAGTCTTTCTGCAATGGCTTTTGCGAGTTCCGGACAACCGTTACCCGAGAAAATCATCATCTTGTTATTACCCTGCGGTACCATAACATCCTCCTAAATCGTGGTTACAAAAATTATACTAAGCGCACCCGTCGCAAAAATCGGGTTGCGGTTATTACTTGTCTTTGCGAGGCTTTGTTGTCTGACGCTCTCTCGCTATGACAAAACTCGACGGCGGCACGTCCTCCGTTACGGTAGAGCCTGCCGCTATAAACGAATCGTCTCCTATGTGTATCGGCGCAACGAGGTTACAATTGCTTCCGACAAACGATTTTTCGCCTATAATCGTGCGATTCTTGGTTTTGCCGTCGTAATTTGCTACGACTACTCCGCATCCGATATTTACATCGTCTCCGACGGACGCATCCCCTATGTAAGCGTGGTGAGCCGCCTTAACTCCGCTGCCGAGCCTGCTCGCTTTTATCTCCACAAAATCGCCTACTCTGCAATCGTCGCCGACAACTGTCCCCGGTCTTATGTATGCAAACGGTCCGATCTTAGAGTGTTTGCCTATCACTCCGGACAATACGTAGCTGCTTTCTATCGACGCTCCTTCGTCTATCACTGAACCGTCGATAGTGTTGCGATCTCCTATACGGGCTTTGTCTTTGATTACGGTCTTACCGCGTATGACGTTAAACGAACCTATCGTAACGCCTTTGCCTATAATTACATCGCAGCCTATTGTCGTAGTAGACGGATCTTGAAAATGTACGCCGTTATTCATATGATACGAAATGATACGATTTTTGAGAGCGTCGGTAAGCATGCCTATCTGCTTATAGTTAAACGCCGTCATAAAATCTTCTTCGTCAAAATAATAGGGCGATATCGGGGGCAATTTGTCTATGGATAAAAGATATTGCGTCCTGAACACGTAACCTCTTGTCATCTTGAGTGCGTTCAAATCGTTTTGTTTAAGTGCCGTAACGGCATCTAAAACCGTTTTTCGAGTAATAAGCGGAGTATCCGAATACAAAACTACCGTATACTCGGACTCTTTAATGAGGTAAGGTCTTACAAGTACCGGAAGCGGCAAACCGTCGCTGTTTACCACCGATCCGCAATAACTTTCGCCCAAAGCAAAACTAACCCAATCGAGCATGGGTTTGCCCAAAATCTCGATGGACGACGTGTCTTCGAGCGTCGGATAAGATACCTTTAGAATTATGCCGCAAATATTACTACGCATGGTTTTATTATACAATTACTCCCCTTTAATGTCAATTGTTTGCTCGTTTTTTTTCGCTTGCGCCCTTAACTTTTTAAAAAATTCGGTCAAAATGGAAGAACATTCCTTTTCCATAATTCCGCCCTCAATCTCCACGGTGTGATTAAGTCCGGCATCTACGACATTCATAATCGAACAACAGCAACCGTATCTCTTGTCGTATGCCCCGAAATATATCTTGCGTATCCTCGAATTGACTGCCGCCCCGCCGCACATTGCGCACGGCTCCAACGTAACATACATATCGCAACCGCTGAGATTCCACACGCCGAGTTTTTTCCCCGCTTTTTTTATTGCCAAAACTTCGGCATGTGCGGTTCCGTCATGCAAAGTGTTTCGCAAATTATGAGCTCTCGCTATAATCTTTCCGTCTTTGACTATTACCGCACCGACAGGGACTTCGCCTTTTTGCTCCGCCTTTAATGCCTCTTTAATTGCCGCTTTCATAAATTTCATGATATTTCTCCGTAATAAACAAAGGCAACTCCAAATTACGCTCTATGTCGTCGAGCGTCGATTGCTCGGTAAGCGGATGCGGCGGCATACCTATTTCCACGGTAACCGCAGGTATTCCGTTAAGTATGCACCAATCTTTATATCCGCCTGCGCTTTGGTTTTCGCCGTCAACGACAGTGTAATTCAATCGTTTCCCTATGGCATAAGCCATTTTGCGGAGTCTTTCGTCCGCCCCCGCAAACTCCCAATAAATTTCCCTGCCTGCGCAATGATAACTGAGCGTAAAACAAGGCTTGATTTTGCGTGTAAAATTCACCAACGCCGCCGTTTCCGGCTCGCTTTCGGCTCCGCTGCCTATGTACCCTTGCGGTGCGGGATAAGTTAAATTATATCTTCCTCTGCCGTACTTTGCGTCGAAATTTACATTTAAGTCCACCGCTCCGGCGTTCGCCTTCCACATGGTAAAATCGGAGCCGCCGTTAACTCGCAAAAGAAACGGATCTTCGCTTCCGTAAGCACACAGCTGCGCTCCGTCCGGATTGAGCATGGGTAAAAAATAAAAGGTGTCGATGTTTGCCCCTTGCTCCGTCAACCTTTTCAGCTGTTTCATTGCCAAAACGCAAGTTACGTTTTCTCTTGCGTGGATACCGGCGGGAATAAAAAAAGTCTTGCCGCCGTTACCGACTTTTATGGCATAAATATCTCTGCCGTTAACGGATTTGCCTATACTCACGGCATTATAATTTTGTCCGACTATATCGGCTTCGAGCTTATCAAAAGTGTACATACGCCTTTATATGCCCGCTAACCGCTATTTGTGATAAGGCAACCCCTCGGCTATGGTAAACGCCCGATAAATCTGTTCGAGAGTCATTACCCGCATCAGCATATGCGGAAACGTCATTCGTCCGAACGAAATGCGTTTATCCGCAATCGAACGAACCCTGTCGTCCACGCCTCGACTTCCGCCTATTACGAAGGTTATCGTGTCACTTTGCAAAAAAGCATTTTTCATCGACGCAGACAACTGTTCGCTGGAAAGCAACTCGCCTCCAATATCCGTAAGAAAAACTTTGCCTTCTATCGCACGTAAAATATCGTCGCTCTCTTTGACGATCTCGTCCGAACCGTCTTTGTCTTTTAGTTCCGTAACGGTGACTGTCGCAAATCTTTGCAACCGTTTAAGATATTCCGAACATGCGTCCGCAAAAAACTTCTCTTTTAACTTGCCTACAACAACCAACTTTATCTTTTTCATACCACGTTAAACAGATAGGTTATAAACGTCGAAATAACGGTCATGACTATAGCGCCGATGTAAAAAGCTTTCTCTTTTTTTGTGGGTTTGTAAGCGACGCAACAATTTATCGAAGTTACCCGATTGCTTTTTTTGGATATTCTCCATATCCAGACAAGCAGACCGAAAAATGCGGCGAGAACCACGGCGTACATCGCCGCCGCAACCGCAAAATTACCGGTCAGCACATCGTTAAGCGCATTATAAAAATTACCGCCTACCGCCCATCCGTAATACTCGGCACTTTCCATATATACGCTAAACGCATTATTCATAAAGTGTATTATCATCGCCGGATACACGGAGCCGCTTTGTAACGTTATAAAAGCAAGTACCGCTCCGAAAACGGCGGTATATGCCGACTGCATTATGTACTGGTGAAACAATCCGAACGCTATTCCGACCAACACTATCGTCTTTACTTTTCCGTGAGTTTTACTCATAGCGGTAAGCAATCCGCCCCGATTGACGAATTCTTCGCAGACGGCAGGCAAAACTGCCGTCAAAAATATGCTTAAGATAAAGTACGCCGCATTAAAACTTCCCGGCAAAACGGTATCCGCAGACGACGGCGTATAGCCTAAAATAATCAAAATAATCTGCCAAGCCAAGCTTACGCCGACCGAAACCAACGGCGCCAAAAGTCCGAGTAAAACGGCTATAAGGCAAATACGATAATCGGTCTTTCGGTAATTCGACATTTCACACACGCCGGGAAAACCGCCCTCGACCTTTCGGAAATAAAATAACGGAAAAAGCAAAAGTATAAAAACCTGCACCGGCACGGTAAATATGGCGTCGAGCAGCAAGTTAAGCCATGCTTCATCCATTTCGCTGTCGATAAGAGCAATTTGTACGTAATAGCTCACTATCCTCATTACAAGTAACGCAGTCGCTATGACAAAAGCCGCTATCGACACCGCTTTATATCTTCGTCTGATAATTTCCTGATCCATCTGATCTACTCCTTTTTCCCCCGTCAAGTCAATCCCGCTGCCTCTATAGCAAACGTCACCGCCCACAAAATACAGGTCATCCACAAATATATTTTTAACGCAGCATTTCTAAACGATTCTTTTCGTCGCAACTCTTTGTCCGTGTATTCCTTAATAAGCATCTCCTGATAGGCGTGTCTGCTTATACGTTTCGGTTCGCCGGTTTGCGTATCGAAGCCGATTATTACCGTTTCGATAGGCGAAACGTTAGGCACTTCATTTATGTCATATATCGGTTTTCTGCTACGTTCGTCTATCCACAGCAGAGTATCTTCCTTGCGATCGAACTTTTCGGGACATAACCTTTTTTCTCTTTTCCCGACTACCTGCGTTACAAACATAATAACGGTTATAGCAACCACCGGCGCAACCACGACAAGCAAAATAAAACGAAGAGCGTTTCCTTCTATGCCTGCGTAAAATGCGTCCGCTGCTTTGCCTACTTTTGTTACCGATACGAGTATAGCTAAAAGATTGCTGACAGAATGTACTATCATTCCCGCAACTACCGAACCGAATCGCATTACCGTTACGGCAGCCACGAACCCCAAAATAAACTGATATACCGTTTGATGCGGATTAGTGTGCATCAACATGAAACACGTTGCGCTCATAAGACTGCAAGATACTACGCTTCGTTTTTCACTCATTCCGCTAAGCAATGCGTCCCGGAAAACAAGTTCTTCACCGATGGGCGCCGCTATGGTAGTACACACAAAAACCAAAATCAATTCGGGAACGCTGCCCATACTAAGTTCGCTGCTCGATACGACATGGAATTTCTCCAGCAATAATTCCCACCCGTACGCCGGACCTATACAACCGAAAAAAGTCACGATGGCAATAATTACGGATACGCAGACTGCCAAAAAAGAGATTTTGTTGCGTATTTCGTATACAGTGCGCACCTTACGACTTTTTTTGAACGACAAGTAGCTACCGATATACGCCGCCTGAAACAAAAGCATCAAAACGTATTCAGTTATCGACCGAAGCATATCGTCGCCGGCAAACACAACGGAAATCACAGATAGCAAAATCGAACCGATAACGTTTAGCCCCATTACGATTAAAAACGCCGTAAGCATCAAACCGGAGCTTTCTCCAAAGCTTATTTTGCGACGTTTCATTATGTAACCTCCATTACCGAACTCAAGCGGTCCTGCAAAGCGACGCTTACCGGAATAGCATATCCTGCCTCGTTAAGCGCCTTGCGAGTAGTCTCCAACGCAAGTTCCGGCGTATTGTTTTCCTGAGACAAGTGTCCGAGCATTATGGCCCTGCATCCGCTTTCTGCCGCAAACAACGAAGCCTTTGCGCTGTCCGAGTTGCTTAAATGCCCGTACCGAGAGGAAATTCTATTTTTCAACGCTTGCGAGTATTTGTCGGTGCGTTTAAGTATATCTTCGTCGTAATTGGACTCTATAAACAATGCGTCCGATCCCTCGATTTGCTTTGCCTGCGATTGCGTAAACACTCCGAGGTCGGTCATTACGCTGAGCTTTCTGCCACCGTTATAAAAACTGTATCCCACGCACGGAACGTCGTGACTTACTCTAAACGGCGAAACGGTAATATCCCCCAGATAGAAATCTCCGTCAAACGCCGTTACTTCCGCCCCGCCCATAACTATATCCTTTACCTTATCGTAACAACCGCCGAAGCAGTAAACCGACGGAGAATACTTACGAACGAAAGATGCGAGACCTGACACGTGGTCGCTGTGCGTATGAGTTATAAGCAAATTTATTTTGCCTCCGCCAAACTTGCCGAGTCCTCGCTCTATTCTCTTTAAACTAATGCCCGCATCGATGATTACCGTAGTGTTTTCCGAAGAGAGGTACAAGCAGTTTCCTCTGCTGCCGCTTGCCAAACTGCAAAATCTGAGGCTCATTTACCGCAACCACCGCAATGCGAGCAATTACCGTCGCAATGCTCCTTTTTTGCGCAATTTACAATAAGTTTTCCGCTGTATACTTGTTCCGTTTTGCCGCCGCAATGAGGGCATGGCGGATAATTTCCGTCCGCTTTAACGAGTTCTTCGTTAACGAATCCGCAGCGAGTACATTTTAATTCCAATAACGGCATAATCTCCTCCGAGTAAAATATAACACAAACGGCGGTATTTGTCAATAACCGCCGCCGTCCGAGCGCTATAAATCTCAATTTTTGCGTACCGCCGCTTTTCTATCGTCAGTTAACGTTGACAATCGCTTTGCAAACAAACAAAAACGAAAAATTTTCATATTTAGGTATTTAAATCCGCTTTATGCTCTTTTGTCTTTACTGTAGCGTTGAGTCAAAAAGTCAAAAGAGCATAAAATTATTTTACCCAAAGACTACCCCTATCTTAAAACAGGTTATATACATTCGTCTCAGCAAAGTCCAATTTGACTTATATAACCATTCTGCCTTGTCCGGGCAAATCTACCGTTTGCATTATTTCCGCTTCTTCTCCGTCGTTAGCGTCGATATAAACGAAATACGTTGCCCCCTTATACGATGCGGTAACTTCGTAACAAAGCCGCTCCGTTCTGCCATCGGGAATTAGAGCAAGTCTTACGTTTTTTACGGTAAGAATAGGGGATGTTCGGGAAACCGCCTCGCTTGCCGTAAGCACGGGCTTAAGTTCGCTCTCTTCATGCGTTCGAGAGTAGCCGGTTGCCTCTACGCCGCCGAACTCTCCCGCCGAATTTACCTTGACTTTTATAAGATTCGTGTAGCAAATTACACCGCTTTCCATGCCGGCAAAATTGACTACCGCCTCGCCGTCGACTTGGTTATACCATACCGGAACGAACGAAGCGTATCCTAATTTTCGGGCATATTCGCTCGCTTTTTTTATGGCAAAATTCTCATCTATGTCCGACATGTCTTTGTCCGTAAGCACGTTTGCGAGAAGTATCAAGCCGCCTTTTTTGCTTATCTCTACAAAAGCGTCTTTACCGTCGTAATTGCAAGAGAATATAAAGCTTTGCGGTTCGTCACCCTCGCCTATTATCGTCGGATCGAGAAAGCCGTAATCAATAGCCGCCTTTTTTGCCTCATCCGCACCTATTTCTTTAAGAGATTCGAGTGCGCCGAAAGATTTCTTTTGCTCTGCGTCCGAATACGGTCCGTCGTATATGAGCGAAGGATATTCGTCATCGGGTTCACTGTCTTTTTCTTTAAAATCGAACGACAGTAACTCACTGTCCTCGACGTGATTTATAATCAAGAAATCTTCTTTTACCTTGGCAAGTATATTGTCTATTCTTTCCTTTAACTGCGTTGCCGCCGCAAGCAGATTTTCCGCCTGCGCTCTGTATTCGGTCAAATCTTTTCCCCTCAACGCAGCTGCGGTAAGACTATACGACCAGTCCTCGAGCTGATTGAGAAATTTAACTGTTTTTACGGTATTTTCTCTCTTTATCGGCAACCTTCCCAGTGAATCCAACGCCTCCGATGCCGCCCTGTGATTTTGAGCAGCCAGAATGCCGCTTTCCGCATCGGACGCACTTACCATAATTTTTGCAAGATTGCTTTCGACCGTGTTTATTCCTTCGCGCATGGCGTAAAAATTGCTTTGATATCCACTCTCCAACTCCGTAAGAGTTTTAGAATGATTTTTTTTGATATAAAATAACCCCGTCAATAAACTTGCGATTAAAACAACCGCCGCAAGCGACACGGCAACGGTTACGTATTTCCCTCTTCTCGTCATAAATCTGCCTCCTTCGTTATTTCGCAAAAGAATGTCTGCCTATCTTTAAAGTAACCTTCAGACTCCATATCCACTTGCTCGTTGCAGTCGCCGGATTGTAATAGTACAGACACCCGCCCGTAGGATCCCAACCGTTTAATGCGTCTCTCGCCGCCTTATAAGCAGTTTCGTTGGGGGTGTAGTTTATTTGCCCGTCGCTTACGCACGTAAACGCCCCGTTTTGATATATTACGCCGGAAATCGAATTCGGGAACGAAGACGACTTGACTCGGTTAAGAACCACTGCGGCTATAGCAACCTGCCCGGTATACGGCTCTCCTCTCGCTTCGGCGTACACGCAACGAGCCAGCAAATTCAAATCGCTGTTACTTATACTCGACGAAGACGAAGCGGAAAGCTTTATGCCCATAGCCGCCTCTGTTGCAGGTCCGACCTTGCCGTCGACCACCAGTCCGTTTTTACGCTGAAAATACTTGACTGCCGCAGTCGTTTTGCTGCCCCAGATACCGTCGACCTTTCCGCTGTAATACCCCCAGTTAAGCAGTCTCGTTTGCACCGTCCGGATATTTGCGGAAGTATCGCCTTTGCTGATATGCGCCGCATACGCCCGTTGCGGACAAAAGCCTAACGCCGTTATAATCAGCACAACCACAAGCAAAATAGCCGTTTTGTTTTTCAATAGAATCCTCCCTTACGAAAGGCCCAACCATTCTCTTATTATGGATTTGTATTTTACTCCGCCGTTTCCTTCGAGGTAACACAGCGGCGGATAAATTACGCACCACCAGTTATCCCCTTCGCCGCTGCCCAACGAAATAATCAAAGCGTCATAGTAGCCGCTTTCAAGCGTTACGTCACCGTAACTGCGAGTGGGGAAAAACTCGTTTTTCAACGTTGCCGAAGCCTTGTACGAGAAACCGTTTTCAATAAGCGTACGGTTAGCGATTTCAATAAGCGTATTCGTTTTTGATGCAACTTTTCGTTTTGCATCTTTTACCGAACGGGCATCGAGATCGGCAAGATATTCGATAATCTTGTCTCTTACTTTCAGCTTAACCTCTTGATCTTCGGCGGCGTTACTGTCCGCTCTGATGTGCAGTCTGAGAACATCCCTTTCGTTTACCGTCGTAGTATTTGCGCAACTGACCGAAAATATGCCGATTAAACATAAGAATGCCGTAAAAATGCGCATCAGTGCGCTTTTCACATAGCTAGTCTTCCTTGGCGAGCTATTATATTCGCTGCGACGATGTTGTTCGGCCTTTCTTTTTATTCTTACCTTTCCTTTGAAATAGATTTTCATAATTACCGCCTATATGTTTTCGATACGGTAATTATATCCGCTTTTTGCGCTCTTATACATTACGACAATATAATGTTTTTAACATACGATACAAAATTAAAACGACAGCCTGCGTAGAATTTTTAAGCTTATCGACAAAACAACTTTTATTAGGTCGATGTTTTTTCACACATAAATGACGCCGAGCAAAATCTAATGCCGACGCCGCTTTTGATATTAACCATAACGTAAACGTAAATTTCCGTCGTGCTTAATTGCGCTTTGTTAATTTTGCTATTTCCGTATAGGCAACCTGCAATTAAAAAATCGACAAATTTTGGATAGAGGAACCCAACAACAAAAAATTTATCTTATTATAAAACCCGGTTGCGCTCTTTCAAAAAGACACGAAAATTTTAAATGAAAAAATATTTTCTTTTTTTTACTTCCGCCTCTCTTCTTAAATAAATAATCAACAAAATTTAGAAAAAATCAACAGTTTGTTTAACGTTCCGCAAAAAACTTGTAAAAGTCCGAGAAAAAGTTATACCGTTCTATCTTGGCTAATCCGTCGAAAAAAGTTTTATCCGAACCTAACACAAACAAATTCATAACAACTGCGTCCTTGCGCAGAAATAATCCTAATTCTTTAATTCTGCCGTTTATGAATTCCGTGTAAGTCTTTCCGAAATACGGCGTGAAGCGATAAAAAAGCCGCTGATATTTTCCCTATCACCGACTTAAACCACAAGTATTAAGTTTTTATTTTCGTTACATAAAGAACCTCCGATTTTGTATTTATGGATAAAAAACCGCGCGATTTCGGTTGCCTTAAAACAGGCTCGTTCTTCGCACGGATTTTAATCCCGATTATTTAATTTTTAGTCGATTTTATCTAAAAAATCGTAACACAATAAAACACACGCCGAAATCTCTCTTTTTTAACCATTTCAACGCCCGTCGAGGAATTGCTACACCTGACTACAATTCTATGGTAAACGACGGTAATTATCCTGTCCGAGTCCACAAAAGGGAGGAACGATCGGGCAACATCTTCACGCCCGATAACGCCTTTTCTTACGGCGTAATACTTGACATTATATCAAGACTATTATAGTATAACATACTAACATTTGTTCGTCATGTGTTTTAGCGTTGTTCTCCCCTTTTTTGTCTTTATGGTAAGAAGAATACCCCATAAAATTTTTAATATAAATTTTACTATCTCACATTATGAATCCTGCTCTGTATAAATGCTTCGGTCGGTTCTTTCGCATTGTAAAGTATGATGCCGCTTGTGGCGTCAATGCGGTAAGTCCATTGTATAGCGTCGTTATTGAACACGAAGTAGAAATACGGGGTTTTTATACCGCCTCCGACGTACTCTTCTACGGTGAACGTTATCTTTGCAATTTCCTCATACACGCCCGCATCCGTCAAGGCGATTTCCTTTGCTTTTCTTATATCGATATGATAATCGAAAAAGATTATCTCGCCCGTTTTCGCATCGATTTTGTATCTATATTGAAATTCTGCCGTGTAAAACTCCAGAATCCAGCAAGGACGACCGGAATTGCGGCTCAATTCCTCTTTGGTAAACACGACTTTCACTTCGGGTTTATCTTTAATTCCCGCATCTTTCAGAGCAATGTCTTTCGCTTCTTCCAAAGATATGAACAGCGCAACTTCGTTCTTTTCGAGAATATCGCCGGTCACCGCATTTACGAGGTAAGTCCATTGCGTGCGCTTGTCGTTGAATACAAGACGATAGCAAGGATATTTGACTCCTTTGTTAATAAGCCTTGCCTCGGTAAATTCAACTCTTGCCGCACACCCCGAGTCGTTCAATGCAATTGCTTTCGCTTTGAGTATACCGATATATTCGGAGTCGATAATGGTTGAGTTAACGTCTTTTTGTAATCCGACAAGTTCGTCAAGGGGTAGATTTGCAATCTCTTCTTCGGGCATGCTGCTGTTTTTCTTTGCGTCGGCGATAAGTTGCGCTTTGCCCTGCGATACGCCGTATTTTTTCGCAATGGCTGCCGTTTCGTCATTGTCCGTCACAGCAGCGTAAACCACGGTATGAACGGACTTGGTTTTTTCAAGAGCCTCTCTCACGACTTCGGAGACAGATTCTTTCAGTTTTTCGTCGCCGCTTAATTTTTTGTCGAACGAAATCAATACGGTATCGTTACTTTCCATAAGACCTGCCGTTTTATATACGGCAACGGTAAGGGACAGAGCGGATTTAAGACTTTGTCCTTTCAACTCGATTTCTTCTAACAATTTTTCGGCGTCGTCGTTAAGAAACCGTACCGCCTTTACGTTTCCGTTCCGGACAATAACGTACTCAACTCCGGGGTTGATTTCCATTGTCACCGTTCCGACTTCCGCTTCCGTGCTATTGCAACCGGCGAGCGGAATCGAGATACCGATGCATAATGCCAAAATAAGGCAAATAGCCAATGTCGAAAGCCATCTGAATTTAACTTTTTGTCGTTTCATAGATAAATGTCCTCCTTTTCGAGATATTTTTTAAGTTCGTTGCGCATACGGAACAATAACGCCTTTATTTTGCTTTCTCTTTCACCGTACATATCCGCAATATCCCGTATTGAATACAAGAACCAGTATCTGATAATGAAAATATTGCGTTTCGTTTTTGTCTGAGCGAACAAAAAACGATTTATTACGGACACCAACAACGCTTCTTCCTCAACTTGCTCAATGCCTTTAACGTCGGGGATGCAGTTTTCCAATTCGGACAAAGCAATTTCAACTTGTCCTCCGCTGCGCTTTGCGGCATGGTTGCGCTTGTCCTCCGCTGCGCTTTGCGGCATGGTTGCGCTTGTAGCGATTCAAAGCGAGATTGCGGGTGATTTTTCCGAGAAACGCAGCCAATCTGTTCGGCCTTTGCGGGGGAATACTGTTCCACGCACCCAAATAAGTGTCGTTGACGCATTCTTCCGCATCAAAACGGTCATACAAAATATTGTAAGCGATGGCGTGACAGTAACTCCCGTATTTTTCAGCCGTTGCAGATATTGCGCGCTCTTCTTTTGCCCAATACAAGGCAATAATTTCCTGATCGTTCATAACGCTCCTTTTCGTTGTGCAACGTCCTTTCACTTATAAAGACAACAAAAAAATCGTCTCGTTGCGTAAAAATAAAAAAAATTTCCGAAAAATTCCAGATGATACAAAAAAAGCGCAAGGGAAAAGTTCTTTCTCTGCGCTTTTAAACTAAATGTAATTCATAGGCGGTTACCTCCCGTCGAGAGTTTTTGGTTTTAATAATTTGTTGGTTTTTGTTCTGCCTCTTTATCTTGTTTTTGACGTTTCGGTATCCCTATACGGATACTGTTTAATATATCGTAGCACAAAATTTTTGTTTTTTTCAAGTTTTAACGCACCCGGTTGTGTGAAATGTGTACGACTATGCAACTCGTCTGTTAAATTATCGCATTAATTATTTGGATTTCCAAGCCCGATAAGCCAATCATAACCATAATAGTGAAAATAAAAA
>ULRF01009313.1_pt1 | contig 16675 bp, 15 predicted proteins | sample 1955131 | NCBI WGS metagenome assembly ULRF01 (sample SAMEA4835673, study PRJEB28245) | human gut metagenome | biome: gut microbiome; material: fecal sample | place: Denmark | collected 2008
CGTGTTCAGGCTCCCGCCGCTCGCAGCAGCACAACGGAAACGTCGTTCACCACGGGATCATTTGAAACCGTTCAATCTCTTCCGTATGCTGCACGCAGCGCACAAAGCGCTTGCGGTAGATCGTGTAGCAGCCGTTGCAGGCAAGGCATTTGCTCTCGTCCTGCGCGCCGCTTTTGAGCTTTGCGGCAAAGTCCGGCTCGCAGATCAGTGCGCGGCTCATCGACACGAGGGGGAATCCCTGCGACAAAATCTCCTCCGCGGTTCTGCGCGAAAACACGCCGCCGACCGGAAAAAGCGGAATGCCGATCCCCTCGCGCGCCGCTTTGAGCGCGTCGAGGTAAAATGGCGTCTTCTGTCCTGCGCGGCGGTTGAAGTCGATTCCGCTGACCTCCACGCCGTCCACGCCGCAGCGTTCGTAGAGCCGCAGCAGCGCGGACAGGTCACCGCAGCCGTTGCCGTCGGCCTTGACAATCATCGGGAACTCCGCGCCGCACGCCGCGCGCACCGCGCGCAGAATGCGTTCAATGAGCCGGAATCGATTTGCAAGACTCCCACCGTACTCGTCTGTGCGCAGATTTTCCTCCGGATTCAAAAAGTTCGAGAGCAGGTATCCATGCGCGTTGTGAATCTGTACACCGTCCGCGCCGCAATCTTCGCACCTTTTTGCCGCGAAAGCAAACTGCGCAACCAGTCTGTCAAGTTCCTCCAGTGAAAAATCCTCAGGGTGCTTCGGCGGCGCGCCGTTCACGCTCTCGAGGCCCTTGATGCCGCTGTGGCTGAGCTGGAAGAAAAGCTTGCCGCCGTACCGGTGCACACCGTCGCAGGCGCGGCGGAGAAGGGTCTCGTCCGTCGTCTCGTCCAGCACGGGCTGACCCGCGTCGGCGCGCTGCACCCTGTCGACGCAGAAATGGCCGGTGATGACGAGACCCACCTCGTTTTTCGCAAGCTCGATGAGCGTATCCGCCCAGAGCGGCGTTACCTGACCCTTCGCGTCGGACAGATGCTCGTTCGTTGCCGAGCGGACAATGCGGTTTTTGAGCTCGCACGTGCCGAGCTTTGCGGGGGTAAACAACATATTCATGGTCGTCACTCCTTATAAGATGCGTTCGGCGATGAACATCATCAGCGGCATGGTGATTGGCAGCAGCAGATTTGATTGCAGCACGCTCTTGCTCGCCATCTCGGGCGAACGGTCGTAACGCACGCCAAAGATGCTGATAACCGTCGGCGCGCTGCACCCGAGCACCATCACAATACACAGGCACACCGTGCGATCCCAGCCGGTAAAGCGCAGGATCACCGCCGCGATGAGCGGCATGACGAGGCAGCGCAGAAACGTAATGAGGTACAAAATGGGCTTTTTCAGCACGTCGATGAGCGGACTGCCCGCAAGGAGGCAGCCGATGATGAGCATCGACGTCGGCACGACACAGTTCGCCATGCTGCTCAAAAATTGGAGCGGCGCGCCGCTGAACTTCCACCCCGTGGCAAGCATGATGAGCATCGCAAGGGTGGAGATGTTCAGTGGGGTCATCAGGCTCTTGAGCTGTTGGCCCAAATTCTGCTCCTTATCGCGCCGGAAGCTCTGCATGACGAAAAGGAACATGTAGATCGTGGCGCAGGGCACGGAAAGCGAGCCGAGCCCCGTTCCCTCCGTGCCGAACACTGCCGAGCAGAGCGGAATACCGACAAATCCGTTATTCGGGTAGGCAACGCTGCGGGTGAAAACAAGTGTCTCGTCCTCATTCAGCCCAATCAGCTTTGCGATCGGCTTTGCCAGAATCGTAAACAGGATAAAGCAGGACAGGTAGGCCAGCACGATCTTGATGACCTGTGAAAACGGCATATCGCCGAAGTCGCCGCTCGCCGCGGCGAGCACGTTGCAGGGGAAAAACACGTCCAGCAGCAGCATGGAAAGGAGGTCTGCCCCCTTGCGATCCACTTTGCCCAGCTTTCCCAGCAAAAAGCCGAGCATCATCATTGCCGAGAGAATCAAAACCTGCTGCAAAACCGTCTGTGCCATGTTACCCTACATCGTCCTTTATCTTTGGTTTCATTACTTGAAGTTTTCCCGCGCGTATTTCATCAGTTCCTCGCGGAAATCCGGGTGCGCGATGGCCGCCATCGCCTCGGCACGCTCGCGCAGACTCTTGCCGGAAAGCTCTGCAATGCCGTACTCAGTCGCAACATACTGGATCATCGTGCGCGGTGCGGAGATCGTGCTGCCGCCGGGGATCGTGGCGAGAATGTTGCTCTTGCGCTCGCCGTCCTTCGTAAGGCGCGAAGAGTTGATGCAGATGAAGCCCTTGCCGCCCTTCGAGCGGTAGGCGCCCTCGAGGAAGTCCATCTGCCCGCCGATACCGGAGAGCTGGCGCGTAAGCGCGCTCTCGGCGTTCTCCTGCCCCATCAGGTCGAGCTGCACACCGCCGTTGATGCTGATGACGTTGCTCAGCTTCGAGATACGTTCGACCGAGTGAATGTAGTCGAGGTCACCGGGGTGGAAGAGGTTCGGCTCGGCATCGAGCCAGTCGTAAAGCTCCTGCGAGCCCATGGCAAGGTTCCACGCGGAAAGGCCGGTATCGAGCTCCTTGCGGGCGTTCGTCAGCTTGCTCGCCTTGTAAAGCTCAAGGAAGGCATCGGAAATGGTGCCGGTGTGGCAGCCGAGGTCGCGCTTATCGGACTCCGCGAGCATCTTGGCGACCGTATAGGGTACGCCGCCCACGCCGAGCGACAGCACCGCGCCGTCCGGGATCTGCTCGACCACCAGCTTGGCGATGGCGATGTCCGTTTCGCTCGGCTCGCGGTAGGAGCGAAGCGGCAGCGGCTCATGCTCACCCTCGACAACATAGTCCGCCTCGGAGAGGTGGGCGCGGATCGAGTTTTCGAAGCCGTGCAGCCTCGGATAGTGCTCGTTGATTTCAAAAATGACCGTCCTCGCGCTCTCGAAGATCGTGCGCCACGCATACGGCGAGACGCCGAGGCCGCAGTAGCCCTCCGCGTCCGGCTTGGAGACCGGCACGAACGCCACGTCGCAGCGGATGTGCTTGTCGCGGTAGAGATACGGCAGCGAGCGCAGCATGACCGGCATGAATTTCACGAGCCCGCGCGCTTGGAGCTTCCGCTCATAGTCGCCGATGTGCCAGCTATAGTAGGTGAAGCTCTCCTGCTCGGGGTCGCTTTCGACGATCTCAATGCGCGGACGGATCACAAGGCCGCCGCGCACCTTGACGTCCTTGACTTCTCCCTTACGCGCAGCGAGCGCGCGGTCGAGCAGTTCGGGAAAGCCCGCGCCGAAGCCGTAATCCACCCAGTCGCCGGACTGCACCGCCTTGACGGCCTGCTCCGGCGTGACAAACTTTGTCTGATAGTCATTCATAAGAAAAATTCTCCTTACTTCGATGCTTTCTAATGTAGCAGACTTTGCGCCGCTTGTAAATCGTTCCGAAGCGGAAAGCGACCTCAAATCTTGCCGTTTCGCGGCGCGGCGCATTTTTCTGTTGCGCCTCCGGCGCGATTCTGCTATGCTTGGTTCAGTATAACATTCCGCGCCAAAAGGAGGCAAAAGCGCCATGGTCGAAAACTATCAGGAAATGCTTGATCGGGAATCCAACGGTTTTATCCGTCACAACGGCATTCGCATCGTTTCGGTCGACGAAGAGAAAAGCGTGCTCGAAGCGGCGGTTACCGACGCAAGCCGCAATGTCTGGGGCGGCGTACACGGCGGCTTTCTCTACGCAATGGCGGACACCGCCGCGGGCGCGTTCGCGCGCATCAAATATGCCCAGCGCAACGTGACACTCAGCGCTACGATCAGCTACCTCCGCCCGACAACGCATTCCAAATCGCTCACCGCGGTTGGCCGCGAGGTGAAGGTCGGCGGCCACATTGGCTTTTTCGAGGTCGATATCACCGACGACTCAGGTGCACTCATCGCCCGCGCAGAGGTGAATATGTACTTTTTGGATCATTGAACAGGCAAAAGCCGGCATTCCGCTTGCAGCGGAATGCCGGCTTTCTTCCTTTTAAGCTTCCCCAGCGTCTCTCTTTCAGGGCAGGCTGTCCAGCGGGTTGGCACGGTATCCCTCCATGAGGCTATCGTTTTCCATGATGAACGGGCGCGTCGTATCCTGATCCCACGCGGTATCGTATTTTTCCATCAGATAGTCGCTCAGTTCTGTGCGGTTCCGGAGCTTCACCAGACGGTACGGCTCCTGAAAGGCCACCTTTTCGACAAAGTAGAGGCTTCCGTCCTCTGCCGGCAGCAGCACGCCCACATGCCCGATGAAGAGCGTGTTGTCGGTATCGGAGAACTTATCGTGCAGGACGACGGAGATCAGCCGTGCAGTGCTGTCTGAGAAGGCGATGCCGCGCGCCGCCCAGCCCGCTTGAAGCGCCTCGACCTGCGCGGTAACCTCTGCGCTGTCCGCAGCCGCCACCGGGGCGAACAACGCGCAGAACGCAGCGCTGCTGCCGCCGCAGAGGGCGTTCGGGTCGGCGCTCAACGTTTCAAGATCCAGAAAAAGGGCGTCCTCGCCCTGCGTATTGGGCTGATCCGCTCCGGCGGTGAGAAATTCGCCAAACAGGCCGAACGCCGTAATACGGCAGTTGTAGCCGGGGAAACTGCCGTTTTTCTCTGCCCACAGATCCTGCATCTCATAGGGGTCGTACTTGGTGGCGGTCGGCGCGGCACTCTCAAAGCCGTCCGTCAGCCATTCGCTCTTGACGCTCCGGTTGAAAAGATCGACCTTTTCAAAAAAGGCGCTGACCCGGCTTTCGTCCACGCCGGCGTTCGCAAGCGCAGCGGTGAGCAGCGCGCGCGAATCCCCGTCCGTCAGGTTCGCGTACGTGACCGTTTCCAGCGGAGACTGCGCATTGTCTGTGTCTGGTTTTGTTTGCTCGCCGCAGCCGGAAAGCCCTGCAAGGAGAATGCCAAGAACCAAAAAAGCGGGAAGCAGCTGTTTTTTCATATTCATCAATCGTTTTGCCTTTCCTGTAAATGATCGTCTTGCGCTACAAGTTTGCACGGCCTTGCGCGCTCTTATACAGTAGACACATCGGCGGAAACAGTCTACATCGGATCAGAGAAGAACCCATATCCCATTTTGGCATTCAAAAGGCCATACCTTTCCAGTGTTTCCGGCGCTCCTTCCGGCGCATAGCACCCCGGCCACCAGCTCAGAAAATCCTCGTCCAGCCCGTCCGTGGGTGTATCGGGCAAATACAAAACGAACGTCTCTCCGTCCTCCATGCCGTACGGCGCAGCGGGCACATAGCAAATACCGTCCTCGATCCATTCTTCCCCGCCCTCGTCATCGCAGTTCAACTCTGATAGCGTCATGGAATAGCTGTATTCGTCCACTTTTTCAATGTCCGAAAACCGTCCGGAAAAATGGCAGAGATAGACCGTTCCGTTTGGATAGTCCTCACCAATGGCTCCCATGTCGGAATCGTGAAACTGTCCTGAAAACGTTCCGTCCCGCTCCAGCGTCAAGGACGTTCCCCAGCCGCCCACGCCGCTGGAGAATTCAAGATCCATTGGGAAATCGTCCGGCAGGGACACCTCGCTTTTGGAGCCGCAGCCGGTCAACAATGCCGTGCAGAACAACAGCACCGCCATCTTTTTTATTGAAATACGTTTCATGTTTGATCCCTCCCGCTTTCAGTATATCGTTTTCTGTGTTCAAAAACAAGCCTTCCTTTCGAGGGGCTGCCCGCCCTGCTAAGCGCAACAAATCCAAAGAGTAAAATCACGACAAGGCAGAAAAAACGTGCTTGCATTTCCTGCAAACATGTGGTAATTTAAATGCAAGGAAGTTAGAGTTGTCTAACTGTTATATTCGAACGCGGTATCCTTTTGCGTTGGAGTTCTGCCCTTGCGCGCAGGTAAATCGTTCGGGCACGGCCTGCTTTTCGCCGTACGGCTGACATTCCTTACCACGCAACCGCGAAAGCAGGCAGTTAACCCCAAAAAGCCGCTTTTGGGCGGCTTTTGAAAGGCCCTGTAGTTAGACGAGTCTAACTACAGTAACAAGGAAACAAGGAGGCGAAAGCAAATGTCTGAAGAAATTTTGATCCGTCAGGGCGCGCCGACGCTCGCGGGCATCAAGACAGGGAGCCTGTTTCCCTGTCCCTGCGAGAACCGTGAGGCCCTGCTGTCCGATATCCGGCAGCTGAACCGGCGGCTATCGCCAAAGGGGCTCTGCCTGCTGCCGATCCGCTTTCTGGCAGGGCAGGCGCTTCTTTCCCTCTACCGCCCCGCCGAGCTGCGGCGGGATCTGCGCGACGCGCAGGCGTCCGAGCTGCTGCATCAGGCAGGTTACGGCAACGAAAGCTGCGCGCACTGCGTAGCGCGCCTTGCCCGCCGCTTCCGCGAGAGCGGTGAGTTTCCGCACGAGGTAGGGCTGTTTCTCAGCTACCCGCCGGAGGACGTGAAGGGCTTCATCGATCACCGCGCAAACAATTTCAAATGCGCGGGGCTTTGGAAGGTCTACGGCGACGAGGAAAAGGCGCGCTCACTGTTCGCAAAATACAGGAAATGCACGGAGATCTACTGCGCACTCTGGCAAAACGGCTCGAAGCTCGAGCAGCTTGCCGTCGCGGTTTGATTTGATAAAACACAAAAAGAAAGGAATTTACAAAAATGAAAACTGCTGTTGTTTATTGGAGCGGCACAGGCAATACGGAGGCAATGGCGCGTGCCGTTGCCGAGGGCATGACCGCCGCGGGCGCAGAGGCTGTGCTGCTTACGCCCGCGCAGGTGCAGCCCGGTGATCTGAACACCTACGACGCCATTGCCTTCGGCTGCCCTGCCATGGGAAGCGAGGTGCTGGAGGAAATGGAATTTCAGCCGATGTTCGACGCCTGCAAGCGCAGCCTCGGCGGCAAACGCGCGGCGCTGTTCGGCTCCTACGGCTGGGGCGACGGCGAGTGGATGCGCAGCTGGGAGAAGGACTGTGATGACGTGGGAATTAATCTTGTTTGCGAGAGCGTGATCTGCACGGAGACACCCGATGACGCGGCGCTGGAAGCCTGCCGCGCACTTGGCAAGGCGTTGGCGAAGTAAAACGTTCCCCACCCAGCAAAACTGCACCTTGCAAAGCCGCACAACGCCTCCCTACCGGTACTCCCCGCGGCATTCCTGCTGCCGAGAGATCGATGCTCCCTGCGTTGTGTATAATCCCGCATGGCGGAACATTTTAAGAGAAGGTTCCCCTACAAGGCAATGTCGGCAGATTCCTCGGGTATCCCTTCGAGTACAGGCCTTACCTTGCGCAGGAACGTATCCACCTGTTCCGGACAGCGGCCAATATAATCCTCCGGCTTCAGCAGGGCGGTAAGATCCTCCTCATTCATGGAAAAGGCCGGCTCTGCCGCCAGCTGATGCAGAAGGTCACAGGGCTCCCCTTCCTTCATTTTTGCGGAAGCCGCATGCGAGCAGCGGCGGATCACCTCATGCAGCTCCTGCCGGTCTCCGCCGCGCTTGACGGCTTCCATCATCAGGTTTTCCGTAGCGATAAAAGGCAGGTATTCCCGAACGGCCTTGTCGATGATCTTCTCGTTTACTACAAGCCCGCGGGTCACATTTTTGCAAAGGCGCAGAATCGCGTCGGCGCAGAGAAACCCTTCCGGCATGGAGATGCGGCGGTTGGCGGAGTCATCGAGTGTGCGCTCCAGCCATTGAACAGATGCCGTCATGGGGGCATTTGCAGCGTCCAAAATAAGATATCGCGCCAAAGAGCAGATTCGTTCGCTCCGCATGGGATTTCGTTTATATGCCATGGCGGAGGAACCGATCTGCTCTTTTTCAAAAGGCTCCTCCAGCTGCCGGTCGTGCTGCAGCAGGCGAATATCATTTGCCATGCGATAGGCACTCTGGGCCATGGAAGACAGACAGTTTAAGATACGGCTGTCTACCTTCCTGGGATACGTCTGCCCGCAGACGTCAAAGCAGCGCGCAAAGCCGAATTCCGCACTGATCTGGCGGTTCATCCGGTCGATCTTGTCGGTATCACCGTCAAAGAGGTCCAGAAAGCTCGCCTCGGTTCCGGTGGTCCCGCGGCAGCCAAGAAATTTCATATGCGCCAACACATGGTCCAGTTCCTCCAAATCGGAGAGAAAATCCTGCATCCAGAGGGTTGCCCGTTTCCCCACAGTGACAAGTTGAGCAGGCTGATAGTGGGTATATCCGAGGGTGGGCAGCGACTTGTATTTTTCTGCGAAGGCGGCAAGATTTTTCAGCACACCCAGCAGTTCTCCGCGGAGATAACGCAAACCGTCCCGATAAAGGATCAGATCCCCGTTGTCGGTCACATAGCAGCTCGTGGCCCCCAAGTGGATCACACCCGCAGCGCCGGGCGCCGCTTTTCCGTAGGCATAGACATGTGCCATCACGTCATGCCGCACTTCCTTTTCCCGCTGCGCGGCACATTCAAAATCAATATCATCGATGTGCGCTTCCAGCTCCGCCACCTGCTCTGCCGTAATGGGCAGGCCAAGGTCATGCTCCACCCGGGCCAGCGCAGTCCAGAGCTTTCGCCAGACCCGAATACGCTTTTCCTGGGAGAACAGATGCAGCATCTCTTCGGAAGCATAACGGGACGAGAGGGGCGATTCATATTTTTCGTACATCATGGACACTTTTCTCCATTTGGTTTTCTCAGCGGCAAACGCTGTCGTATTTTTTCTTTGTCGATCCTGTGCCATGCGCCCACTCACCGCTTGATGTACGCATCTCGCTCCGCTCCGACGGATACGTATCCGATGTGGCAGCCGATGGCCTTTTCGATATACTCCACATAAGCCTGCGCCTGCTTGGGAAGTTCTTCCCACGTGCGAGCGCCGGAGATGTCGCAGCCCCAGCCGTCCAGATATTCCGTAACGGGCTTCGCCGTTTCCAGCGCCGCGGGGAAGGGAAACGCATCCGTTTCCGCCCCGTTGACTACATATTTGGTGCAGACAGGGATCTTGTCCATATAGCTGAGAACGTCCAGCTTGGTCAGTGCGATGGTCGTGGCGCCTTGGGTCTGTACGCCGTAGCGGGTGGCGACGATATCCAGCGGGCCGACGCGGCGGGGCCGCCCCGTTTTTGCGCCGTACTCAAAGCCGGCCTCCCGCAGCCGGTCGGCCTCAGGGCCGAACCACTCACAGACGAACGGCCCCTCGCCCACGCAGGTAGAGTAGGCTTTCACCACGCCAACCACTTCATCCAGTTTGGCAGAGGGAAGGCCGGACCCGACCGGCGCGTAAGCCGCCACCGCGTTGGACGAGGTGGTGTAAGGGTAGATGCCGTAATCCAGATCCCGCAGAGCCCCCAGCTGTGCCTCAAAGAGAATGCTCTTCCCGTCCTGCTGCGCCTTGCGCAGCCAGCTGCCGGTATCGCAGATGAAGGGCTTTAGCTTCTGCCCATAGGTATGCAGATAATCACACAGCTGCGCCATGGTATAGGGCTTTGCGCCGTAGACCCTGGTCAGGGTCAGGTTCTTCCATTCCAGCAGGTCCTCCAGGTGGCGGACCAGGTATTCCGGATAGAAGAGCTCGCCGGCCTGAATCGTCTTTTTCTGATATTTGTCAGAGTAGAAGGGGGCGATTCCCTGCTTGGTAGAGCCGTATTTTTTATCCTTCAGGCGCTCTTCTTCCAGTTCATCCAGCAGAATGTGCCACGGCAGCACCAGTGAGGCCCGGTCGCTGATCTTCAGGTTATCCGGCGTCACGCTCACGCCCTTTGCAGCAACGCTTTCCATCTCGCCGCAAAGACTCTTCATATCCAGCGCAACGCCATTTCCTAAAATATTGACCACATTCGGCCGGAAAATCCCCGATGGAAGCAGATGCAGCGCAAATTTCCCATATTCGTTGATGACGGTGTGCCCCGCGTTCCCGCCGCCCTGATAGCGCACCACAATATCATAGTCCCGCGTGAGCAGATCGACCATGCGGCCCTTCCCCTCATCGCCCCAGTTGATGCCAACAATGGCACAAGTTTTCATAAATTGACCTCCTGCATCATATCATTTCATCATTCGCAAGGCAAGCGCCGCTTTCGCGGCGCCGCCTTTTTTTCATCTTGTTCACCTGACGCTGAACAGCAGCTCTCCGTAAGTGGGGAACGGCCACGCGCTTTCCGCGGTCAGCGTCTCTGCTTCGTCTGCGGCAGAGCGCAGCACTGTCATTCGGGAGAGCATCTCGTCCCGAATAAAGTTTGCACCCTCGGTCACATCACAAATGGTTTTGAATCTGGCAATCGCGCTGTCCAGTGCGTCGACCCTTGCGTCGATGCTCTCGGTCACCGCCGTCAGCTTTTTGACGAGCTTTGTTTCATAGCCGCAGCTGATTTCGCCATCTAAGGATTTTTTGTCGGCGGCAGCCCGGGCCACGTCTGCGGCATAGCGAGCAACGGCCGGAAGGATCTGCTTTCGCGCCATGTCGCTCATGGTCTGAGCCTCGATGCACACGGTTTTGCAGTAGTTTTCCAGCATGATCTCGTACCGGGAGCGCAGCTCCGCTTCGGTGTACACCCCGTGGGCCGTCAGCATCTCGACGTTCTTCGCTTTCAAGAGCTCCGGGATCGCGTCCGGCGTGGTACGCAGATTGAGCAGCCCCCGCTCCTCTGTGGCCTCCCGAATCCATGCATCATCGTAACCATTTCCGTTAAAGATAATTCTCTTATGCTCCTTGATGGTACGCTTGATTCGCTCATGCAGAGCGGTATTGAAGTCCTCTGCCTGTTCCAGTTCGTCCGCATAGCATTTCAGGGACTGTGCCACCGCAGCATTGAGCATGATATTGGCGCAGGCAATGGAATCGGAAGAACCCACCATTCGGAATTCGAACTTGTTGCCAGTGAAGGCAAAGGGAGAGGTACGATTGCGGTCCGTGGTGTCCCGGACAAAACGGGGCAGCACATCGACCCCCAGCTTCATCTTCTTTCTTTCTACATCGACGTAGGCGGAATCGGTCTCAATGGCATTCAGCACAGCGGTCAGCTCATCGCCCAGAAAGATCGAGATCACGGCGGGAGGCGCTTCATTGGCTCCCAATCGGTGATCGTTTCCGGCCGTTGCGACAGAAGCTCTCAGCAGCCCCTGATAGTCGTCCACCGCCTGAATGACAGCCGCCAGAAACAGCAGGAACTGGGCATTTTCGTGGGGGGTCTCGCCGGGAGAGAGCAGGTTGACGCCGGTATCGGTGGAAAGGGACCAGTTGTTATGTTTGCCGCTGCCGTTGACCCCGGCAAAGGGCTTTTCGTGGAGCAGGCACACCATGCCGTGCTTAGCCGCCACACGCTGCATGATCTCCATGGTCAGCTGATTCTGATCGGTCGCCAGGTTGACGGTGGTATAGATGGGAGCAAGCTCATGCTGGGCAGGCGCCACCTCATTGTGCTCCGTTTTGGCAAGGACTCCCAACTTCCACAGCTCGGTATTCAGCTCCTCCATGAACGCGGCCACGCGCGGCTTGATGGAGCCAAAGTAATGGTCGTCCAGTTCCTGACCCTTGGGAGGCTTGGCGCCGAATAGAGTCCTGCCGGTGTAGAGCAAGTCCATGCGCCGCTCGTACAACGCCCTGTCGATCAGGAAATATTCCTGCTCCGCACCGACGGCGGGCACCACGCGCCTGACCTCATCATGGCCGAACAGCTTCAACACCCGAAGGGCCTGACGGTTCAGCGCCTCCATGCTGCGCAGAAGGGGTGTTTTCTTATCCAGCGCCTCCCCGCCATAGGAGCAAAATGCGGTAGGGATACAAAGCGTTTTTCCCTTGATGAAGGCATAGCTGGTGGGATCCCAGGCGGTGTAACCGCGTGCCTCAAAGGTAGCGCGCAGGCCACCGGATGGAAAAGACGAAGCATCTGGCTCCCCTCGGATCAGTTCCTTTCCGGAGAATTCCATAATCACTCTGCCATCTGGCGCCGGGGTGATAAAGCTGTCATGCTTTTCCGCCGTGATCCCGGTCAGGGGCTGGAACCAGTGGGTGAAGTGGGTCGCGCCGTTTTCGACTGCCCAGTCCTTCATTGCGTCGGCCACCGCATTGGCTACCGACAGGTCCAGCTTGGCCCCTTTTTGAATGGTGTGCTTCAGAGAGTGATATACCTCCCCGGACAGACGGGCTTTCATCACACGGCTGTCAAAGACCATGCTTCCAAATATTTCTGGTACAGTCGTCATAGTAGTGTCTTCCTTTCAAAGAAATAAAAAGAGACACTGACGCTGCGGAAAGCTTTGCCTCCGAGACGCCAATGTCTCTTAACATTGCAAAATATACAGCCATCAGTTTGGAAAGTCAATTGTCGATTTGTTGAAAATCATTTTTGTCGAAATATCATTTTTAGCAATTTTGATCTTACAAATGGCTGTTTTTCCCCGTTTTATCTGCGAAGCAGGAACGCTTTGTCGCATCGGTTCAACGGTCAGATCGCTTGGAGCTCCTAAAAATTTCACGTCAAAAGAATAATTCGGGATAGAAAATTGACAGAAGGTGTGGTATCATATTTCATATTTTGTGAAAGATCGCGGTTGTTTCATGGTAATTTCCTTGCCGCGATCGCCCCAGATATGAAAAAGTTTGATCGGCAAACGTATGGTCTGAATGAAAGGAAGCAGGTGAAAACATGAAGTACGCGCCAGAAGAAGTGATCCAGTTCGTTCAGGAGGAGAATGTCAGGTTTATCCGTCTGGCCTTCTGCAATGTCTATGGAAAGCAGCATAATGTGTCTATCATGCCCAGTGAGCTCAAGCGCGCTTTTGCGTATGGGATCGCCTTTGATGCCTCGGCGGTAGATGGCTTTGGTGGCGAGATTCGCTCCGACCTTCTGCTTCACCCGGATCCTTCCACCCTGATCCAGCTTCCCTGGCGGCCGGAGCAGGGCAAGGTCATGCAGATGTTCTGCGATATTTCCTACCCGGACGGCAGGGCTTTTGAACGGGATACCCGAAGCCTTCTGAAGCGAGCGGTGGCAGACGCCAGCGCCCGGGGCTTCCAGTTTGCGTTCGGTGCGGAAATGGAGTTCTATCTATTTCGCCTTGATGAATGCGGTGAGCCCACCAGAATTCCCTACGACCATGCCGGCTACATGGACATCGTACCAGATGACAAGGGAGAGACGATCCGCCGGGAGATCTGCCTGATGCTGGAACAGATGGGGATTCAGCCAGAGAGCTCTCACCACGAGAGCGGTCCGGGGCAGAACGAAATCGACTTTCGCTACTCAGCCCCCCTCACAGCCGCCGACAACGCCGTCACCTTTCACGCGGTGGTCCGCACTGCGGCAGCTCAGAACGGGCTCTGTGCCAGTTTCTCTCCTAAGCCGCTGGCGGATCGGGACGGAAACGGAATGCACATCAACGTCTCTGTCAAATGCGATGAGGTCGCCCAGCCGCTGCCCGGTATCATCGCAGGGATTCTGGCACATATCCGGGACATGACCCCGTTTATGAACCCCTGTGAGGAATCCTACCGCCGTCTCGGCCATAACAAAGCGCCGCTCTACGTGACGTGGTCTGCGGAAAACCGTTCCCAGCTGATCCGCATTCCGGCGGCAGTGGGCGAATACCGCCGGGCTGAGCTGCGCTCTGCCGATCCAATGGCAAATCCGTACATTGCCTATGCGCTCCTGATCTACGCCGGAATGCACGGGGTCGAGCATGACCTGCAGCTCTGTCCCGCCTCGGATTTCAATGTCTATACCGCACCCGCCGAGGTGCTCAATGGTCTAAAGAAGCTGCCTGGTTCATTGTATGAGGCTGCCGCATTGGCCGAAGCAAGCGCATTTATCCGCAAGCATCTCCCGGAAGCCGTGATCTCCGCCTACTGTCATCGATAAAGAGCCCTGATTGGATCAGGTGAAAGGAGGGGAGAACATGATCTTTCAGGAACGGACATACAGCGTACTGATTGTCACCGCCACGGACAGTTTTACCGAGAAGATCATGCCTCTGCTCCCTGTGACGGATTACTGGCCGGTAACGGTGGTACGCAGCATCGGAGAGGCGCGCCGAAAAATCTCGGAAACGGCATTTGATATTGTGCTGATCAACGCTCCTTTGCCGGACGACTTTGGAATGCGTCTGGCCGTAGATATCTGTACCGGAAGCGGTGCAGGGGTTTTGCTGTTGGTTCGGAACGATCAGTTTGACGATATCTACGCCAGAGTCGTCAGTTACGGCGTGCTCACACTGTCCAAGCCCACCAGCATGCAAATGGTAGCGCAAAATCTGCGGATCCTTTGCGCCACCCGAGAGCGCATGCGTCAGATGGAAGCCAAACAGGCTACCGTAGAGGAAAAGATTGAGGAGATCCGGCTGGTCAACCGGGCCAAGTGGCTGCTGATTGAGTGCCTTGACATGACGGAACCGGAAGCCCACCACTATATTGAAAAGCAGTCCATGGACCGGCGCATATCCAAACGGGAAGTGGCGGAAACTGTGATAAAAACATATCAATAGCACAAAGATCCCGCGGATCGCAATGTGCAGAATTGTGAAAACTCTGGTTGACAAATTGCCGTCAGCCGCAGTAGAATATGAATCGTTGAACGAAGGCGTTCGTCAGAGGACTTTTGTCCCCTGATGGACGCCTTCTCTTTTTTAGTTTTCCACGGGAGGTCAACACATGACAAAGTATATTTTTGTGACAGGCGGCGTTGTTTCCGGGTTGGGGAAGGGTATCACCGCAGCCTCTTTGGGGCGACTGCTGAAGGCCCGGGGACTGAAGGTAGCGGCGCAAAAACTGGATCCCTATATCAATGTGGACCCCGGTACCATGAGCCCCTACCAGCACGGTGAGGTCTATGTTACCGAGGATGGCGCTGAGACAGATCTGGATCTGGGGCACTATGAGCGGTTCATTGACGAGGATCTGAACCAATATTCCAATCTGACCACCGGAAAGGTCTACTCCAACGTTATCTCCAAGGAGCGCCGGGGCGCGTATCTGGGGGCCACCGTGCAAACCATTCCCCACATCACAGATGAGATCAAGCGGTTTATCTATAATGTGGGCAGCAAGACGGAGGCTGATGTCGTAATCACCGAGGTTGGCGGAACCATCGGTGATATTGAGAGCCAGCCCTTTATCGAGGCCATTCGGCAGGTGGGGCATGAGGTGGGGCCCGGAAACGCCCTGTATATTCATGTCACGCTGGTCCCCTATCTGAAGGCATCTGGAGAGCATAAGTCCAAGCCAACCCAGCACTCCGTAAAGGAGCTGCAGGGATTGGGCATCACGCCGGACATCATCGTCCTGCGCTGTGATGAACCCATCACCGATCCCAGTATTTTCCGCAAGATTGCAGGTTTCTGCAATGTGAAGCCCGACTGCGTCATTGAAAATCTGACGCTTCCCATTCTTTATGAGGCTCCTCTCTATTTGGAGCGGGCGAATCTGTCTGCGGTGGTCTGCCGAGAACTGCGGCTATCCACACCTGAGCCGGATTTAAGCCAGTGGCAGGCGATGGTCGCTGCCATCAAGAGCCGCAGCAAGTCGGTAAGCATCGGCCTTGTGGGAAAATACGTGCAGCTTCACGATGCCTATCTGTCTGTTGCGGAGGCCCTGCGGCACGCCGGGTTTGCCCTTGGTGCAAAGGTGGAAATTCAATGGATCGACTCGGAGACGGTCACGGCAGACACGCAGGACGAGCTGCTCTCCCAGCTTGACGGGATTCTTGTCCCGGGCGGCTTCGGAAGCCGCGGCATCGAAGGCATGATTCTGGCGGCTCAATATGCCCGGGAGCATCGCATTCCCTATCTGGGTATTTGCCTCGGTATGCAGATTGCCGTCATCGAATTTGCCCGCCATGTACTCGGTCTTACAGGCGCCGATTCGGGTGAATTTGCCCCAGAGTGCCGCCATAAGGTCATCGACTTTATGCCTGGTCAAGGCGAGGACATCGACAAGGGCGGTACCCTCCGTCTGGGCAGTTATCCCTGTGTGATCGCCGAGGGAACGACCATGGCGCGATGCTATGGAGACGCACAGATTTGGGAGCGTCACCGCCACCGCTATGAGTTCAATAACGACTATCGAGATGCTTTGCGGGCGGCGGGAATGACCATAAGCGGGCTCTCCCCTGACGGGAGATTGGTGGAGGCAGTGGAGCTGAGCAGCCAGCCCTTCTATGTTGGTGTGCAGTATCACCCCGAATTCAAAAGCCGCCCTACCCGGCCTCACCCGCTGTTTCAGGGTTTCCTCGCTGCCGCATTGGAAAGTGGGAAATGAGCGATTTGGGGTTCAGCAGCGACACAACGGTCAATGCTGCCGACAGAGCTGGGCACTGTCGGCAGCAGGGAGATCGTCCTTTCTGCTGAAGCAAAAAGAGACAATAAGATAAAAAATGCGCAAAGAGCATCGGGGAGGAGGCACTGCAATACCTTAGCGCACAAAACAGCCCCGACGCTAAATGATCTTCGCATTGCAAGAATATAATACGGGTGGTAGAACAAAACGCCGGAGAAGGAGGCATTTTTCCTTCTCCAACGATTCTTAGTTCGGAGTCCGCTTCTCATGCTGCATAGCGTTTTCGAGTGGGCGGTCAAGGATCGCCTGATTCCGCGCAATCCGACCGAGGACTGCATCGCGCCGAAGGTGCAAAAAAAACGAAATGCAGATTCTTCCACCTGAGCACATCAAGGACTATCTGGAGGCCGCTGACAGGAGAGGACTGCTCCCCATGTTCTATCTG
>ULRF01016066.1_pt1 | contig 16657 bp, 9 predicted proteins | sample 1955131 | NCBI WGS metagenome assembly ULRF01 (sample SAMEA4835673, study PRJEB28245) | human gut metagenome | biome: gut microbiome; material: fecal sample | place: Denmark | collected 2008
GGTAGGAGAGGTCGTGATCTCGCCCTCATTCCAGCTGTGGCCCTTGGCGGGAATCTCTTCCTGCGCTTTGATCACCGTTCCGCAGACAGAGCAGCTGATGCCATCCGTCAGGCCCGTTTCGGTGCAGGTCGCAGGCTTGCCCGCAACGGCCTTCTCGGTGTGGCCGGTCGCGGGAATCACTTCCTGCGCAACAAGAACTTCGTTGCAGACGGAGCAGTGCTTACCCTCGGTCTTGCCGGTCTCGGTGCAGGTAGGCTCGACCCTTGCGTCAATGACCTCGGTGTGGCCCTTGGCCTGAATGGTTTCACCCTTGGTGATCTCCTTGCCGCAGATGGCGCAGACCGTATCACCGGTGTAGCCCTCCTCAGTGCAGGTGGCGTCCTTCTGGTTGATCACCTTGGTGAGAGAATGATTGTCCTCCCACTGGGCGTAGAGGGTGGTATCCGCCGTCAGATTAACAGTCGCACCATCCGCATAGGAGTCGCCAGTACCATCGGCCGCCGTATTCCAGTTCAGGAAGTTGTAGCCTTCACGAGTGAAGGTGTTTGCATTCAGCGCCGTATCCTTCTTTGCGGTTACGCTCTGCGGGGCCATCGTGCCTTCGGCCGGGTATTCCTCAGATCCGTTTGCTTCAAAGGTAACCGTCAGCTCCGTGGGTGCTTCGCCGCCCCAAACACCATTGACATAGTTAATGACATCGCCAGCGCTTGCGGACGAGGTTTCCGTATAGGTACCGTCGGCGTTGTGCAGCTTGGCGGCGGTGATGGGGATGGTCACCGCACTATTGCCATTTGCATTATACTGATAGGTTGCGGTCGCCGTGCCGGGTGCGCCCTGCTGAATGTACTTGCCGGTGCCGTTGCTGGAGCAGATATTTGCACCGCCCTTGGTGGTGTAGATGGCGCCAATAGCCGTTACGCTGCCGTTCACATCCATCTTCGCATCAACCAAGTCGTTATTGGAGCGGTTGTATGCCTTACCCGGCGCATAGGCCACGGACTTAAACTTGCAGGGGCCCCAGACAAAGTTGTCGGAGTTCCACTCATCGCTGTCATAGAAATAGATATTCTTTCCGTTTGCAACTGTCAGGCCAGCGCCTTCGGCAATGTTGACCTCAACGCCCGCCAGCAGAGCCGCGTCCTGATTGATGGTCACATTTCCGGACTGGATATTGATGGTGACGTTATTGGTGATGGGCAGCACATAGCTTGCAGAGTTGACACTCATGCCCGCAAGCTTTAGCGACAACGTGTTCAATGCCGCCTCGCCGTTTACTGTGAATACAAGACGATCTGCCTTTTCATCGTAATCCTTAGTAAAGCTACCGGATTCCACTTTGAACATACCGGTGTCACCAATGAAATTAATAGCAGTAGTATATGTGGTGCTCATTGCATAAACGCCGCTATAAACCTGTTCGTTGGCGCCGGCATTCAACGTCAAGGGAACTTCGATGTTTTGTACGAAGTACTGCGAAAATGGGAATACCTTGTTGCCCATATTGGAAGAGGCACTGCCGCCGCGGAAGTCTGCAATCTGATAGAATTCATACACCGTAGCGCCCGATTCTGCCAGAATAGAGCCGCTGCCGGAAATGAAGCCCCACGCATACAGGTTGCCGCCGTTTTTCACTGTGATGGAGCTGTTTTCGGCCATTTTGATGTATCCATAATCACCAACGGGACGTCCCTGCTCACTACCGCCAGCAGCATAATATCTGCCGCCCAAGCTAATGGCACCATTGACGGTAATAGAAGCGCCATCGCTCATCGTCAGTGTTCGGAACGGCTTCGAAGCCGGGGCCGTGCGAATTGCCGCAGGAGCATCCGTATACAGCGTTCCTGCCTCATCAAACGGAATCAGAAGTGTAATTCCAGCCGGAATGGTATAGGTACCGCTGATGGAGCCATCAGTAGCCAAGGTGATCTTGGACTGGCTGTTTGCCTGTGCATAGGAAACCGCATCGCCCAGATCGTCAAACCGCTGGCCGCCGGTTTCAAACAGGGCCGCCGTTTTACTTGCGAACCGCGCTGTGATAGTGCAGTCATTTTCAATGTTCAACGCAGCCTTTGCAGACGTGCTGATATATTTCTCGTTAGAAACATCATACCAGCCCATGAACTGATAACCATCCGCCGGGGTCGCCACTACCTGATAAGCAGTCATGGAGCTTTGCGTGTTGCTATATTCCTCGGTAATGAGTTTTCCGTCTACTGTATAAGAACCGTTTTCAGCAGGCACGAAAGTCGCAGTTGCATTGACATCGCTTACCAGAACCACGTTGGTAAGGGTGATCTTAGTGGCAGCACTGGTGCTGCCAGACTGGATGTATACTTTAACGCTCTCGTTTGTCGCCAGTTCCTTGGTAAAACTGGCACCCGAAGAAACCTCTGTACCATCCACCTGAATTTTTCCGCTGTTCTGCTCAATAGAGTAGTCAAAGGAAAGGGTTGCTGTTGTCGACTTCTTATTTGTAATTGTCAGTGTGGATTTATAGGATGTATCGCTGCATGTTCCACCCGTGCTGGTAGCTGCGCCGATAATGCTCGTACCATTGGCCGACCAAGCATCATCTGCGTCGCCTGTAAAACTCAGTCCAATGTTCTCGTCAGCTAAGCCTGTCACTGTACCACTGGTTGCCGCAAACGCTGTCATGGTCACATTGGGTAACAGTGCCATAACCATGCACATGCAGAGCACAAGCGAAAGGAATCGCTTTAATGTGCTTTTCATTTCTTTATTACCTTCTTTCTTTGATGATTTCTGGCGTTTATTTCTATGTAAATGCTGAGTCCCGCCGCAAATGCGATGGCTGCCCAGACATGAGAGAGATGGAACAGCATCCCCGTAGAGGACGTCCGGAAGAATTCATCAAGAAAGCGGAACGCTCCATAGGATGCCATATAAAGCGGATAAGTGCTGCCGGGGTTCTTGCTCTTTTTCACTCTGGGAACGAGCAGAATCAACATCACAATGTAATAGAGAATCTCAAGTTCCCTCGTGGGAAAGTGAACGTGCGTTCCCGGTATAACTAAGCCGGAGCAGCATCCAGCGACGATGCAGTTGACCCGAGCACACATCAGTGTAAAAAGCATACACGGAGTAAACACATCGCACACTTTGCAGTAAGGCCGCTTGGTAAGCTTGGCTCCCAGCCAGTAGGCTGCCGGCATAAAAAACACACCGCCAAACAGGCTCATGTTTCCTATGTCACCGCTTTCCAGAAAAGCAAAGACTTTCACACTGCATACGCCGATAGCAGTATGCAATACTGAAAGGATCAGTACGGCATACCATTTCATTTGGAGCTGTCGCCGCATCCTGTACAGCCAGAACACATTGAAGATAGTTCCTGCTGTTAGTAACAGATATAGTGAATTCGTTTGAAGCCATGACATCATCTTTGCACCTTCTTCCGGCTATGAGAACTCTGCTCTAAGCAAATAGCCAAATAGAACAAATTTAGAAGTAGCACTATTAAGCCACAAACTGCCACAAATACAGAACTCTGCATATTGGATAGCCATGCAAACAAATCTCCCAAGAGTTTCAGTACCCCGACAGAAATTCTTCCTTGGGGTGCAATTTGCTTTGCGCACAGGACGTACTCAATTGCCATAATGAGATCTATGGCAAAGACCGAAATTCTTTGTCCATCGACATTAGGAATACGGAACATTCCATATAGAACTAAGATAAATACAACAATTAAGAGCAAGTACTTCTTGCGTTTACCCTTTTCTAAAAAACGAACATTATGAACAACAATGAGGACATCCAATCCCGTCCACAGCACATGCCCATAAAAACCTCTCGAAAGCAGCAGCGCATTAATCTCCCAAGCAAAATTTAAACTTCCTGCTATCAACGGCATAAGCAATAGATGGGATTTTCTATTTTGAATTCCGCACAGAACAATGATTACATATGCCAATGTCCAGAAAATTACTGTTAAGTGATTAAGCAAAACATACCCCCATTGAAAGGTTTCTCTCCATGGGGTATGGCGTTAAACGTGCCATACCCCATGGGTTATTCTGTCATCTCACCATCTTGCCGTCTGCACCAAAGGTGTAGAATGTGGCAGGCAGCAGGTTGTTGGTCTTAGATACCCAGTAGCGCTGACTGGTGATGACCTTGCAGTAGCTGTTCACATAGTAGTAATCGCCGTCGATTTGGATCAGACCAGCATAGGTCTTGACACCGTCCACATAGTAATACAACTCGCCGTCCTCACTGACGATGCCGTTCTTCACCTCGGGATTGGGATCAGGGTTCGGATCGGGGTCGGGTGTCGGAATAGGCGCATCCGTCATCTTGCCTTCTGCGTCAAAGTTGTAGAATGCAGCGGGGAGCAGATCATTGGTCTTGGACACCCAGTAGCGCTGATTGGTGATGACCTTGCAGTAGCTGTTCACATAGTAGTAATTACCATCGATCTGAATCAGGCCGGCGTAGGTCTTGACACCATTGACATAGTAATACAGCTCGCCGTCCTCGCTGACGATGCCGTTCTTCACTTCGGGATCAGGATTGGGATCCGGATCGGGGTCAGGTGTCGGAATGGGTGCATCGGTCATCTTGCCGTCTGCACCAAAGGTGTAGAACCCCGCGGTCAGCAGATCATTGGTCTTAGACACCCAGTAACGCTGATTGGTGATGACCTTGCAGTAGCTGTTCACATAGTAATAATCACCGTCGATCTGAATCAGGCCAGCGTAGGTCTTGACACCATTGACATAGTAATACAGCTCGCCATCCTCGTTGACGATGCCATTCTTCACCTCAGGATCAGGATTGGGATCCGGATCGGGGTCAGGCGTCGGAATGGGCGCATCGGTCATTTTGCCGTCTACATCGAAGTTGTAGAAACCAGCAGGCAGCAGGTCATTGGTTTTGGACACCCAGTAGCGCTGGTTGGTGACTACCTTGCAGGAGCTGTTTACATAGTAGTAATCGCCATCGATCTGAATCAGGCCAGCGTAGAAGCGAACGCCGTTGACATAGTAATACAGTTCGCCGTCTTCATTCACAATGCCATCCTTCGAGGGATCGGGCGTATCAATGATCATGCGGCCATCTTCATCAAAGCTGTAGAATGCCGGTGCAAAGCCAGTATCATTGGGATAGGAAACCCAATGACGGGTGTTCTTCACTGCCGTGTAGTCTACGCTTCCGAAATAATAGTAGTATCCGTCTTCTGCCAGATACAGGCCGTTGCAGACCATACCGTTGATGGTATAATACGTATTTCCGTTAAGGTAGAAGAGTCCTGTGTGCTGATATACGCCATGGCAGATGCCATCTTCTCCAAAGTCGTACCAATAAATCGGGTCATCATGGTTATCGCGCAGTTTTACATACCGGAGGCCCTCGTAGCGATAACCGTCCTGATTGAAGAAATACAGATTTCCTTCGATGGTGTACCACTTGCCCTGAACAAAGCCGGGGCCATAATAGTAGCGCTTACCGTGGTCCGTGGCCAGCCATGATCCCTTCACCAGTTTGCCATTTTCAAATTGATAGGTCACATTGGGGAAGAAACTGCTGTTTTCACCATCCAGCCCCTGGAAAGTCTCGGGGTCAAAGTAGTAATAGCCGTTGTTGCCATCTGCATCCGTCAGGTTCCACCAACCGGACTTGGCCACGCCGTTGATGGCGTAATACCATGCGCCATCGAATTCAATCAACCCAGTGACCTTTCCTTCACAAGCACCGGTCGTCTCATTGAACTGATAGAAATACTCATTGCTCTCATCGTTGAGGCCAGGAACCTTGTGGATGCCCTTCAGGGCATTGTTTTCGACGAAGTAGTAGGATGTACCGTTGACCGTCTTCCAGCCTGACCAGGAGCCGTTGTCCAGGATGAAACGATCCGTGAACTCCTGATACGATTCGCAGTAGAAATGGCCGCCGCAGGGGTGCGTGGTATTTTCCGGCTCCTCATAGGGATAGATCCCATACTGCTCCTGGAAGGAGGTCTGCTTGGCCATGTTGTAGAGTGCGTTTGCACCCAGATAGATGTCGTAGCCGACCGAACCGGTGTTCTCGATGCTCAGGCACTGGTCCGCATCCCACTGTGCGCCGTCCTTGGCAGACAGCTTCACGCCGCTGAGGATGCAGATGGGGTTGGCCGTATCAGGATCGATGGCCTGGCTCTGCTTGATGAAGTTGCACTTCACAGTGAGCAGATTGTTTTCGTCCAAGGATGCGGATGTTAGACGGAAGTAATCATTCGACACCGTCAGGTTGGAGATGTCCACAGCGACATTCTGGTCAAACTGGAACTTCACCGTCACCTCAGTCTTCGAGCTTACGCGCTCCGCCAGCTGGAGCAGCAGATCCCAAGCCGTGATGCCGGAAATATCGCCGCCAGCAACCATGGACAGAAGCGGCTCCAGCTTTTCAGGTACCTTGATCGTCATCATATCCAGTCCGAAGACATAGGTGACATTCATGGGCTGGCTGGGATCGATCACATGATAGCGGTCTGTCTCGCCATCTCCTCCGGGAAGATATTCCGCATTGGAGACATCTCTTGTCCACGCGAAGGTTCTGTCGCCGCTTGTGGCGTTGTCAAAGTCGAAAATCGCCTGATTGGCACTGTACATAGCGACCTTGATCGTGGCACTGATGGAGTAGTCCCGCGTGATCATGGCCGTGATGGTCACATTGCGCAGACCGGACGCCTCGCTGCCGGTAAAGGCAAAGCCGTTATTCGCAGCTTCCACAGTACCCGCTGCGCTGTTGCTCAGTTCAAATGTGATATCGCCTGCGCACACAGCGACGGGATTCTCATTATAGGTTGCAATCAAAGGAAGGCGCACCGAGTCTCCGTAAATGGCGTTGATACTCGTTTTGGAGAATTTCAGGCCATTCGGCTCGACCACGGTAAGCGTCTTGCTGCCGATCACCGTGTCACCGGACAGGAGCTGAATTTCCACGCTGCCCTTCTTGACGGCGGTGAAAACACCATCTTCAGAAACGGTACCGATGGTTTCATCCGCGGACTTCCATGTGATATCGGCAGGGAGTTCCGCCGCGCTGCCGGACACACTGACACCGGAAGCGATCAAGCGGACTGCGGCGCCGCTCGTCAAGTAATCATAAGCGGAGGTGATCAGGGCATGATCAAACTCCGTAGAGACAGGGGCTGTGGAGACCACCATCAGAGATGAACTAACGGAACGCTCATAACCATCCGAAGGACGGTTCACGACCGTGAGCGTATTGCTGCCTTCCTGCTTCGCTACGAAGGTAGTGGAACCGCCACCGTCCAGATTGATTGCGGTCACACAGCCTGCGTCCAGCATGATCTGTGCCAGTTCTTCAGCACTGCCGCCGGCGGAGAAGGGTTCCTGACGACCGTCCAGCACCATCAAGACAACCTTGCCCTCAGCGGTGATACCCACACAGGTGCGGGAATGACGGCTGTTATAATAGTCTGCTGCGCTGGTCACGACGGACTTTCCATCCTTGACCAGATAAACGCTGCCGCCGACAGCCTCTTGGATTTGGTCTTTATAGGCTGCGTAATCGCTGGAGCTGCCGATCATGGCGGTTCCATCCTTCAGGATCGCAAAGAAGTTTTCAGAGGCGACACCGTGATATTCGACACCCTCCATGACCAAAGCACCGCTGGGGGCACCGGTGGTCATGTTGTAAAAGTCTGCATTGACACCGACGACCGCATTGTAGTGTTCCACATAGTTCGCCGTGTCGGCCGGATCGGAGTGGCGCTTCTGGGCCGCAGTCATCTGGTCGGATACGCGGGACATGGCCCAGCCCTGGCTCGGATCGTTGGCATGATAATTGGCGTGGATGCTCACATCATCGCGGGAAATATCAGCGGTCGCAATGTAGTAAACGATCTGCTTGTCGTCCTTGGTCAGCGCATAGTTGATCGTCTGCGTCACGCCGGGAGCGACCGTCGTCGTATCCGAAGAGAACACAGAGTAGTATGCATCATCCGGCTCCGGGTCGGGTTCGGGATCCGGATCAGGGTCGACCGGGTCGGTACCGTTCGGATCACCCGCAAGGTCAAAGAGATAATCTGCAAAAGCGTAGCAGCACGCTTTACGCAGCGTTTCATAGTTGGAAAGATCGGTCAGAGAATAGGAGCTCTCCAGCGCACCGATCAGGGTATTCCCGGTATAGGTACTCATAACCTTGCTCCGGATACCGTCCTTGGTGACCATGCCGCCCAGGCGGTTGGTCAGAAAGTAGGAAGCGCGGCTTGCATCTGTAAGCCCTGCGGTGAAGTAGTTCTCAATGATCGTGCTCAGCGCAACACCGCCACGGTTCATCTCCGTTGTGAGATAGAAAGCATCCATATCGCCATAGAGATCCGTATCGGTGAAGGAGTGATCCACACTGTTGAGTGTGCCGTAATCTACACCGAGGTATCTTGCACGAATGTTGGCGGCAAGCGTATCGACGTCAGTCTCCGTGGTATCCACCTTGTCAGCGATATCCACGTTTTCGGCGCAGTACATCAGATCTGTAATGTCACCGGCCCAACTGCCCATGTCGGCACGAGCCTGAACAACAGCATCCGTCATGCCTTGCACCTTGGCGTAATTGGCCACATCCATTGCGCCAAACACATGGCCAAGGTCAACTTTATTGCCATTGGGCAATGTGAAGTTGTTGATGTTCTTCAGCGCAGAGGCCGAAGTGTTGTTCGCGGTATCCTGCTCGGAAACGTAGGCGGTGAAGGCAGTGTTCTCCTTGCCGCAGACCATTTCCCAAGTGCCGGAGGTATACCGCTCCACGCCTGTACGGATATAGTTGATGATCAGCGCATTGGCATTCTCACCGACATTTTCTTCCGTATAGGTCTGGGCATAGCCTTCCAGAACCTTGAAGCAGGAAAGGAATGTCGCATAGTCTGAAATCTCAGTGACGGCAGATGTGTCATCCACTTGCTCCGATTCCTGGTCTTCCAGTTCAACGGAGACATCCTCGAGTTCAGAAGCAACAGGTTCTTCATAGTTCGTGGCGGTATCCTCAATTGCCGAGTCATCTGCCGCATACGCTCCAACAGGCAGTAGCGTTGTCAGCAGCATGACGATGACAAGGCACATTGACAGATACCTTTTCATTGTTCCTCTCGCCATGTCAGTTTCTCCTTACATTTATTTTAAATTATCGATCAGATAATTTAAGTCCTCCTGCATTGCGTAGAATCGGGTCTGCTCTGTCTCTTCCAAGCCAGAGTCTGCAGGCAGTTCCTCTACATGCAGATAAACATTTCGCTGGGTCCCTGTGTCATCCGTCAGGCAGCCAACAACCTCGCTGCTGTCATCACCAATTAAAACCTTGAACAATTCATAGGTTTCTTCTCCGCTCTTGGTTTCAAAGGTAACCGCAATCGTGTTTCCGTTCTGCTCCTGGCGAATGGTAACATACTCCTGCCAACGATCCGGATAATGCAGATCACCGTAGTCTGTATGAACGACTACATCTTCTGGAATCGTATCTGCAGAAACATTATCATTCTGCTCTTCCTGCACTTTGTCATTGCCGCATCCGGCCAACAGGCCACACAAAAGTGCACCGCATAACAAATAGCCTATCAGTTTGACTGGTGTCTTTCTTTTCATTCCATGACCTTCCTTTGTTTTTGATTTTGCTATATTCTTCAGGGCGTATGCCCTAAAATCCCAAGTATTCCGTGAATGGATGCTCAGTATCTAATTTCAAGTATCTGTGATGGCTTCTTTGCTTATCTGGCGGTGGATCTTGCTGATAGTCACCATACTTCTGCTTCAGATACGCATCACAGTCTGCCGGAAGCCGGACAGGAAGCCCCTCGAATATGCCGTAGCTGCCATCGCCATATATTTCTTTTCTGTGGTATTCCAAGCGTCCTTGCCAATTCCCGTGGTTTGCGATGACACTCGAAGATTCTATCGGCCATGCAGAGATCAATGCTGTATAGGCCGCAGCAGTTTGTGCGGTATTTTTACCAAAACCCAAAGCTCGCAGCGGATTCACAACCGCTTCCTTCCATCGCTCAGGACGAACGCAGGGAATGGAAAGCTTTCTGACAAACCAAGCTTTCTTACGTTCCAGTCGTTCCTGTTCTTTTTTATCTGTCGGGTAACCATCCAGAGGAAAAATGTCAATGCTGATTCCATGGTTGATTGGAAGTGCCGCGACGCTTTCCTCAATGCAGGTCGTTTCTGAATTTCTCAGCTTGCTGTAGATTGCGGGAAATGCAGGATCTGATTGAAAGTTTTGAAGGAAGAGCTGTTCCGGAAGCAAAGCCGGAGCTTCCTTGCAGAAGCGTTCATAATCATTGCGGAATAACGCGACATCGGCATCATCATCCCAAGGGACAAAGCCGCCATACTTAACCGCCCCAAGCGCACTGCCGCATACTAAAAAGTATTTCAACTGCAGCTGATCACAGATCTGTGTGAAGATTTGAAGTATCTGAAACACTTTCTTCTGGAGTGTGGTCATTCTCTAATCTCCTCATCATTGCACTGACCATTCCATCCACCACGCACAAAGCAAGGAAGAAGTTCAATGCACCTTCCCAAATTGGTTCAACAAAGCAATTGACATATGCGCCGATATACAGGAACAGAAGAAGGTATCGCAGTGACGGAAGGATTTTGGTGTTCTTCCATATCACCGTCACATTGGCGAAGTTTTTTATGGAGTAAACCAGCAATAAGCAAAATGGAATGATTCCTGAAACTCTGCCAACATCCAACCACATGTTATGGCGATATACCTGACTGGCTCGGCCGCCCATCGGGTACTGAATCAATTCACGCAGTCCGATCCAAAAGCTTTGAAAGCGGAAAGAATCTGCATTCTCTAAGGATGCCCGCCGCTGATAGCGCGCCGCCAAATTTGTACTCAGGATATAGTCCCTTATGGACAAGACATTGAAATGGTAGAGCAGAAACGCAATCAGGCTGATAACAGCCATGATTCCAATACATTTCAAAACTCCGGCAATGCCCTGCTCGCTGTATGCGAATTGCAGTGCGGCAAGAATCACGATCAGCAGAAGAATTGCAAATTGTGTTCGTGTTCCCAGCATGAACATGTACTGAATTGTGGCAAAAAACAACGCAAGGAACATGATCTTTACCGGGAGCCTTTTCTCGAACTTCACCGCATAGGGGGCAACTGAGATCGGCAACGTATTTAGTGCGCCGGATCCCGTTGCAGCTCGATATGTACCTGTCCAGAAATCGATCAAGCGGTATCGGTTATTTCCGATGTTGACCAGCATATTCAAGGTCGCATAAGTTCCAAATCCGGTTGCCAGCGCCAAAATGCCATCTCGGATTTGTTTATCAGAACTTCCCTCAGCAATGAGCCAACCGATCGCAAATGCGACGACTGGCAGGACTCCGTGGTGGTACACACCTGAGATCGTCCGCATTCCAATCAAGGCATATGTCATGCCTGCAGACAGCAGCAGCCAAAAGCCTGGCGCATATAAGAAGTTAAAATAGATTTCTCTGCCAAGCATTCGCTGCCGCAGCAGAGCTACAAACAGGAACACCAGCGGATATGCATATCCCCAATTGATCGCGCCGAGCGTCAGCAGGAACAGAGGTACAATTGTCATGCGTTGCTTTGCTCCTTATGAATGAAGTCCAGGACCCGGCGCATTTGCACATTTCGATTTTTATTCTTCAGCACAAATTCTCTTCCTCTCGCACCCATCTCATCCAGCTCTGATGGACTTAATTTTCTGAGAGATTCCACTGTGTCCCGAACGGAGGCAGCACTCTCCTCTGGAATATACGTTAAGAATGGATCATACTCTCCGGGTATCCCGTCCAGGCGAAACATCATGACCGGACGGCCCGATGCCATATACTCCATGGTCTTGGAGGGAAAGCTGTATTTCGTGTATTCACCCTGATTGGTTCTGGGGTTGACAAGCACGGTTGCTTTCTTCTGCAGCTGCACCGCTTCCACATGCGGTAAAAAGCCGAAGAAGCGAATACGGGGATCTTGAGCAGCATATGCACGAATTTCTTCCTCCATTTCGCCGGAGCCGCACAGCCACAATTCAATGTCAGGATCATGCAATTCCTTCATCGCTTGAAGGAGTAATTCAAGGCCATAGCGCCGGTTCAACCGTCCTGTATATAGCATTGAAAATGGTTGAGGCTTTGAAACCGGCGGTTCATCTGCAACATCCCCGCACATTCCCTCCATCACGAGGTATGGGCGATTGCCTACATGCAAAGGCACAGTCATTTGTTTCGTCAGGAGGATGAAACGATCTACTCTTACCATAAAGTGATAAACAACTTTGCAGTGGATTCTCCGCAAGAGTCTCCTGAATGCAGAAACCTGGTGCATATCATAAAACTCGGGAATATCCGTAATCACCGCTGTTACCCTGTATTCGGGCTTCAGTTTATTGACAGCCCACAAAAATGGAAGATATGCTGTGAAAATCAGGAGTTCTGATTCATATGGATACTTCTTCAGCCACGCTCGTACCTTCCTCATTCGTATGAATTGTTTTACGAGCGGGATATTCCAACAGCCGACCTCATGGCCGACTATATTCCCACAGGACCAGTCTGTATCTTTCAGGCGAAAGATTTTGAAGTTTTTAGGCCATGTTCCAACCGGCAGGGCATTGATAACAATCAGCGGTTCATCTGTATTCGCATGGATTCCCTTGATTAAATTCCATTGAAAGTTATTTGCCGCATTGGAGACGCCGCGTTTTGATGCGGATATAATTTCCTGTTCCCGTTCCTCCGGGAATAATGGTCCCAAAATAATCATACAGATAGCTCCGCCGCTTCTCGTTCCGTCAGTTTATAAATTTGCTCTGCCAGCCCGTCAATATCATTTTCTTTTACAATGTACTTTCCGCCTGCACTCTCAGGGCTACCACCTACATCATAGGTGATGACTGGCGTTCCGCAGGCTCTGGCTTCCAAGTTCACTGTCGGGTATGTATCCTGATGCGTAGGATTAACAAACACATCTGCCGCACTGTATATTTTGGCCAACTCACCGGGACTGGCTGTACGGGGCAGAGCCAGGATCCCCGGCAAGAGCTTCCTTTTTTGCTTTTCCGTCACGCCAACCAAGACAATCGCAAATCTGCTGTCCAGTTTTTCACGCAGCCGACAAAAATCGAGCAACCCCTTCTCCTTATCCCAAACGCTGGCCGCACCTAAAATAACCGTTTTCCCGTACAATCCGTATTGCTCTCGGAAACCACTCGGTGTTGGCTTGAACAGGCTTTTATCAATCTGATTATGTAATACCTCAACGGGATATTCTTTTAAGAAGCTTTGCTTCACTACCCCAGCTAACCATTTCGATGGAACAATGATTGTCAAGTTCGCAAGGCCAGTAAAACACGCCTGTTTCTGCCGGTAGTTCCTCTGTGTATGATCCACCCCATATGTTTTGGGATATGCCTTCAACTGTGGACAATCCCCGCAGCCGAATTTCCAGCGGTCACATTTTGCTGCGCTAAATTGAGCACAGTGTCCGGTAAATGCCCAGCAGTCGTGAAGCGTCCAAAGGATTTTGATTTGAGAATGCTTTTTCAACCATTTGAAGAGCAGTTCAATATTTAAATAGTAGCCATGCAGATTGTGCAACCAAATCACATCAGGCCGGAAATGCTCGATTTGTGAAAGCAATCGCTGTGTTGCCGCTCTGGAGCCATACCCATTCAAATCGAATAAGCGCGTAATTCCTGCGTGAAACAGATAATCCGGCTTTGTGCCGATTCGAATCAGTTGTGCCGCACCGTTATCTGCACATGTTCTTCCATATGCAGCAGCACATTCATGGCCCTCGTTTTTAAGCTGTTCACATTTATCTGCGATAAGTCTGCCTGTACTTCCAAATCCGTAGACAGAGTTAATGAATAGGTATTTCATGAAAAACAATTCCTTAGTTGGCCGTGCGTAATACGTTCTTGAACAAGGCGGCATACTTGTTCAGGCCGATGCCCTTTGCATACTTTTCCGTGTATAGTCTCACTGCATTGCCGGACATTTTTTTGCACAGTTCCGGGTCCTGATACAATTGCAAGATATTCTGGGTGAGTTGCACACCATTTCCTACATCTGAACATAGCCCGATTTCAGAATACAAAACATCCTTTGATAAGTAGGAGCTCTGTTCCGCAACAGCCAGAATTGGCAAACCGCCCTGGAGATAGCTATAATATTTACTGGGGGCACACATACCGGTCAGCCCCTGTTCGAGACTGACAATACCGCAGGAACTGGCAGCGACCGCATGCTCAAAAGCAGTTCCGGTAAGGAAATCGCAGATTCTGACATTGGAAAGCCGCTCTGCCGCCTGTCGGACTGATGGCATCTTGTTTCCGTGACCGGCAATTAAAAATTTGATATTCGTGTGATCCGCCAATTGGTTCATTGCATGAATCAAGGCTGTTTCATCCTGACAGATACCGATATTGCCAAAGTAGGCAACGATAAAGTCCTCATCTGTATATCCCAGTTCAGCTCGTGCTGCGGGCTTACTGCCAGCTGCTGCTTCATGCGCCCAATTGGAAATGGTGAAAACACGATCCGCAGAAAGCTCAGGGCGATGGTCAAGAAGGTATTCCCGCATCTCATCGGTCAAAGCAACGACGGATTCAGCGCGTTGGAAGAGGCTTCTGTTTATTCGCCGCATCACGCTTGAAACGGTGCTGCCTTCTCTCAGACTACCCGAGGCATAAGCGACTTCCGGATAAACATCGTAGGACACGAAAATAATTTTCGTTTTAAAGAGTCTATTGGCCAAAATTGCAACGATGGGAAGCACCGGTGGATTCGAATAGACAATGACCGCTTGGTAGTCCTTAATTTCGAAAATATGGAGCAAGACCGAGAGTGTAAAAGAAAAATAGTTAATCAGTCTTCCGAGTTTACTGTGTCGGCTGAGCTGCATATAGTGAAGCCGACGAATTGAAACGCCATTCTTCGTTTCTCTAACTGGAACCTTACCGCTGGCGTTATATTCCCGTGGGTAGCCGCACAAGGCACCAACGGAGTATCCACTCTGCGCCAAATATCTGGCAGTATCAAAAGGGAGTGTTGCGGAGGAGTTATATTCTGGATAGAAAAACTGGCAGAGGAAAAGGATGTCACGTTTCATTTTTTCACGCTCTCTCTTACTTGTTTCTAATTCCGGTTTAAGAACCTTAACGCGCAAATATCACCTGGCACCCTCATGAGAGAAAACGATATGTACAGTCTTTAAGAGGCATCTAAGGTCAAGGGCAATGGATTGGCGTTCAATGTATTCCATATCGTAGATGATCTTTTCTTCCGGCTTCAGTGAGTATCCGCCGTTTACCTGTGCATACCCGGTCAGCCCCGGCGTGACTATCAGGCGGTTGGAGAAGCCTGGAATATATTTCTCAAATTCTCGGTAGAAATAAGCACGCTCCGGCCGCGGGCCGACGAAGCTCATGTCGCCTCGCAGGATGTTATAGAGCTGGGGAAGCTCGTCCAGCCGAGTGCGCCGAAGGATTTGGCCAAAGTGCGTGCATCTTGGATCCTGTTCATCCGCCCACTGGGGGCCGTTTTCCTCCGCATCAAGGCGCATGGATCTGAATTTATAGATCATAAACGGCTTCCCATTGATGCCGAGCCGCTCCTGCTTAAAAATCGGAGCGCCTGGCGAGTCTATGGTGATAATCAGTGCAATGATCATCATCGGGATTGCCAAAATCAGCAGGCCCAAAAAAGAGCATACTATGTCAAAAACACGCTTCGTTACCAGAAACAGCTTCTTCTGCCGCAGTACAGGCTTTGCTATCTGAATGATCACATCGGCAGAGCTTTTCTCTGCCAAAAAGCCGGTCGCTGTTGACGCCATATATCCCACATCCCTACACTCTTAATCTCTAAGTAGCTGCACCGTCAGACCGGTGTTGAGCCAGATGGGATCAAAAGCTCTTCACGAACGTTAGGTACAACAAAGCTGTATATCTGTTCGAATGCCCACTGTGTGGTCGCATCATCATCCGGCATTTCACCGCCAAGCACTCTTGCGGCAAAAGACAGCATCGTGTCAAAAACCTGATGAAGTAGCATGTTGACATTGGCTTCCGGTTTGAAAGTTTGTTCCACCGCTGCAAATAGCTCCTGAAAACATTGGAGATGCTCCTCGTATGCATAAGTGCGGCAATTCGCAGAATAGTAGTATCGAAGGTAAAAGAGGCAGTCGTCCTTCCTTCCAAGAATGAACCTCCAGCTTGCTGACCACAGTTGAAACGCTCTGTCCTTCCATGGAGCATTCTGTATATGCATACCCACGAGGTTTTGCTTGAGAAAATATGCGAAAGCGACATCTTCCATGTGGAAGGCGGCACACAGCAGCGCCTCTTTGCTCTCAAAGCAGCGATAGATATATGCTTCGCTCAGGCCAGCTTCTGTTGCGATTGCTTTCGTTGTCGTTTTGTCTAATCCATCCCTGGCCACAACACGAACTGTCCCCTCAATAAAAGCTTGCTTTGCATTCCGTTCCCTCTTCATTCGATTACCTCATTTATGGTACATGATGTTATTACTGAGTGAGTGCCCACTATGTTGTGTCCAAGAAAAAAGCAAATCATTTTTATTACTGCGAATGATTTGCTAATCCACAATCGGAAATTTCATGGAGTTTGCCACTC
>ULRF01062341.1_pt1 | contig 16430 bp, 12 predicted proteins | sample 1955131 | NCBI WGS metagenome assembly ULRF01 (sample SAMEA4835673, study PRJEB28245) | human gut metagenome | biome: gut microbiome; material: fecal sample | place: Denmark | collected 2008
GCCGCGGCCGCATTGCCCCGCTCGATGGGTATATCCCCGTGTACGAGCAGCATCGGCCCGAAGAAGGGTATGCGGAAGACCTCGCGCTTAGACACCCAGCGGAAGTTGAGCGGGATCTTGTAGGCGGCGATTATGTCTACGCCCGACGTGTGGTTGAGAACTATGACGTAGGACTTGCGGCGGTCGATATTCTCCACGCCGTCGATGGTGCGGCGCACACGCGGCGGAAGCCCGAAAAATACCCACGTCATATAACGCGAACATTCGTGCACCAGACGGCGCGACTTGTCGAAAGGATAGGTCACGGCCAGCACCAGAGCCGAGATGATACACCACACGGTGGTGTGTATCACGGTAAAGATATAGTAAAGAATCGACAGCATTGCAATATGGGTATATAAAGGTTTTTATCCGAAATAAATCATCCTGCAAATTTACTCTTTTCGGCGGGCAGGCACAAAAAAATCGCCGCATTTTTTTCTCAAAAAACCATACGACGCAGTCGGCCGCGGCAGGCGCCCCGTAAAAGGCTCCATGCCGCGGTCGACACGCTTGAGGATGTTTCGGCAACCTATGCTACATTTTTACCGTCAGACGTTTACCCGTATAGGCGACCGTCTTCTCCCGTCCGTCGGGCATACGCAGCGTAAAGGTATATCGGTCCGACATGCCGTCGTACGAGCCTCGCCGCGGATTGATCGTAAGCGTACGGCGGGCATCATTCCATCGCATCTCGATCTCGGTATATGCACCCGACTCGTAGTCATAGCCGTCACCGCGGTCTTCGTATAACGTAAACTCCCCGTCGGCTCCCGGGTAGAGGCACAGCGTAAGGTCGTTCCACGCCTTCTCGCCGCTGTACTGCACATCGGGGCCCAGAGGCACGATGCTGCCCGCACGTACGAACAGCGGAATGCGGTCAATCGTGGTGGTGACCGTTACATTGTCCCCGCCATCATGTCGCTCGCCGCTCCAGAAGTCGTACCACGACGTTCCCGCCGGCAGATATACATCCATAGTATGGCTCTGCGTGAAATCCACGCCGCCGGCAGCCTCGCCGCCGTCGGTATTGACACTGCGGCCCCAGCCCTCGTTCTCGGCCAGCCGCTGCTGCTCCTGTTCGGGCGTATATTGCGCCTCAAGCACGGGCGCTACAAGAAACGCACGACCGAACATATATTCGTCGCCCATGTTCCAAGTGTTGCGGTCGTCGACAAAGTCCATGAACAGCGCACGTATGAAAGTCCCGCGATCGTGCGTCACCTCCCATGATGTCGAGTAGATATATGGAAGAAGCTTGTATCGCAGCTTGATGGCATCAACCAGAGCATCATATACCGGTTCGCCCGCCTTGCCGTAACGGAACACCTCGCGCGAGGCGTCGGCCCCGTGGCTGCGCATCATGGGGCAGAAGACCCCGAACTGCATCCACCGGACATAGAGTTCGCGGTACATCGGGTTTGCGGGCGCGCTGTCGGGCCCCTTCGTATTGTACGAGCCGGCAAAGAACCCGCCCAGATCGGAGTTCCAGTGCGGCATGCCCGTGAGCGAGAAGTTCAGTCCCGCCGTCACCTGACGCCGCAGCATGTCCCATGACGACTGCACGTCACCCGACCACACGACCGAACCGTAACGCTGCTGTCCCACAAAGCCCGAACGCGTCAGAATCAGAACACGCTTGTCCGATGTCACGGCACGCTGGTGGTCCGACACGCCGCCGACGGTAACCAACGGATAGGCGTTGCGCACGCTGCGATAGGATCCCATGCCCGTCTGGCGGTCGAAATCCGAATCCTTGGGGTTGAAGTGGTCGGGCTCCGTAGAGTCCATCCACCAGCCGTCGATACCTATATCGAAAAGTCCGTTCTTGAGGTATTTCCAATATATGTCGCGCGCCTCCGACGAGTAGGCATCGTACACACGCACACCCGACGGATAGCTCAGATCGGGCGGCCAGCCGTCAACACCCGACTGCGGCCACGTCTCGATATCGAAGAGCAGCCCCTTCGAGTTCAGTTCGCGGTAGGGCTTGGTCGCGGGACCGAACGACGACCATATGGAGATCATCATACGGGCATTCATGGCATGCACGTCGTCGACCATCTGCTGCGGACGGCTGAACGACGGATTCTTGAAATCCATGGCGTTCCACAGGTAGTTGTGACCCCAATACTGCCAGTCCTGAATTATGCAATCGAGAGGTATGCCCAGCTCGCGGTAGCGGCGAACCACCCCCACGGTCTCATCCTGACTCTTGTAACGCTCCTTGCTCTGCATGAAACCGTAGCCCCACAGAGGCATCATCGGCACGTCTCCCGTCAGGGCGCGGATCTGGCCTATCACACCGTCGGCCGAACCGCCGAACATGAAATAATAATCCATGCAGTCACCCACGTCGGAACGGAACGAGGTCTCCTCGTCGTTGTCGATATAGAGCGTCCCCGAATAGTTGTCCCAGAAGATACCGTAACCCTTGGTCGACTGGAACAGCGGCGTCACATCCTCAACGTTGCCCTGCACCAGATATTTGTTCATGTTGCGCTGCATCATCTCCCCGTTCTGCAGCTGTCCGAGTCCGTAGAGCCCCTCGCCGTCATCCGTATCGAATCCCTGATACACGGCGTATGTATCGCGTCCGGCGTCATTGAACGGCGTAAAGGCACGGTCGTTTTCCGTCTCGCTCAACAGCTCTCCGCCCTTGGCATCCGAGAACGACACCACGCCGCTGCGGCCGTCGATACGCACCGTCAGAGCGTCGCTGCTCATCTCCGCAACGCCGTCACCATCATATCGCGTCTTGAACTCCACCGTTTCGGGCTTCGCTATGACCGAAAGGCTCGTCTTTGCGACCTGCATGCCATGCGGACTCTTCAATACGCGCACCGTCCGCGGCGTGTACCACTCCACCTCGATGTCGATACCCTTGTCGGGCACCGTCGTCCTGAGGCCGTGCGCCGTGCGTTCAAACTCCTGCGCCTGCGCCGCCACGGCAAGGGCGCACATAGCCACAGATATGATCAAATGCTTCATACGATATATTTTTTCTGTTGTGATTTTCCCCTCTGCCCAACACACGCCCGACATTACCACGGCATCCGCCGCATCATTCACAAAGTAATCCATCGGGGGTGAAGACCACTTACAAATATACGCAAAAGGCCCGACAAGACAAACCGCCATCACGGCGCAACGCTTAAACGCAAGCTATCGGATTGATATAACGGCACTTGCCACCCGACATCAAAAGCCGAGAGCGATCCGTTTCCCGGCATGCACCTAATCTCGCCGCCATAAAGGATGCATAAATCCGACACGGCCGATTCAAAACACGGCTTCATATTTGTCTTGGCATTCTGTTTTTCGTATATTTGCATTAATGGGCGCAACTCTCGGCAATAACCGAAAGTCTGCCGCCCGAACCGATTACGAAACACATAACACCTTACACCATGGCTCTCTTCTCACTCTTCACGGGCGGCGGCAGCGGAAGCGGCCACGCCTACCCCACCGACACCATCACCGCAGCCGACGGTACCGTCGTCACCTTCACCTTCTTCAAGCACGCATCGCTGGCCATCGAGGTGGCGGGCAAGCACATATACGTCGACCCCGTGGCCGAATACGCACCATACGCGCGTCTGCCCAAGGCGGATGTTGTGCTGGTGACGCACTCGCATTACGACCACTTCGACCGCGCCGCCATCGACGACGTAACCACGCGCCACAGCATCATCGTCTGCGACAAGACCTCGGCCGAGGCATTCGAAGGCGACTGCGTAACGATGGTCCCGGGTGCCGTGGCCGACCCCATACCTCAGGTGCATATCGAGGCCGTTGCCGCATACAACACTACGGATGGACATACCGGTTTCCACCCCAAGGAGCGTGAGGATTGCGGCTACATACTCACCATCGCCGGCCTGCGCATCTATATCGCGGGAGATACGGAAGATACGCCCGAAGTATTGGCACTGCACGACATCGACGCGGCGTTCCTGCCCGTCAACCAGCCATATACGATGACCGTCGATCAGGCCGTGCGCGTCGTCAAGGCCATACGGCCCCGCATATTCTACCCCTACCACTACGGCGAGGTCGATGAGAAGACCGACATCGACCGACTGAAACGCGAGCTGGAGGGGGTTACGGACGTGCGCGTATTCCCCATGGAGTAGCACGCAGCCGAATGAAAAGAGCGAGCCGACGGGGAAGTATCCGTCGGCTCGATTCATATTACACTGTCGGCTTTATCATGCCTGCGGCTTGTCGTCACGCTGGTCGTAAAGTTTGTATTCGACGATGAAGGCTATAAGCAGGCCGAGACCGCCCATAAAGAGGACACAGCCGGTAATCATCTCATGAACACCGCCAAGAATACCGTCAAGATGGGCACTTAAACAAACTTGCTTTACCAAAATAATGCCCACGACGGCTCCCAGCCCCAGACCTGCCAACACGGCTCCTATGCGCAGGGGCCATGCGGCGGCATGACGCGGACGCGGCGACTCGGAGGGCACACCGCCACCGACGCGCAGGCCCGAAATTTTAGCATAATCCAGAAGCGAGGCGGGGTCCATCCGTTCGATTATCATGCGGCGCTCCTTGCGGCATATAATCAACTCAAAGAACTTGTAAAGGAAGAATGCCACGATCAGAAAGACCAGAGGCGTGATGATAAGATCATACATAATATAAGGCTTTAAAGGTTAAAAATTCAATTCGTGCGGCGGGCGTTCCTTCCCGCTTTCGTAATATTGGACGCAACCCGACGGAAAAGGTTACACATACGGAGAAAAAATTACACCACGATGTAACCTTTCGGCTGCGGCAGCGTCTAAATGTATGCCATGCGACAACAACAGGAACACGACCTCATAGAACATATCGCCGACGGCGACACCGAAGCCTTCGCCGTACTGGTCGACCGCTACGCCCACACGGTACACGCGCTCGTGGCGCGCATAGTGGTCACGGCCGAGGATGCCGAGGAGGTGACGCAGGACGTATTCCTCAAGGTGTTCGACCACCTGCCGCGATTCGATGGCCGCAGTTCGCCGGCCACATGGATCTACCGCATAGCCTTCAACACGGCCGTATCGCACGCGCGGCGACGCCGCAGGCCGACGTGCCCCATCGACGAGCGGCGCATCGCCGCCATAACGGATGACGAGGCCGAACGTCTTGAGGAGATGGTCGAACGGCAGCAGGCATTGGATAAACTCGCCGCCGCGATCGAAGCGCTCGAGGCCGATGAACGCGCCCTCGTGACGCTGCGGTACTACGACGACCGCTCAGTTGCCGAGTGCGCCGCCATAACGGGACTGACGGAGGCCAACGTAAAAGTGCGGCTGCACCGCATACGCAAGAAACTATATGCAATGATAACCTCTGCAACGAATGAATACAAATGATACCATACGCCGCGCCATGATGCGCACGCCGCAACCCGAGCTGCCCGCCTCGTTCACGCCGCAGCTCATGGTGCGCGTACGCCGTCGCAGCTGCCTGCGCACGCTGCTGCACAATGCGGCCTTGACAGCCGTTGCCATCCTCGTCGTGGCCGCGGCCATAGCCGCCATGGTTCTCTACCTTCCCCAAAGCAGCCTTCGGCAACCCTCACCGACGGCCGTATATGATCTGAAGCCGGAACCGCTGTCGCAAACATTCAAAAACCTTCTGCCGTCGATGCCCGAGTTGCCGAAGCTGCCACGGGTGGAGATGACCGACGTACCTCACGAACAGGTCTCGTTCTGGGCACTGTTATCGGGAGTAATGTTACTGCTGCTTATAACCGATGCCCTTCTGCGGCGGCATTTGCGCCAGCGCCACAGGGAGCGGCACAGGTAAATGAAGGCGGCGGCTCCGAGGGGCACTTCCCGAAACCGCCGCAATATTCGCAGGATATTCCGCGACCGAAGATACGGCCGCAGAACCCTATATGTTCATATCAATATATAAATCGTCGTCGGGACATGCCGTCATGCCGCCCGACGCAATCCGCACACGCTACTCCAGAAGATGGCACTCCTCAAGGCGGCCGATCCAAGCCCTCGCGTCACGCTCGGCCACATCCGCCGCAACGTCGTAGTTGGAGGTCAATATGCGCACGGCATCCTCCAATTCGAAATCCTTATCCAGCAGTTCGTTCCACAGAAGCAGCGCGCTGTCGTTGAACGTTATGATGCGGGTCATGTCGGCACCCACCTTGCCCTGCATTATCACCACATTCTCGCCGGCGATATCGCGCACCTTATATCCTTGTTTGATCTTCATGATTCATACTTTTAAGCTGAGCAAATATACGGAAAAAACGACAGATCACGCACTTTTTTCGTAATTTTGTCTCTCGGTATGACTAACGACGAGATGCGCCGACGGCTATTGGCCGTCATGGATAAATATTGGGGCTACAAGGACTTCCGCCCCGGGCAGGAGCAGATCATGCTCTCCGTGCTGGAGGGGCGCGACACCCTCGCTCTGATGCCTACAGGCGGCGGAAAGTCGCTTACGTATCAGGTCCCCGTAATGGCCCGCACGGGTCTCTGCATCGTCATAACTCCGCTTATCGCCCTCATGAAGGATCAGGTCGACCGCCTGCGCCGTATGGGTATCGCCGCCACGGCTATCCACTCGGGTCTCTCATACTCGCAGATCGACATTGCGCTCGACAACTGCGTCTACGGCGACATGAAGTTCCTTTACGTGGCTCCCGAACGTCTGGCCACCGAAGCATTCCGTCTGCGCGTACAGCGAATGAAGGTGACGCTCTTGGCCGTCGACGAGGCACACTGCATATCGCAATGGGGTTACGACTTCCGTCCATCATATCTCCGTATCGCCGAGCTGCGCAAGCTGCTGCCCGACGTGCCAGTACTCGCACTCACGGCCTCGGCAACGAAACTCGTCGCCGAGGACATAATGCAGCACCTCGATTTCGAGAAGCCCAACATCATACGCAGCAGTTTCGCCCGTCCCAATCTATCCTATGCCGTACGGCATACCGACGACAAGCAGGAACAGCTGATGCGTATTGTAAATGCCGTCGAGGGGTCGGGCATAGTCTATATGCGTACGCGCGAAGGGTGTGAGCAGATGGCCGAAAAACTGCAGCAGGCAGGCCATTCGGTCGCATTCTACCATGCGGGCCTGCCCCATGCCGAGCGCGACATGAGGCAGGAGGAGTGGACAAAAGGAAAAGTACGCATAATGGTGGCCACGAACGCATTCGGTATGGGTATCGACAAGGCCGACGTGCGGTTTGTCGTCCACTACTCGATGTGCGACTCGCTCGAAAGCTACTATCAGGAGGCCGGACGTGCTGGCCGCGACGGCCGCCGAAGCTATGCCGTGCTCCTCGTCTCGTCGGATGACCGCCCCACGATATTGCGCCGCTTCGAAGCGGAATTCCCGCCGCTGGAGCAGATAAAGTCGATATACGAAAAGTTGTGCGACTACGTACAGGTAGCCGTCGGGGACGGACTCTACGCCTCGTTTCCCTTCAACATGCACGACTTCTGCGCCCGCAACCACATATTCGCCGGCAAGGTCTTGGCAGCGATCAAGCTCCTGCAACAAAACGGATACCTCACACTCACGGAGGAGATGGAGAACCCGGCCCGCATACTCTTCTGCGTAAGCCGCGACGACCTCTACCGCATACGTGTCGAGCGCAACGACCTCGACCACATCATACGTACCATACTGAGGCTCTACAACGGCATCTTCATCGACTTCCGCCCCATCGACGAGCAGCAGATCGCCTCCGTGAGCGGCTATACCGTAACACACGTAAAGGAGTTGCTCAAACGCATGTGGCAGATGAGGATCATACGTTACATACCCTCCAACCGCTCGGCCATACTCTTCTTCGACGAGGAGCGTCTGCCCACGAAGGACGTATACATATCGCCCGACACCTATCTGCGGCGAAAGCAGCTCATGACCGAACGCTTCGAGAACATGCTTCGCTACGCCGAAAATAGCGATACCTGCCGCAGCGTGATACTCCAAAGCTACTTCGGCGACGATCAGGCACACGACTGCGGCGTATGCGATATATGCCTCGACAGGCGCCGCCGTGCCCGTGCATCCGCCGCGGGATCAGCCGCACAAGATACGGATGCCGATACAGCCCTGCGCCACACCGTTATCGAAGCGCTGAAGCAGACGTCGGCTACGGGCAAGGAGCTATGCCGCAACATAAATACCGACCCCGCACGTGTGGCCGCCGTCATAGAGACGCTGCTGGCCGAAGGCAAAATTTCCACCACGGCAAGCGGGAAACTCGTATTAATTGAGTAAATTTGCAGTCGCGATTCAATCCGTCAAGAATGATTTTTCGATCTACCATATCAAACGAAGAGGCGGCACAACTGCCCGCAGCGCATTTCGACGGCGAGATTGTCATCGTCGACAACGACGAGCAGATCGAAAGCGTCTGCAAGGATCTCGCCGCACAACGCATCATAGGCTTCGACACCGAAACCCGCCCCTCGTTCAAGGCCGGACAGATGAACAAGGTGGCCCTGCTGCAACTATCCACACACCGACGCTGCTACCTCATACGTCTCTGCCGCATAAAGCTCCACAACGCCCTGCTCTCGATACTCAGCAATCCCGACATAATCAAGATCGGCGCCGACGTCGAGGGCGACATACGCGCCCTGCACGTGCTGCGGCACTTCCGCGAGCGTGGATTTACGGATCTGCAGCGTATCATATCCGACTGGGGCGTCGAGGAGAAGAGCCTGCGCAAAATGGCCGCCATAGTGCTCGGACAGCGCGTCTCGAAGGCTCAGCGGCTGAGCAACTGGGAGGCTGCAGCCCTAACGCCGCAACAACAGATGTACGCCGCAACCGACGCGTGGGTCTGCATAGCCATATACGAGAAACTTCTCGCAACACCCAACGGCCACACCTCATCGGCCGAAGCCATATAAACCCAAATACCCGCCGCAATGACTACACAGATATTTCTTCGCCGCGGAAAAGAGGAGTCGCTGCTGCGACGCCATCCGTGGATATTCTCCGGCGCCATCGCCTCCGTACGCTCCGACAAGCCCCAGATCGAAGAGGGCGAAGTGGTCGACGTATATACACAGGCGGGAGAGTTCATCGCGCGCGGACACTACCAGATAGGCTCCATCGCCGTGCGTGTCCTCACGTTCGAGCGCGAGCCCATAGATCAGGCATGGTGGAACCGCCGCATAGCCGTCGCATGCGGCGTCCGGCGTTCGCTCGGACTCTCGACGGCACCCGATACCGACTGCTACCGTCTGGTACACGGCGAGGGAGACTCGCTGCCCGGACTCGTAGTCGACATATACGGGTCGGTGGCCGTCATACAGTGCCACTCGGTGGGCATGTACCGCTCGCGTATGGCCATAGCCGAGGCCCTGCGTACGGCATTCGCCGACCGCCTTACGGCCATCTACGACAAGAGTTCGCAAACGGTCCCCTTCAAGGCAGGCCTGAATGCCGTCGACGGATATCTGTTTGGCCACTCGGACTCCAAGTCGCACGTCGTAACCGAAAACGGACTCAAGTTCAAGGTCAACTGGGAGGAGGGACAGAAGACGGGATTCTTCCTCGACCAGCGTGAGAACCGCGCCCTGCTGCGCCGCTACGCCGCGGGCCGCAGCGTACTCAACACATTCTGCTATACGGGAGGGTTCTCGGTCGGGGCCATGGCCGGAGGAGCCGTAGAGGTATGCTCCGTCGATTCGTCGGAGAGGGCCGTACAACTCGCCGACGAGAACATGAAACTCAACTTCGGCGATGCCGTCCGACATCAGGCCATCGCCGCCGATGCCGTCGAGTATCTCAAACAGATAGGTGACCGCTACGATCTGATCATACTCGACCCGCCGGCATTCGCCAAACACCACAAGGTGCTCGGCAATGCCCTGCAAGGGTATAAACGCATAAACGCACGCGCCCTGTCGCAGATACGCAGCGGCGGTATACTCTTTACCTTCTCCTGCTCGCAGGCTGTCTCCAAGGAGTTATTCCGCACGACCGTATTCTCGGCCGCAGCCATCGCCCGCCGCAACGTACGCATACTTCACCAGCTGACGCAACCGGCCGACCACCCGATAAACATCTACCACCCCGAAGGCGAATATCTCAAGGGACTGGTTCTCTATGTGGAGTAGGTCATCCACGCAGCATCATACTCTCCGAGCCGCTGCAAGATATACATGTCATAGCGATTACGCAGCCGTCGCGCCAAGATTTTACATGCAAGGCAGATCGGCAAAGTAAGAGATATATAGAGTATATATCCAAACGCCCGATAAACAAAAACGGGGATCGCTCCAAAAGGAGGATCCCCGTAAATCTTTCCATCTCACTCAGAACTTGAAGAATGCCCCGATGTTTATCACGACGGGATTCTTGCGCGCATCGTCGAACATGGGCTGCCACTTGAGCCCTGCCGACAGATCCCAATTAGGAGCGATCTGAACATCGAAGCCGCCTCCCAGATTCAGACCCGCTGCCCAGCGGCCGATGTCGTTGGCTACAAGACCGGCCTCGGGATAGAGCGACCAGCCGCCTCCCATATGGAACACATACTGAGCATTGCAACTCAACTCTATAGAGCAATGATCGTGAAGCAGTCCCATGAGTGACGGTTCGATACGCCAATGATCGGTAAAGCTGTAGCGACCGACTGCTCCGAGGCCGACCACAGTGCTCGTGTTGGTGTAGATGCTCATACGAGGACCCACTGCCCACCTGCCGGCATCCTGCGCCGACGCCGCAACAGTACACAGAACCGCCACGGCCAAGATCAACAATTTTTTCATAATTTTTAGTTTTGGGATTGGGTTACAACATCAAATATACGAAAAAAAAACATCAAATCAAATTAACCTGCAACATATTTACCCGCGACGGACAATCTACACCCCCGTCGGCAGCAGCGGCCGGCCGCCAATGTCTACCCACGAATATCCCCATATCGATGGCATGGCGACACTTACATCTCCCCTCCATGCAGAGAAAACCCTACTCGGAAAATTCGGCTCTTACAAAAAATAATTCATCCTGCTCACTTTCATCCTCAGCCGCACAGCCGCTCTTCAAGCTATGCGTACAAAAAAATGCGGGCCGTCCTGTTTGGACGGCCCGCATGCTATCGTTCGACACAAGGTCTATTAGTACTCCATCATCGAGAGACGCTTGTAGTTGTTGTAACGCCACTTTGCATTCTCCTCGGCAGCACGGAACAACTCGTCAGCCTCGGCAGGGAATGCCTTCTTAAGAGACGTATAACGAACCTCCTTCATCAGGAACTCTTGGAACTTCGACCAGTCGGGCTCCTTCGAATCAAGTACGAAAGGATTCTTGCCCTGCTGCTCGAGCTCGGGGTTGTAGTGCCACAGATGCCAGTAACCGCAAGCGACAGCCTCCTTGCCGACGGTCTGCGTACGCGTCATGCCGCCCTTGATACCGTGGTTGATACACGGAGCGTAGGCGATGACAAGCGACGGTCCGGGATATGCCTCGGCCTCCTTCAGCACATTGAGCAGCTGGTTCTGCGATCCGCCGATCGAAACCTGAGCCACATATACATAACCGTAGGTCATGGCCATGGCACCGAGATCCTTCTTGCGGATACGCTTGCCGCTCGAAGCGAACTTGGCAACGGCACCGATAGGAGTAGCCTTCGACGACTGGCCTCCGGTATTCGAATATACCTCGGTATCAACTACCAGAATATTCACATCGGCACCCGACGCCAGAACGTGGTCTACACCGCCGTAGCCGATATCGTAGCCCCAGCCGTCACCACCGATGATCCACTGCGACTTCTTCACCAGCCAATCCTTCATCTCGAGGATCTTCTTGCAGGTATCGCAGCCGCAAGCCTCCATCATCGGGACAAGACGTGCCGTAACCTCGGCCGACTTCGACGACGAACCGCGGTTCTCGATCCACTCCTTCATAACACCCTTCAGCTCGTCCGAGCACTGCTGACACTCGGCGATAGCCTGCTCCATATACTTCTGGATGCGGTCACGGAGCTTCTCGACACCGATATGCATACCCAGACCGAACTCGGCATTGTCCTCGAACAGAGAGTTCGCCCATGCCGGGCCCTGACCCTTGGCGTTGGTGCAATAGGGAGTCGAGGGTGCAGATCCCGAATATATCGAAGTACAGCCCGTAGCGTTGGCAACCATCATCTTGTCACCGAAGAGCTGCGTAATGGCCTTGATATAGGGAGTCTCGCCGCAACCTGCGCAGGCGCCCGAGAACTCGAACAGAGGCTGCGAGAACTGCGAGTTCTTCACAGTCTTGGTAGTATCGACAACACCCTGCTTGTAACCTATCGTCGAGGTGATCTCCTGCCAGTTCTCAGCCTGCTGCATCTGGCTCTCAAGAGGCTTCATAACCAGAGCCTTGTTCTTGGCGGGGCAGACATCGACACAGTTGCCGCAACCCGTACAATCCAGCGGCGACACCTGTACGCGGAACTTGTAGGCCTTGGTCTCGCCCAGACCCTGCTTCCACGGCAGACCCGTAGCTGCGGCCTCCTCCTCCGTTGCGAGGAACGGACGGATGGCGGCGTGCGGGCAGACATACGAACACTGGTTGCACTGGATACAGTTGTCAACGATCCACTCGGGAACGTTCACGGCGATACCGCGCTTCTCGTATGCGGCCGTACCGTTGTCCCACGTGCCGTCCTCACGGCCGTTGAAGGCCGATACCGGCAGATCGTCACCCTTCAGGGCGTTGATCGGATCAACAACCTTGCGGACAAACTCCGGACGCGACATGTCGACACCGTGCGACGCATCCTTAACCTCGATATTGGCCCACTCGGCAGGAACCTCCACCTTCTCTACGGCATTGCCGCCGGCATCAACCGCAGCGTAGTTCATGTTGACGATATCCTCGCCCTTCTTGCCATAAGACTTCAGGATGGCGTGCTTCATCTCCTCGACAGCCTTCTCGAACGGTATCACATTGGCGATCTTGAAGAATGCCGACTGCATGATGGTGTTGGTACGCGATCCCAGACCCAGCTCGGCTGCGATCTTCGTAGCGTTGATGATATAGAAGTTGATATTGTTCTTGGCCATGTAGACCTTCATGTGGTCGGGCAGCGTAGCGCACGTGGTAGCCGCATCGTGTACCGAGTTCAGAAGGAACGAACCGCCCTTCTTCAGACCCTTCAGCACATCATACTTGTCGACATACGACGGAACGTGGCAGGCCACGAAATCGGGCGTCGTAACCAGATAGGGCGAGCGGATCGGGTTGTCGCCGAAACGCAGGTGCGACGAGGTGTAGCCTCCCGACTTCTTCGAGTCATACGAGAAGTATGCCTGACAATACTTGTCGGTCGAACCGCCGATGATCTTGATCGAGTTCTTGTTTGCGCCGACCGTACCGTCCGAACCCAGACCGAAGAAGAGGGCCTCGAACGTACCGGGCTTCGCCAGCGAGATCTCCTCGCCGATAGGCAGCGAGAGATTCGTCACATCATCGTTGATACCGACAGTGAAGTGGTCCTTCGGCTCGGCCGAGAAGAGGTTCTCGACAACGGCCAGAATCTGTGCCGGCGTGGTATCCTTAGACGAAAGACCGTAGCGGCCGCCGATGATAAGGGGCTGCTGAGCCTTGCCGTAGAACATATCCTTGACGTCGAGGTAGAGGGGCTCGCCGTTTGCTCCGGGCTCCTTCGTACGGTCGAGTACGCAGATACGCTTTACGCTTGCGGGAACCGCATCGAAGAAATACTTCTCCGAGAAGGGACGGTAGAGGTGTACGGTGATAAGACCCACCTTGCGGCCCTGCGTAGCCAGATAGTCGATGCACTCCTTGATGGTCTCGTTGACCGAACCCATTGCCACGATCACGTTCTCGGCATCGGGAGCGCCGTAGTAGGTGAAGGGCTTGTAAGTACGGCCCGTGATCTTCGAGATCGCAGCCATGGTCTCGGCAACCATGTCGGGAACGGCGTTGTAGAACTTGTTCGAAGCCTCACGCGTCTGGAAATATATATCAGGGTTCTGGGCCGTACCGCGCGTAACGGGGTGCTCGGGATTCAACGCACGCGCACGGAAAGCCTTCAGTGCATCCATGTCGAAGAGCGACGTGAGAGCCGCATCGTCGATCACCTCGATCTTCTGGATCTCATGCGAGGTGCGGAATCCGTCGAAGAAGTGCAGGAACGGAACACGGGCCTTCAGTGCCACGATGTGGGCAACGCCCGCCAGATCCATCACCTCCTGAACAGACGAGGTCGCCAGCATGGCAAAACCCGTCTGGCGCGTAGCCATAACATCCTGATGGTCGCCGAAGATCGAGAGCGACTGTGCGGCCAGCGCGCGCGCCGATACGTGGAACACGCCCGGAAGCAGCTCACCCGAGATCTTGTACATGTTGGGGATCATCAGCAGCAAGCCCTGCGATGCGGTGAACGTCGAGGTGAGGGCACCGCTCTGCAACGAGCCGTGTACGGCACCTGCGGCACCGGCCTCCGACTGCATCTCGACGACCTTCACCGTCTCGCCGAACATGTTTTTCTGACCCTGTGCGGCCCACTCGTCGACAAGTTCGGCCATCGTAGAGGAGGGTGTGATGGGATATATGGCAGCTACCTCAGAAAACTTATAGGCTATGTGAGCCGCTGCATAATTTCCGTCACAAGTGATAAATTTCTTCTCTGACATACTAAATTGCAATTTTGTGTATTTTATGAATTTTCGTGTGAATTCCAATCTGTCTGCGGAAAACGAAATTCCGAATTGCCGCAAAGTTACAAAATTCTAATCTTTTTTCATACACTTTTACGCACTAAAAACAGCACGCCTATAAGAGTATCATAATGCACAGTACGACAGCCCCTCACGGCCGCATGCCGACAACGGCGGCGCCTGTGCCGACCGTCCCGCGCACGACATCTCTACCGTCTGTGACGCCACTCATCGGCCGTCAGCCGCAGGAAATGTTCCGTACGCAGGTCGCCCAGCGGCGAGAGCTTTCCGGTCTCGGTATGGTGGAACGTGAAGCCGCACTTCTCCATCACACGCCGTGACGGATCATTGCCGTCATAGTGTCCGCACCATACGGCATCGAGGCCCAGATCATCGAAACAACGCTCCAACAGCCGATCGACAGCCTCCGGAATCAAACCCTGCCCCCAATATGGCGTGCCGATCCAGTACCCGATCTCGGCCTCGCCATCGGAAATAGAGGCGCTGTGCGTACCGTCCGAGAACATCAATCCTATGCTGCCGACAGGCTCACCCGTATCACGCAATACCACTGCGTATGTCTCGGGTGCCGCAAAGACCGTACGTATAGTCTCGAGACTTATCGCCTCCGACGTATGTGGCGCCCATCCGGCTACGGGCCCTATGCGCGGATCGCTCGCATATTTGAACAGTGCGGCGGCATCCTCCTCATGCCACGGACGGAGAACAAGGCGCGCAGTCTCCATATGCGGCTCCCGGCGGCGCATCATACGCAATACGGGATATGGGTTTCCGAAATCGTCCGTCTCATCGCGACGGAACGTGCGGAACCCCATACGCCGATAGAAATTCACCGCACGCGGGTTCTGCTCATTTACATCCACATAGACGGCATCACACGCCGCATCGGCCAACTCGACCAACCGCCTGCCGATACCGTGTCCCATGTAATCGGGAGCAAGAAATAGCATCTCGATCTTGCAGCCGCCGACGCCCATGAAACCGGCCGCACGACCGCCGTCATCTACAACAAACAATCGTTCGACCTGCTCCAGAGCCTCTCTGACGTGGGGCTTGAGGTACAATATATCCTGTTCCGTAAGGAACTTGTGGCTCGCACGCACCGAGTCACGCCATACACCGAGCAAAGCGAACACAAACCTGTCGGTTCGCTCCGATCTCGCAATCTCCGCAATAAACGGTATCACTGCCATAGGACACAAAATTTATATGTAACAGGCCTTCCGGCACAAATCATTCCATCACGCCCACCACGCGGCGACAAGATATCAACCGTAAATAAGACATAAAATCTCCCACGCCGAACTACACTTCACCGCACGGTCGCCTCGCCGCAACAATCACACAACAGCCACCACAGCAATGCTGAGGCCACATGCAAATTTACTAATTAAATCGTATGGGTAATTCCGCAAAAACAAAAAAAGCCACCACAGCAGAACATTGCATGGCCGCAGCAAACCAATCGAACAAATACAATATAAATATATGTATACAAAGGTCACATCAGCTGCCGCCGAGTACTCGCGCCCCGGATCACAGATCACCATTCAGGTCTTCCTTACCTTCACCACGGCTACAATTCCCTCATCCAGTTCTGCTACATAAGATGCTTGCACCGTTGCTATACGGGCACAAAAAAAGGTCAGACAGTGTTGTCTGACCTTGAAGAGGCGGCTACCTACTCTCCCACCT
>ULRF01030754.1_pt1 | contig 16010 bp, 10 predicted proteins | sample 1955131 | NCBI WGS metagenome assembly ULRF01 (sample SAMEA4835673, study PRJEB28245) | human gut metagenome | biome: gut microbiome; material: fecal sample | place: Denmark | collected 2008
TCAAAGAACTATTTATCAACTTTTACGGGACAGTAGTGAGGGAGTATTGAGGCTTAAATAAACCTAAAGAGTCATTTAATACTTAATAGTTAACAGTTACACTAATTTATATATGGCAAAGCGTCCCGAATAATTATGAATTAAATCCTAACTAGAATGGAGCCAATAGTAAAAAGTTAAAAGTTACTATAAAAGCCACAGTTATTAAGGTTTTATTGGTTAAGAGATAACATTTGTTTGTCTGTCAATTCCTTCCATCGTCTCAGACCGTCTCAGACGGTGAGGTTTGTTTGCGCAAATTTCATTGAGACATAGTTAATATATTGATAATCAATACAGATAAACTTCTTCAACGAAGAAGAGTATTAAGCCTGTTTTGGAGGCAAATGCCTCAAAATATGCCTCTTAAAAACTTTCTAATGCGACCTTAGGGTCGCATTTTTCGTATATAAAAGTACTCTACGATCACGAACACTGGCTGACACTGCAGGACGTGGATCTTTCTTTTTTCCTTAACGATTTTCTTAAAAGAAATATATACTTTTGTATCAAAAGGGACAAGTATGAGAAATATACTATATATTATTATATTAGCAGTGGCGTTATGTGCTTGTAACAATTCCACACAAAAAGAGAGGATTTTGGATACGGCAGAATCAATGGCCGTTGAGCATCCCGATTCTGCCCAAACAATACTGGAAACATTATATCCATATTCAAAATTGACCCAGCAACAAAGAGCACGATGCGGAATATTGCTTGCTACGGCAAAACTTCAACAAAGCAAAGCCTTTGCCTCCGATAGCCTATTGGACAACGGTGTATCATATTTCAAGCAGAATTGTGACAGCATAGAGCTATTCAAGGCCTATCAGCTCAAAGCCTATCAGTCTATGTGGCGTGGACAACGGGATTCAATGTCCTATTATTTGCAGCAATCAATCAACATGATAGGTGAGGGAAATAAAACCCAGCTATATTCTTTGAATATGGAACTGGCAGATATTTATTGTGAACCGTCTGCTGAAAAAGATTACAATAAGGCAATAGTATATGCAAGGAAAGCATTAACTTATGCGGAGACAGAACAACAAAAGGCCTATGCCCTGCACCAAATTGGGGCCTGCTATGGCTTCATCAATGAAAATGACTCCGCATTGGTTTATATCGCCCGTGCCATTGATTTTTCACAACAAAATAAAGAAGAATCCAATTACACAACCTATGTGCTGAATTATGCAAATACGCCGGGCGTAAATTACGAGAAGGCCAAAAACTATTTAATGGAACTACCCGAAAACAGTTTGGGCAGGTTGATTACTTTAGGTTTTCTCAATCTAAACAACAGGCATACAGGCATTGCAAAATATTTTTGTGACAAGGCTGATTCGTTATATGGCAGCGCTCCCGATAAGTATTCAATCAATACATATAACAGCCTCAGAATACTCAATGCATGTGTAAAATATACTTTGAATGAAGAAGTTTCTGCAAGTGATGGGATTACAAGGAACGATTCAATTTCACAAGTCATTTCAAGAAAAGAAGCTCTGAATAGGGAGATTTCAAGCAACAACTTACTGTTGCAGAAACACATTCATGAATCTCAACTAAGAACCCAAAGAAAGATTGTCATCATATTGTCAATCGTATTCTTCGGTATAATATTGTTCTTCCTGTACGACAGGAATAACAAGAAACGATATATAAAAATAAGAAAAGAACTGGACCAGATTCGTGTCAATCAAATAGAATTACAATCTATTGATTCCGAGAATGACCAGAATTCTGAATTGACCAAGATCTGGAAAAAAAGAGCTGATATTTGCAGAGACAATTTCATTCGGAATGGATGGATGAAGAAACTTCAAATATTGGAAGGGAATGACAAGCATTCCAATGGTTCTTTTCTTCCGCCTGCAGAAAGGGACAAACTCAGGAAACAGTTATTTGAAGAATTCACAGACATGATAATAGATATAAAAGCGGCAGGCAATGGAGTCAATCTGGATGATCTGACACTATGTCTGTTTTGTCTTCTGAAAATAAATAATTCAACGATTTCCAGGTGCATGGGGGCTTCGGAAAATGCTATCAGAACCCGAAAAAGCAGACTTAAAGAAAAGCTTGACCCTCAGATGTATCAATTCATATTCGGTAGATAACAAATTGATATACACCATAATATACAACGTTGAAACAAATGTGAAACACTGAAATGCACATTGCAACAAATCTGCAATGCATGGTTCTAATGCCCCTATAACTAAAATCATACTTTTGCATTGAGCACTTAAAATGCAAGTAAGTATGAGAAGAAATCTTTTATTCATTTTCGTTTTAATGATTGTGCCATTTACAGTCAAGGCGCAAATCAAAGGTGTGGTATGTGACGAGAATCAAAAACCCGTAGAGTTTGCAAATGTTATTTTGATGGGTGCTGATTCCGTATATATCGCGGGAACAGTAACAGACGCAAGTGGTAAATTTGATTTTTTAACCGATTATGCAAAAGCAAAGTTTCTACAAATTTCCTCTCTCGGATACAAGACAATTATAAAAACGCTGGATGAGAAAAACGATATTGGAACACTCGTACTTGTTTCAGACAATATCCTGCTGGACGAAGTTACGGTAACGGCACGACCTTCTCAACATTTGACAAAAGGTGGCATAATCACAACTGTAAATGGGTCTGTTTTGAGCCTGCTGGGGAATGCAATGGATGTTATTGAACAACTTCCAGGCGTTATGCGTGAAGATGACAAATTTACTGTTTATGGCAAAGGGACACCAATAATATATGTTAATGGGAGAAAACTGACGGACAACAGCGAATTATATAGAATGTCATCAAAAGATATTGCAAGTGTGGAGGTAATCAGTAATCCCGGTGCAAAATATGGTGCAGAAGTAAGATCGGTGTTATTGGTTCGTACAATCAAGAAACAAGGAGACGGATTAAGCGGCTCAATACAAGGTGTCGTCCGAGCTGCTCACTCCTGGTCTAATTCGGACAACCTTTCACTCAATTTCAGGAAGAATAATCTTGACATATTCGGGGACTTTGCTTTTGACCATTCAAGACGATATCAGCAGCAGAAAAATGTCACCATGATAAATACCGGGCATAATCTGTATGATCTGAATTCTGACATTATCATATTGCCTGTCAGCACAACTTATAATGCCAATTTGGGTCTCAACTGGCAAATTAACCCCAAGAATGTATTGGGAGCAAAATATGAATTTCGAGGTACACCTTACGATCATTCAGACTGGACCACAAATGAAACAATCGAATTAAATGGTATCCTTGATGATAAAATAGATTACTATACATACTGGAAAAGAAAGAATATGCCGACAAACATATTGAATATGTATTATATAGGCGAATATGGAGATTGGACTCTTACTGTAAATAACGACTATTATTCAAGCCGCAATAAAGCTGAACAGGAAATAGATGAAATCAGTTTATCGGAAGGAGAATCGACAATAAGCAGCCTGAATCACATCAACAGTTCAATGTTTGCCTCCAAATCCGTCCTGGAATACGACTTTGGCAAAAATAAACTTGAAACCGGTTATGAGTACACCTATACAAACAGAACTGACCGATATGATAACTATAATGATTTTTTGCCGGATGCAGATGACAATATCAAGGAACATAATATTGCAGGTTTCATAAGTGCCACTTTCCCCATAGGAGTCTATGAACTTTCAGGGGGATTAAGGTATGAGCATACTATATCCGATTACTATGAGAATGGGCTCTTAATATCAGAGCAAAGCCGAAAATATGATCGTTTGTTTCCCAATATAGACTTTACGTTCCCTGTTAAAAAAGCTAAGTTTACTCTATCATATATTGCCAAGACAAAACGGCCGCTGTATAGTCAATTGAGCAGCAATATACAATATGACGACCGCTTCACCTATGAGACAGGAAATCCTCTATTGAACCCGGAAATGAATCACGATGTTTCTTTGACTGGTATTTACAAATGGGTTTTCTTTTCAGCAAGCTATCAATATGTAAAAGATGCTATAGTCGGGATTGTTGAAGCATATAAGGAGGGAGAACCGGTAAATCTGATGACTTATATGAATTATGATCATATCTCAGAATATACAGCGATGGTATCTCTATCCCCTAAAATATCAATCTGGTCACCTCGTCTCCAATTTAATCTGATGGGACAAAACCTTAAAATACCATTTATGGGGACAGAACTGCGAATGAACAATCCATTGTTGTTTATCAATTTCTACAACAGCATATCTGTCGGAAAAGGTTTCACCATTACAGGTGATATGCTATATCATACATCGGGAGATATGGATGTGGTTACACTAAAACCGTCATGGCAAATAAATCTGGGTATAACCAAGACAATTGGTAACTGGTTTTTCCAGCTCAGTGCAACAGATATATTCAAAACAGCCCGTAATTCAATGATAACCTATGGAACTCAAATGAAACTTGACAAATGGAACTATAGTGATTCACAGGCTGTTCGGCTTACCATACGGTATGCATTTAACCCTACGACGAGCAAATATAAAGGAAGGGGTGCCGGTCAAAGTGAAAAGAATCGTTTATAAGATTCAGATCAAGAGAATTACTTTACTAAAAAGGGAGAACCTGACGGAAATACACCGAAAGATTCTCAGTTGCGCATACGCCTTGACCAGACGCACAATGATTTCCTGCGCTACGAACAGCTGTATGGGCAGAAGGCTGTTACACGCCAGCAATATGACAATGCGAAGGCTGATTACGATGCCACGAAGGCCAAATACGACATGTTGGTACGCAGCAAGCGAAGCACCGCACTGATGAAAGACGAGCAGACGCGACGTCTCGAACAGAACCAGACAAACATCGACGTTGCGCGTGCGGAACAACATTTGGCCGAGCTCAATCTCTCATATACGGTTATCGTGGCGCCGTGCGATGGCGTGACATCGCGCAGGTCGATTCAGGAGGGGCAGTTCATCCAGCCCGGGCAGACGCTGCTGTCGCTTGTCGAGGATAACAATGTGTGGGTTCTGGCCAATTACAAGGAGACGCAGACGGCCAATATCCGCGAGGGCATGCCGGTAAGCATCAAGGTGGATGCGGTCCCGGGGGTTGTATATTACGGCGAAGTGGAAGTCGAACGCCACGGGCGCGCAGTATTCGATCATCCCGCAGGACAACTCGGTCGGCAACTTCGTGAAGGTCGAGCAGCGTATACCCGTGAAGATCGTCTTCACCGACCGGAACAGCAAGAAAGATATCGGACTCCTGCGCTCGGGGATGAACGTGGAGTGTGAGGTTAACTATTGACAGGAATATGCACACCGAACATTCTGATGAGGTCGCCACGGCCCGACGCATTTTGGTCTGGAAGGATTTCGTCCCGGAATTCCTGCGTTTCCCGCTCATGCTGCTGATTATCGTCATATACATGCTGTCCGGGGGCGTATATATGTCGGCGGTTACGGAGATATCGGGCAGTATCTCGTGGATAAAGGAGGATATATTGATGGCCGGTTACGCGTCGATGACAGGCCTTACAATAGCTTTCCCGCTACTGTTCCGTATTCTTTTCCGGTTCCCGACACGCAGCATCCTGTTGGTCTCGGCCGTGGTATTCATCGTCTGCGACTACGTGTGCATGGTTTGCCAATACCTGCCGCTGGTGGTGCTCATGTCATTCATAAGCGGATTTTTCAGGATACTCAGCACGTTCGTCTGCTGGAGCAACCTGCAGCTGCGCATTACACCCAACCGTGATTTCGCAGTCTTCTTCCCGTTTCTGTTCACGGTTATTCTCGGCAGCGTGCAGCTGACCGACATAGTGACCGGATACAGCATTTCGGCCTTCGACTGGAGGGCGATGCACCGTCTCACGATCGGGGCATTCATCGTCGTATTCGCGCTGGTATACTTCTGCATGAGGCGCGGATACCGACAGGCTCCCTACATCCCGTTCAAGGGGATCGACTATCTCGGAGGTATCCTGTGGAGCCTGTGGCTGCTATGCATCATCTTCATCTGTGTCTACGGCGAGCACTACGACTGGCTCGACGGTGAGCCGATACGTACGGCAATCGTCTTTGCCGTAATACTGCTGGCCATGTGTCTCGAGCGCGCCGCGTCGATACGCCACCCCTACATCAGTCTTAAGACATTCTCCCAGCGCAACATGATCCCGATATTTGTCCTGTTCGGATGTATGTCGTTGATGTCGACTATGGTATCGTCCGTGCAGAATGTCTATACGAACGCACTCCTCGGGTTCGATGCCCGCCATAATGCCGATCTGTGCTGGGGTGTCGTGGCCGGAATAACCGTCGGAGCCGGATTCTTCTTCGTGGCACTCAAAAGATGGAAATGGCGGATCAAGAACATTGTCCTTGCGGGATTCGTTTCGTTTCTTCTCTATCAGATACAACTCTATTTCCTGATAGATGCCTCGACCGAGAAATACATGCTCTACCTGCCGATGGTTTTCAAGGGCGCGGGTGTCAGCATAGTCTATACGTCATTGACCTATGCGCTGGCCGGTTGCGTGACGTTCGCATATTATTTCGAAGCCATGTGCGTCATAGGATTTATCCGGACGAGTTTCGGCGGGCCGTTGAACTCGGCCATCATTACCCGACTGCTCAACCACATCAAGCAGGCGGCGACGGCCGATCTGGGCAGTTTTGTCGATTCGATGCATCCGATGGCCGACTCGTTCTCTGCCGTATACGGCGAGTTCCAGCGGCAGATGCTCATGGTGAGCCTCAAGGAGATATACGGTTATGCAGCCATCGCGGCCGGGTTGATGCTGTTGGCTATCATGGCGTCGGATTATCGGCATTATGTCGGTTCCCACATCAACCGCATGCTGAAACTTACGCAAGTATGGCGGAACGTCCGCAGCCGTTCATGATTTTGTGCCACGGATTATACCGTAAATATTATGGTATGACTTTACAATGGACAGCTGCGGCCTACCCATCACCCATAACCCATCACTCTTCTACGGCAGCCTCATGCGGTGCGGTTTGTTTGCGCAAAATTCATGGATTGCCACATAATATATTGATAGTCAGCATAGACAATTTTTTTCAATGAGGAGAGGTAATGATATCCTTAGGATGGGTTAAACAATTAAACATCAGCGCGATAAACAATATGATTTGTTTACCGCGCTGGTTGTTTTATATCTATTTTCAGGACAGAGTCCTTGAAGACCTCATGGGTTTGTCATTGCACATACGATTCTTTTTCCATGTAATACAAACCTTCGCCTCTATCACCATATTCCAGATCCTCCAGTTCCACTTTGAAGATATGGTATGGTAATGATGTTGTGCATTTAGGCATATCCACGGTCAATAGATAGGCATTGCCATATTCATCAGCTGAATAGTACTCTTTGATCTCCTGTTTCATCAGCACGGTGACCTCCTCTCCATCTATCCATACTGTAACTTTCAGCTTATCCGGATGCGGCGCGGTGAATATTCCTTTTGCGCTTCCCGTGACAGTTGATTGTTTAATACCGCTCAAATCTTCTCCGTGCGCTCCCATATACCCCTGTTCTGTAATTTTCTGATAACGGGTCAGGCTCATCGGCCGAACAAAGATCTGGTACGTCGGCATACCTCCGGGAATATAGAAAGCGCGCAATCCGTATACCTCCATACGGTGATAACGTATATTGATTGTCGTGTCACGGTCGGCAATGAAATCCCATGCCCAGAATTCCAGACGCTGATCCTCATTTGATACTCCGCTGCTTGTATGTGGATAAACATCAAGATCTACGGCAGCCATACTTTGATACTTGCCTTTTGGAATGCGGGCCGTATAGTGTCCTTGATTATCTGTTAATACTTCTACCGAGCTGTTGAATGATGGATTCTGCCACATTACCGTACAACCGGATATTGGGGCGCCGTTAAAATCAGTTACCTGTCCTCTGATTATCACGCTGTCCTGGGGTGTTTGTGCCAAAAGTTTACCAGAGAAAAGCAGGAATGCGATAATAAGTAGCCTGCAATTCATTTTGTTCATTTTGTTCATTTTGTTCATTGGATGCACCGTGCAAATATAGCTAAAATTCCTTACGTTTATGACAGCTGTTTTATTTTGTCTGTTTACCGTCTGTTCCTGCCTGCCGACTAAGATTGCCTTGCGAGTATGGGCCGGTTGGCAAAATTTCATTTATTGGCAGCCGGCAAATCGTGTATGTATGAATTAAACATGCGGCTGCCAGTCCGATATCTGCGGCATGGGAAAAATCGTCCAATATTTATGGATACGGTCAAAGGATCTGCGGCGGTCGGCATGGAAGTTTTACGTTGAAAATAAATTTTCGCAGAGCGGCAGGATGGAAATTATCGACATCAAAATTACGCCCCGTGTGGTATAATTCGCGTAATGCAATATATTATTGGTGATATCCGTTATTTTGGCAACCAAATCGGCCGCGAAAAGTTTTTGACAATTTCACAAAAGCCGTATATTTGCAAGCCCAAATGGAACAATGATGAAGGGCCGGTATGCTGTAAAAAAATAAAGTTTGTCAAATAGGGATTATGTTTAGAAGTACGTTTTACAGAGCCATATTGGGTATGTTTGCCTGCATCTCGTGTGTCGCACTCACCGGATGTTACAATTCCGATGAGCGGACGGATACCGATGGAGGCGGCTTTCTGTGGTTGAGTCTGTCAAAGGTCGAGACGCGTGCCTCGATGGGAGCCGACGGCACCGGCTCATTCACGGAGGGCGACCGTGTGGGGCTGTATATCGACAATGGTACGACTACACAGTACCGCGAGTTGGTATACGAAGGCGGGGAATGGCTTCCGCGCCTGCGCAGGCAGGAGTTCGGTATGGGAAGGCTTACATTGTCGGCGCACTACCCTGTCGTTGCCGGTGCTTCGGACGCTGCGCCTGAGGGGTACGGGTTTGATGTTGCGCAGGATCAAAGCGGTGCCGGGTATGCCGAGTCAGATCTGTTGACGGCACAAGCGGTAATCGACGAGGGCCGTTATATGGGACAATTAACCTTCGGCCATGCGATGCATCGTCTGCGTATCGAGTTGTCGGGAGATGCCGCGTCGGCCGAGGTGGCCGTCAGAAGCCGTGTCAACGGAGTCGTGAACCTGCTGACCGGAGAGGCTGAAGTTTCGGATGGAGAGTTCGGGTGGATCGTTCCTTCGCAAAATAATGACGGCAGCCTCGAAGCCGTGATTTACCCGCAGGAGGCGGCACCCTACCGCGACGGTGACGGTGTGTTGCTGCGTGTGACGGCCGGCGGCAAGGAGTATGATTTCAAGGCACCGCAGACACTCGGTGACGGCAGCCCTTTGGAGAGATTCGAGGCCGGCAAGCAGATTACGATACGGCTTTCGTTGAAAGAGGCCGTTGTGTCGGAGTGGGCCAACCGCAAGGTTTGGGTATATGGTATAACTCCGGCTCCTGACGATGCGTGGATACAGTTGCATCCCGACCTCTATTCGACTTATCACTTGCCGTGGAAAAAGGAGTACGGCTGGTTTGATTGCAACAAGGTGAATCCGACGGATGCTGCGGGAGGTGTCCCCGATGGGAGCATGTGCTGGGCTGCCGTAGGTTCGAACCTTTTGCATTGGTGGTTAAAGCACAACATGAAATATGTCGAGATGTATGGCGACAAGTATAAGGGTCCCGATTACAGCTATCCGCTGCCGAAGGCTCAGGAGAGCGATATATTTCAATGTTTCGTCGATTCGTTCCTCGACGAGGGCGGTTATGGCGATGCAGGAATCAACTGGTTCATTCACGGCGACATCCCGTCGACGCCGGCACGCAGATACCCTTATAACGACGGCGGGTATTTCAAGAATGTATTCCCCGCGGGAGTACGTCTCGGAAAGAGTATACGCGGTATGAGCAAGGAGCGTTTCAACGATACGATAAAGGATGCCTTGGCAAACAGAAAGGCTATCGGCGTATCGATAGGAGTAGTCTCATCATCGGGCCATATTGAGACGATCTGGGGTGCCGAGTTCGACGAGAACGGGGACATTTCATACATATACATGTCCGACAACAATGACCGTGATCTGTTCGAATCTGACGGCATAGGCTGCGGCCGATATCGGATTGTCTATGGCACTTATCCCGAAGGCGGCACCTATACGGGATATCTGACGGGATATATCGGCTCGACAAAGCCTGTGAACATTGCCGGCCTGACCATAATCGAATTGGGTGAGGAGTATTGGAAGAGATATTTCGGACTTTGACTCGACAAGACAATAAATATCAATTATAACGAATAACAACAATCAATAACCAACAGTAGTATGAGAATAGCATTTATGCGTCTATTGCTGCAGCTCTGCTGATGTTTGCGAGCGGCTGCCACAAGGAGAAGGACAATGTTGTCGCTGGCGCCGACAAGAAAATAACCCTGCGCCCTACGATTGCCACACAGACCGAGGCGCGCATGCAGACGCGTGCGCCGCAGCTTAACGGTATCGGCAGCGGGAACTTCTCGGACGGGGATACGTTTACGCTCTACGCCACTTCGGCTTCGGGCCAGACTACGTCGCTGAGCTATACGGTAGGTGAAGGGAAACTCTATTGGAAGGACGTGATGTTCGCCGAGCAGGACAAGAGTGTGGATTTTGCTGCGTGCTATCCCGAGTGCGAGGTCGTGGGAGGCAAATTTACGTTCGATCTCGAGACGGCATCCGATACCGATCTTCTGTGGGCGCACACCAAGGGTGTAGCCGTATGGACCGAGGCGCCCGTGGAACTTACGTTCGAGCACGTGATGCACTCTCTGGTCTTCAACTTCTCGACCAACTCGGATGAGATTGCGCTGGATCAGATCAAGACCGAGTGTACGGCCAAATCCACGTGTGAGGTTGATCTTGCAAACGGTGCTATAGACAACTCGTCATCGCGTAAGGCGACATTCTCGCAGACGGGTGCGAAGGCCGTATTCCGTATCGTGCCCCAGCACAGCTCTGATGTTGCGATAAAGATCTCGGCGGGAGAGTCGGAGAAGACATTCAATCTTTCGGATGTTGTTTCGGAGCATGACAACCTTGAAGGAGGCAAGATCCTTACGGTGAACCTCACGGTCAAGGATGGCAAGATCACCGTGGACGGCAGCTCTATCGTCGGCTGGGGTGATCAGGGCAGTGTCGATGACGAGATCATTCTTTAGTTCCTCAATTTAGGCATTGCTACACAAACTGAAGATGCGGCCTTCGGGCCGCATCTTTTCGTTTATATCTTGCCGACGGTTAGACAGCGGCATGGATATATTTGTTCCTATTTCAAGACTGCCGCGATTTTGGTTTCGGCATCTCGTATCATATCCAGCGTTCCGCTGCCGTCGCTGACGTATTTTATGACCATACGTGCATACTCTATCGCTTCACGCCGCTGCGGGGTGTCTGGCATTGCCTCGGCCTGCTCTACGGTGCGCAGCAGAGTGCCCAGATCCTCCAATTCGGCCAGATTGCCCTGGCGCATGGTGTTGATGGCGGCATTCAGATCGGCCGCAACCTTATCGACCTCCGTTTGCGAGTAACGTCTGCCGAGGTTGCCGTATGCCGCCTCGGCACGGGCATATTGCTCAGCAAGGCGTGAATATCCATGCGGTGCCCATGGAGCGAACTCCGGAACCTTCACCTCAAGCGCCTGCCATGTCTGCTCAGCCTTGATGCGGGCAGCAGCTATCTGCATCAACTCCTTCAACGTCGATTTGTCGACCTGCGACGCTGCGTCGAGTGCCGCTGCAGCCTGTCGTACAAGATAGGCCTGACGGTCGATCTCAACCTGCGATTGCGGTGTGGCCGCTACCCTTTCGGCCTCTGTGATAGTCTGCCGCATACGCTGCAGGCTCTCGTCCGTATAGATGTCGGGCGATATGGCCTCGGCTTCGGCCAAAGCTTCGGTCAGAGGTGTCGCGTCCGTAACCGTAGCCTCAAGCGCCCCGACGGCTGTGTCTATCGCCTTGACGCAGTTGTCGGCCTGTTCTTTCGTTATGACCTGTTGCGTAAGGAGATTGCGGCTTTGCCCGATCAGCCCTGCAAGTGCGGCATACGACGCTTCGGTGTAGTGCTCCGAGGGATATGCCTCGGCAGCTTGTATGGCAATCCGTATCGTTTGCTTGTATTCGGCACTCGGGTCGCCCTGAATGTCGAGACGTAGATAATGTGTCGTATTATGGTCGGTATAGTAGTCCGGCAGGAACTCCTTCCCATGGAAACGCAGCGCATAAACATTGGCTTCGTACCCCTTGCCCTCTCTGGCTCCGAGAGGCTCGATATCGCTCAGGTCGGATGCCATGCTCACGGATGCGTCGTCCCAGCTCTCCATATCTGTTGCCGTCATCACCAGAGGCCCGTACATCAACGCTCCGACCCACATGGGTGTAAAGGGTGTCTTGGTCTCATTCTTTGCCGTGGCGGCGGTCTCCATCTTGTCGGGTCCGAAATCTATGTGCGGCGTGAAGGGCATCGTAATCTCCACGATATCGCTCTTCTTCCATTTGCGCGCGGGGATTGTCACGTATGAACTCGGACGATAGTCGTCCGCTACCGATACGCCGTTGAGTTTGATGTCGAACCCTTCCGTGGCCCAATATGGTACGCGCAGTTTCATGGCAAAGCGTGCCGAGCCGCGTGTGATGCGTATGGTCGAATGCTCGGCCGGCCATTGGCACTCTTGGCTTATCGTCACATGTTTCTGATCCCAACGTGCTTCGGTAGGCATGTAAAGGGCGACCCAAAGCGTCGAGTCAGATACGAAATATGTCGCTTCCTGATACTTTACGTGGTTCTCGGAACCCGTGCCGCCGCAGCAGGTCGACTGCGGAGTCTCGTTACCCCAAGGTTTTGAGGCGTTCAGGCCTACGGCATATTGGTAGGTGGTCATGTAGTGTGTCGGATGGAGCGACCCGACGATCTGGTTGTAGAGTACACGTTCGTAGTAATCCATATACCGTGCATCGTCGGGTGCGTAGCAGTTCAGATCCTTTGTCAGCTTGGCAAGATTATATGCACAGCAGGTCTCGTTTAGCGTCGGCGACGGGTAGAGGTTGCCCTCGCTGTCCGAGGTGACGTTGGTGGCCATGCTCAGGATCTGCGAATATGGCTGGCGGAACATCTCGCCGTTGCCCACGCCGCCCATGGCATAGCGGTAACGCCCCTGAATCATATTCCAGAAATTCTCCGAGAGGTTGTAATAGTACGGGTCGGCATTGGTGCGGTAGGTACGCAACGCCCCGACGATCATCGGGATGTGCTGGTTGGCGTGGCGCGTACGTATGGCATCGACGTTCACGGCCAGAGGATCGTAGAAGGCGGGGCTGTCGAAACTGTTGGCCGCCTCGATAAGTCGCGCCTTATCCTCTTCGTCGTCGACCATCTCGGCCAGACGTGCCAGCGACTCGCTCATGCCGCCGACCTCGCCCGCGATATACATGTTCCACATCTCGTAACGGTTGCCAGGGCGTGCACGCCGCTGCTCCTGTGTGCCTCCGGTCTCGACATAGGTGCGGTAGTGCATGCGGTTCCACACCCAAAGACCCATATCCTTGGCTATGAGCAGCGCCTTGTCGGCGATTCGGTTGTCGTCGACGTATGTCGCGATATCGATAAGTCCCGCCAGCTGCTTGTGTATCGAATAATAGGGCGCCCACACCCAGCTGTTGTTGTTATACGCGCGGTACATCTCGATCAGGGCGGCGTGTTGTGCCGGTATGGCGTTCAGATATCCGTATCCGTACTTGCTATATTGAGTCTTGTAACGGTCGAAGTCCTCCCACGTTCCCTGCATGTGCCGCAGCTCCTCTTCGGGTGCAAAGTCCCGTGCCTCCCAGTAGCGGCCCAGAGAGTCGCACCATACAAACGTCCGCTCCTGACACTCGCGCAGCTCGTCGACCATACGCGCGATGTTGCGGCGCAGCGCTTCGCGCTTGTCTCGATCCTCGCAGCAGGCGTATGCAAAGGCCATGGCCGACATGTAGTGTCCCGAGCCGTGTCCCTTGAGTTTCGTTGTGGGCGAATCCCATCCGTCCGATACGGTGTAGCCGTCGGTCGGCAGGCCGTATGTGTCGCGGTAGTTATAGAGTTGCTGCGTCACGTCGAGCGACAGCAGGTGATCTATGGCAAGCTCCCGGTTGGACGTGAGGCGGTTGTCCCCCGTCACCTTGACTTTGTTCAGAGGCAGGGGCTGAGCCGAAGGTTCGGGTGAGGGCGTACCATAGGCTCCATCCACGACCGTCACCTCGGCATATACGGGATAGCCGTCAGGGGTGGTGTTGTCGCCAAGAATAAAGCCCTTGACCGTATATGTCGATCCGACGGGATTTATCGATATGTCGGCCTGCTCGCGTTCGGCCGCCTCGGACGAATTGCGCCACCGTACCTGCCGCAACTCACGGCTGCCGTCCGAATACTCGACCATCAGTTGATACGGCAGCCGCGGCGCCGTACCTGCGGGCGCATTTACAGTGACGCTGTCTACACGTACGATGGTGCGATACCCCACTTTTCCCGGGGCGTCTGCCATATCGCCGTGCTGAGGCATGGCACGTAGCGTTTGTGCGGACATAAGCATCGACAACATGATTGTGACGGCGGCAAATGCCTTCATGGTGGTTGCAGCCAAAGAGGCCGGATACGGATTGCGCTTAATGGTCAGTATATGCATGAATACAGTTTGATATTTATTGTTAAATGTCAGATTGAAAATGCGATAAGACAAATTTATGAATTTTTTGTGACTGAAAAAACATCTTTCGGGGCATATTTGTACACTGACGAGGTTTTTATACGTATTTCAGAACAATTCTTATAATAAATGTCTGCTGCATTTCCCGAGTGGAGCCATGGTGTCGTAATAACATATTCCGAGTGTCGTAGCTATTGGTCTAAAGGTTCGATTTTGGACTTTATATACAATATTTAGATCCTTAATCCGGTATCTTTGTATGTGAAAATACAAGCATACAAAGATTATGAGCGAACAAGATATCACGAATCTCTCACTTGATACGCTGCTTGAAAATTTCGAACTGCGGAAAGAAGATTTTCGTTACGAGGGCTGTCTCATCACATCGAAGATAAGCCTTGACAGGGATGTGTGTCGCAAACTTTTTCGAGTGCCGATACGACTGAATGCCTCGCTGATAATTCTCTGTTCCAAGGGTTCGATATCGCTGACCTCGAACCAGACTCATTATACGCTGCGCGAGCATGCCATGTTTCTGAATCGTCCGACGGCCGTCATACAGGGTGAGGCGGATGAGGATGCCGAGATATATGTGGCCATGTGGCCCGACACATTCATGCAGCAGATAAACGTCGATCTGAAGTTGATGACCGGATTGCTGCTCAAGGTAGACAAGAACCAGCTGCTCTATCTCGACGACAAGGAGTGGGACGACATCATGCGGTCGATTCATGACATCTGTGCCGAGACATATCTGAGCGACATATTCACGGGCGAGATCATACGTTCCGAGTTGCGTCTTCTAATCTACCGTATATGTCGCGTCATAGACCACTATACTGACATCAGCGAGATGACCCCGAAACTCATTCCGCACGATCGCCATGAGCGTTATTTCGAGCGTTTCATGCAGGTTGTCTCACGCCACTACATGCAGGAGCGGTCAGTCGGGTTCTATGCCGACGAGTTGAACCTCACGCCCAAATATCTGACGACGGTCATACGCAAGGCGAGCGGCCGCACGGCTACCGACTGGATAAACAGTTTCGTCATACTCGAGGCGAAGAACCTGCTGAAATATTCGACGCTGAGCATTCAGGAGATAGCCTACAAGCTCAATTTCCCGAACCAGTCCTTTTTCGGCAAGTATTTCAAGAACCACACGGGACAAACGCCATCGGCATACCGTATGAACGACTGATCGTATCTATATTTGCAACCGACATACACTATTTGTCCTATTGGGACTGTTATATACGACGGCGGCAGGTAC
>ULRF01038375.1_pt1 | contig 15562 bp, 18 predicted proteins | sample 1955131 | NCBI WGS metagenome assembly ULRF01 (sample SAMEA4835673, study PRJEB28245) | human gut metagenome | biome: gut microbiome; material: fecal sample | place: Denmark | collected 2008
GTGCACGCTCCATTCGCGGAACAGGTGTTATCTTAGCATGCGGGTAGGCGTTTGTCAACAGTTAATTTTACTTTTTTTGACATTTTTCTTGTCTGCTCCTTTACAGGCAGCTCAAAAATTCAGTATTTTCAACGGTTTGCGGGCATTCTGTCAAGAACAGAATGCCCGCATTTTTCCGTATTCATTCATTTACGCCGCATTTCGGCCGATCAAGGCGTCATAGCGCATCAGCAAAAGCGCGACCTGCGCGCGGCTGATGGCCTGCGTCGGATACCAGACGCACTCTTTTTCAGTGATGAGCCCGTTGTTCCACGCCCAGGTCACGGCATCCCTGCCGCTCTCCGATACTTTGGGCGCATAGGGGTAGTCGTCGAGCGTGCCGCTGACTGTGGGCTCACCCGCAAGACGGTAGAGCACGATGATCGCCTGCTCGCAGGATAAAAAGCCGCTGGGGTCAAACGCCCCGCCGTTGCCGCCCATGAGTCCCTTGCCGACCATCCACTCGACATATTCATAATACCACTCGTCGCCCGCGAGGTCGCTGAACTCTGCGTCCTCCTCCGTCGGCGTACCGCCGGCAAAACGGTACATGATGACAGCGAACTGCGATCTCTCCACACCATACTCCGGCTGGAAGAGATGCTGCGTGTCGTCGCCGCTCATCACGCCGGTGGAGACAACATAGTTGACCGCGTCGGCGTACCACGCGTCGGGTGCGACATCGGTATAGGTGTAAGTCGTCTGCGGGCCGTCCGCCGTGACGGTGATGTCGACACCGCCGCTTTCATTGGCGGTCATCGTGCCAAGCTCTGTGCGCACGTCGTTTCCGGTCGTGTTCGTATTGTCGAACGTGTCCGTCTGCACGTCCTGCGTTTCGTCCTGTTTATCACCCTGTGATGCATCCTTATTCCCACAGCCCCGCACCATCAGCACGATCACAAGCACCAGCACGACGAGGATGGGGATGAGCAATTTTTTCTGCATGAGCTCCTCCTGTTCTGACGAACATTTTGATTCTGTAAAACATATTATTATATGTTAGCATACCACCGGAAGCGTTGCAAGGCTTTTCCCCATTGTTCACAAAACGTGCACATTCTATCGTGCTCACCTCTTCCTGCCCACGGCATAGAATGAAGCGCAGGAGTTTTCCTGCCCCGAGCTTAAAAGGAGGGTATTTTCGATGAATCGTTTTCAGAATTCGTGCGGCTGTGCAGACCGCTGCCCGCCGCCCTGCCCCGCGCCGTTTCCTCCGCCGCCGTTCCCGCCTCAGTATGTGCTGGGCCCGACGGGGCCGCAGGGCGTGCAGGGCATTCAGGGTGTTCCCGGTCCGATCGGGCCGACGGGGCCGCAGGGTGTACAGGGTCTTCAAGGCGTCCCCGGTGCGCCGGGCGCCATTGGGCCTACCGGACCTCAAGGTCAGACGGGTGCCACAGGCGCCGCAGGCCCGCAGGGACCGCAGGGCATTCAAGGCGTAGCCGGAGCCGCCGGCGCGGTTGGCGCAACCGGACCGACAGGCCCCATCGGCCCACAGGGTATTGCGGGTGCAGCAGGCGCAGTCGGTCCTACAGAGCCAGCTTTTTATGCACAACAGTAGTTCCGTTTTAAGGCAGGTCGCCCTGCCTTCTACATTGCAGCTCTTTGTTCCATCGGAGTAAGTGCACCGTGATCACATTCAATGTAATCAAGTATGCGCTGAAACTCATCTGCAAAATTGAAGTCAACTGTTATTTCGCCATTCTTATGCACCCAAACCGTCTTTACAAGTTCGACCAAGATTCCCCGATTAAGGCTTCGAATATTTCTGTACTTCAAAAATGACGTTAAATAAGGATCATTAGTCTCAATACCATTCTCTATTGCTGATATTTCTTTTTTCAGATAGGAAACATTCTCCTCAAGTTGTTGTATCTGCTCCGTCACCTTGCTTTTCAGCCTTCGATAGTCATCTTTGCTAATCTCGCCGCTTTTCCAATCGAGATACAAGTTGTCAGCCGCATCATTGTATTGTGCCAATCTTTTTTCCGCCTGTTTCAACGCCTGTGTCAGTCTTTTATTTTCTCTATTGACAGCAGGTGCTCTATTGATCCGCTCTATTTCCTCCGCAAGCTGATCTATAAGCGTGATTTGCATTTGCAGCGCTGCCAGAATCGCATTCTCCAGTCTATCCTCTCGGATAGAATGCTTGCTGCACACTTTTTTCTCAGTATAACTACGACAAGCATAATAGGACAAACCTCGGGAAGATTTGCGCGCCATGCCTTTTTGGCAATCAGCGCAGCGGATAAATCCAGACAGCAGATATACCTTTTGTTCACCTGGCGCAGTCCGTGTATCGCGTTTATGAAGAGCCTGCGCTTTTTCAAATAATTCTCTATCAATAATTGCCTCATGTTTATCAGGAACAGTAAACCACTCATTTTCCGGTGTACATATCTGCTTATGTACTTTGTAGCTTATTACTCGGTTCCTACCTTGCACCATGGTTCCCGTATAAACCTCATTCTGTAATATTGTAGCAATCGTGGACGAGCACCATAGGCCATCATTTTTGTCAGAATTGGGGCTGCAATATTTGAGTCCTTTTTTCTTTTTATAGGCTGTTGGATTTGGCTCTCCCATCTGATTCAGTCTGTTTGCGATCCCCCTTTTACTGTAACCTTCGTCGACAAACCAGTGATAAATGCTTTTGACCACTTCCGCCGCGCATTCATCTATCAGCAATCTGCTTTTATCATCAGGATCTTTTACATAGCCATAAGGGGCAAATGGTCCTATAAACTCGCCGTTTTCCCGCTTCACCTTAAAAGTTCTACGAACATCCTCAGAAGTAGTTGCAGCAAACTGTTCATTGAACATTCCTCTAATCGGCACTTCAAGCTCAGTTGCCGAACGTGGAGCAGCATACGTATCAATAAATGGGGTACCAGTGCAAATAAACCTCGTTCCGTTAAGTGGTATAAACTCATCTAAAAACTTCTGTTGATCCGCAAGGTTACGAAAGGCACGCGCAAGAGACTTGACTATCATGCAGTTTACTTCCTTGCGAACAATACAATTCTCAAGTCGTTTGAATTCCGGTCGATCTGTATCTGTCCCTGTCAGGCCATCGTCTGCAAATATGCCAATAATTTCATACGTCCCTGGTTCAAAATACTTACTTACGAAATCACGGAGTATTTTCTCTTGGTTGATGACACTTTCGCTCTCATTTTCATTTTCGTCCTCTCTGGATAGTCGAATATATAATCCGATTCTCCAAAAGATTTCTATAGCGCCGTGCGCTATCATGCCTTTTCGTATGCGCGGCATAATGTCTCCTTCCCCTCTACGATTACAACTTCACTCTACCATTTTTATTTTGTAACCGCAAATTTCAGTAAAAGATAATATGCACACGGGCTATTTAAGACTTGAAAAGTAAGAACGCAGCGATTCTTTCAAAGTTCTTTCCTCCGCGACAAACCGTACTCTCACAGGCGTATCGCCACAGCGAAAGCAGTACGGATTGATAACTTGGTCAAAGTAGATACGCGCCTTCACCGTAGCCGGCAAAGAGTCGTCAATATGAATATCGCAGATGTTGACCAAAGCACTGCGATCCACCTGCGTAATATCATCATTTCTCATTTGCTGAAGCTGGGATTTATTCAAGATTTTTCACCCTCCTTATTTTTGGCATCATAGGATTATATGTGCTTCAGCGTGTGTGATATGAAAAGTACCGTAACCGGATGGCCACTGGCAGTAGCCCACGGGAATCTCACCCCGGCTCATACTGATGAGTGCGCCGCGCAATGCTTTGAGGGCGTTCAACGCGGGAGTATCATTATCTGAACGAAGGTCGTTGCCGACTGCGGTGCCATGCGCAGATGCAAACTGACTGAATCGCTCGCCCAAGTCCTCCTCTCTACGCGGATCACGGCGCGCCACTTGCTGGGCTTTGCTCCGTTCAGTTTTGTTATCCGGTTCTATGCTGTTTTCAAGGTACAATATACTCGCAACGCGAGCAGTATTGGGCTGTGAATCAGCCAGGAAAGGCCCCTATCAAGATGATAAGAGCCTTTCCCTGCAGATACACAAACGGCCCATTGCAGAAGTGCGGAAAGGGGGTACACACTCCTGCCTAGCCTTCTTTGAGCTTTAGACCATTCTTCTCACCTTGAAGTCAAGGATCTTTGTAATCAGCTTGGTGTGCATCCTGCACACCTTTTCTTCATCGAGGCACAGATGCGGAACACCATTTTCGTCATACAGGGTTCTCATTGCTAGAACCGCAATATAGCGCTCATAGTGTTTCAGTACAGCATTGATTGCGTCCACATTACCGGACGTCGCTGCTTCGATGATAGAATAAGGCAGCAGAGCCGCGGTGGCGTTACTCGGATCGCACGCCATCTTCAGTAACCTCCATTTCCTTTTTCAATTCTTTGAGGGACCGAGCACGTTTATATTGCACGGTGCGGCGCACCATGTCCAACGTATCCGCAATTTCCTGATCGGTCATATCAAGGAAATACGCGAGCAGTACAATGTCACGTTTATTACCTGACAATACCATCAGGGCATTGGCAAGGTTCTCGTTTTCGATTGTCACATTATAGCCCTGAACATGAAAATGTATCTGTTCGGATGGATACCTGTCCAACACATACATTTGACGCACTCGTTCCTCTGACAGCTCTGAAAGGGGCACCTCATGGTTGGACCTCCACGCGATATGGCGCTCATAATCGCGGGTCTCTTCACGCTGAACCTTCCTACAAAAGCTATCGAACTGATGTCTAACGGTTTTCTTTTGGGATGGTGTCAGCTCCAAGAGTCGTTCACCTCCTCTCATGCACCGAGAGGTCGGCTTTCTTCCCCTTTCACTTCTATCCCGAATGGAATGTGCAGTTTTGGCAAAGTTTAATGGAAAACTTAGAATTTTTTTACTGAGATATGGAACAGGCATTGAAATAAAAATAGCGGCGGGAAATTGCAAGAATTTCCCTCCGCTATTTTTACCTATCAAAAATCACTCTGCGTATTATAAATCTCCAGACGAGGTAATATCATAACCCCATCAAATACTAGAACGGCAACCGCTTAACTTAATATGTACAGCTTTAGTTGTAAAATGTTAGTATTTTACAACTGCGGACGAAGCAGTCACGGTTTCCGCTACAGAGCCAAATGACGTATACGCTTCGGCAGTGACCACAGTTTGATAATAGTAACCAGGCGCAACAGGCCAACTCTCTTCCATAAAAATTGTACCAGTATCGGTCGCAGTCCATGTTTTGAGCGTGGTCCAAGAACTTCCGTTACTACTACGCTGAAGTTTCATGGTAAGTGAAGCACTATTAGTAATAGCATTAAGAGTCGCTCGGCCTTGACAAATAGCCTGACCGGAATCAGAAATTTTTACAGTCGTAGCAAGACTGTGAATATAGGTTAGCCTACGTTGAATAGTGTCGCCGTTTAGCGTGTCTGGCGCAGCAGCAGAAGCAGACGAAGCCAACAAGCAGACGATAGTAATCAAAGCCAAGACATAAGTGAATGTACGTTTTTTCATTTGTAGAATGCCTCCGTATATTAGTATTGAGGTTATACCTCTATATAAGGAGACACCAAATAACAAAAAACGCAACTACTCTCTTAGGAACTTGTGCCTATGAATTTCACCCCATCCGCCAGTGTTAAAATAGTCTCTCGGTCAACATTATATCCTCTAATTAGTATAAATTTGCTCTGATCAGTGTCTCCCCAAACAACATCTATACTGTTCACAACGATACCACTATCGAACTCATTCTGCTTCTCAACAAGGAGCCCCTCATATCCATGAATTCTCATATTTGTCAGTTCAGCATCTTCGGTATCAATAATATATTCATCACCGTCAGATATTTCAAATATATCAAACAAAATCGTGGCTCCATCTGCATTGATGTATTGAATATATCCGCTGCTTTGACCACCGCCTTGGTAATCAACCGTAAAGCCTTCTGGGACATTTGGAAAATGGTAACCACAAAGTAAGTTCATTGTTTCTGTAGACAAATCAGAAAAGTCTGTTTGATTTGGAGTCATCTGACTTTCCCTTAATGTCAGGGTACTAAAGGTATCAGATACTTCAATTAACAAATTAATAGTCTTTGAGCGAATTTCCGAACTGGCTGCGAACGCTGTAACAAATAGCAATGCGCACATGACTGCGATCATTGCAACCCTGTTTAGCACCCGATAGGCAATTCTGCCTACGGTGTGGCGGCGCTCCTTTGCAAATCCTCGTTTGCTCGTTTGAATGCAGCGATAGTCTACAGCCTCCGGAACCGCGGCTAAGGGGTCCTGCTTCAGCCGTTCATTTTCCTCCAACATCTTTTTACCTTCAGTTTCGATGACATCTTCCATTAAAAAGGCAAAAAGCGCATCTTCATATCTTTCTCGCAACTCATCACGTCGGTTCATATTTACAACGCACCTTCCTCAAACTTCATAACCAGAGCAAACGCTCTGCGCCGCGCTCGTGTTAATTTCATTCGGATACTGTCTGACTTACAATTTAATGTGCTCGCAAGCTCTTTATCTGAAGCTCCGATTATGTAGCGGCCTTCCAACAAGAACCGATCCTCCTGCGAAAGCTGAGACCAGACTTCGGATAAAAGATTCCGCTGAGAGACTATCAACGATAGATCTTCCAAAGATGGTATATCTTCGTCGAGCGAATCAGAATGTTCGCCCTCTAATGCTTGCTGCCTTAAATAATTTATGGCGGCATTTCTAACAGTAGAGACAATATACGCCGTCAAAATGCAACGGTCAAACTGGCGTAATTTAGAGATTTTTTGCATTAGTCCAACCAGCGCATTTTGAACAATATCTTCGCAATCTGTTTGGTTTGATGTGTACTTCCTAGCTGTTGAAAACATTAGTCTATGGAACTCTTCGTAAAGCCAGATCATATAACTTTTGTCATCTGGATCGTCTATGTATGTATTGATAATGGCAAGCATAAAATTGACTCCTGGTATGATTCTGCCTTATAAGGGAGGAGACACTGCAAGTTGGCTATTTGCAACAGCACAAAATAACGCGCATACTACACGGACATCTATTGCCGTATTTAAGTACGGTAAAACAGAATAATTTCAAAAAAATTAGAGTTTAGAGCATAAATAGTGTGATTTTGCCGTATCGAACTCCTGGAAATATATAATATTAAATTATCACAAAACGGGGGAGTTAGCAATGGCAAACTTGGGGGGAACTATTAGCTGAACTTCGCCATGATCGGGGTCTAAAGCAGGAAGAACTGGCGGATATCTTGCATCTCTCCAAAAGCACAATCTCAAGTTATGAACGTGGGCAGCAGTTACCTCCGCTTGATAAATTGGTGTGCTTGGCAGACTTCTTTCATGTGACGACAGATTATCTCTTGGGACGCTGCGATGTGTCTGTTTCTCCAGATTCATTGAATGCGGAACTTTTACCGCATAAGACAGCTGCCAGTGTAATTCGAGATATTGGAAATTTAAGCTCAGAACAGAAGCGGGCACTTGCTGTTATCATAAATGACATGAAAAAACTAAGCACGATCTTAGGGGAGGTTCAATAACTCAAAGTATGGTTCCCTTTTGTATACTAGCTATAGAAAATGAAGATGACCGAGAATTTATGACTCGGTTGTATTTAGATTACAGCCGCCTGATGCAACAGCAAATCACTAAAATTGTCCAAGACGAGTGGGCTGCGGAAGACTTGATGCAAACTACCTTAGTGAAACTCATTGACAAGGTACAAGATTTGCGCACTAAAGACCGGAATCATCTGATCAACTACATTATCTCTGCCTGCAAGAATCAAGCACGAAATTATATGAGAGATAAGAACAGGCACGCAGAACACTCCATTGATGAGTATCTTGATACGCCAAATCCCCATGATGGAGCGGATGAAATTGAAATGCGATTAGCGTACACAGATGAACTGGAGCATTTATCCAAAGTTTGGCCGAAGTTAGATGGGCGAAGTCGTTATCTGTTGGAAAGCCATTATATATTGGAAAAAATCGCCGTATGAGATAGCAGCAAATTTAGGAATCAAGCCGGACAGTGTCAGAATGGCATTGACACGAGCTCGAAAAGCTGCATATGCACTGTTAGCAAAAGAATAGTCCATTCAAAAGAGGGAGCACCTGCACGAAGGTGCCCCCTCAAAATTTTAGTAAAATTATCGAAAAAGGTGTTGCAAACTTCCTCAGTTATTGTTTCTATTAATAGGATTAACATAAAATCATGGGGGAGGTGAGGTCAATGTATCAGTAATCGTCGCAGTTTTTGACTATGTTCAGAAATTGCTGTAGTTGCAATTCGAATACGAAAATCAACTATCTTCGAAGAACTATAGTTATATTTTGTCACAGATAGTGTCGAACACCTAAAAATAGGTGCAAAAATTGCAGGAGGTAAAACTGATGAGAAAGAATACTAAGAAATTGTCCACTCTTGGATTAGTATTAGATACGCTTAGCGTAAGTGGGTGGTGGTAAAATGTCGCACAGAGGTGACAAATATGGAATAGCCGCATTGCTGTTTCTGCTTTTGACGTTGCTTTCTTCCTGTGGGCAGCCTACCGGTCAGAATGTAGCGGCTGTTGACTATAATCAATATATTTCTGCGCACGGAGCAGTTGCCTACACAGAAAATTTGTATATTTTCTTTGAGAACGGCTATCTAACCTACATAGATTGCTCCAATCCATCCCAATCGTCCCCTCTGTGCTTTCAAGCGGACTGCAACCATAGGAGCAGCACTTGCACCTCTTGGCTTAATACGCCATCAAGGGCTATCTATGCCTCGGGAGATAACCTATATTACATCGATTTGGACAAAAGTAAAACGCCCGGACTGTATCGTATGGATCTCAGTGGCGGCAGGCGAGAACGAGTAAAAGATCTGGAAATATTAGAAAACGATTATTGGCCAGGAATTTCCACGTTTGGCTACTCCTTCCGGGTATATGGTTCCTACTTGGCTGTAGAATTGAATCTTCTAAAGAATGATTCGCGGCAAAGCATGATTTACCTTACGAGAATTGATGACAGGAGTGAGGGCACTTTTGTGTTTGAAGGAAACGAAAACGGCGATGTGTTATATACTGCCATAGAATTCCGGGAAGACTGGATGTTTGTGGCGGAGAAAAATACCGCCGCAGGAACAAATACTCTATTGGGTTATGATCTCTCGAAGCAAAGTGCAGTCCCCCTTGTGGAAGGCTGGGATATAAATAACAGCTTTACCATGCAGGACAATGTGCTCTATTGGACAGTGACCGGCGAAGGAATCTATTCCATGGATATAGAGGAAAAATCTATAGTAAAGTACCGGGATTTAGACCCTGTTTTGGAGTACGGTGCTACAGCTTATGATGACCAGTATCTCTATCTGACAAACGCGATTCGCTATATGGATTATCAGGGCACCGTCCCGGCGGAGGGCAGGGGGATCATGGTATATGATTTTCATGGAAATTTGCAGCAGTTCATTCCCATGACACAGGAAGTAGGAAATGCCATGTTCCTCCTTTCTACCCCGGATTACGTCTTCTTCTATGATGACAGTACACACTCCTGTCATCCAGCTTGGTATATGGAAAAATCCGCTATAGCCTCCAATTCGGCTAAGATGCTCCCTGTGGAGTAATTGCGATGTCAGAATGGAAAAGGATTTTTCTCAACCGAATCTGGCTGGGAACTGCGGCTCTGTCTCTTTTGTTTAGTCTGGTCATTTACGCAACGGCTCAATCCTCTCGGGTGGGTAGTTCGGTGCTCGCTTACAGGGAGCATACAAATCAATGGACGCAGATTCTTTCTGTTGTTTCCCCCGAAGACGGCCTTGCTCTGTTAGAGCGGGAAAACCAGACCTTGCAGGGATGGAATACTGCAAGGATGCTAGTCCAGTTGGAAGAATGGCAAGGGCAAATAGACGAGGAAATACTGAACCGCTATCGGGAGCAGTACGAAAATCTGGATGAAATGCTCCACGCCGTGCGGAGCGAAACTGCGCCAGAGTTGGACATTGCTGTTCAAGAGTCGGTGGCCCGCTGGATAGATCGGCTAGTTTATCAGATGGGCTATGCTGAGTTTGTGCAGTCGGTGTCGACGCGGGCTGCCGCCATCCGACGCAGCCCAATATTCTCTGATTCCAACACCTTTGTATACCGCAACGCAGATCGGACGGAAGCAGACTATCTATCAACGACAGAAATACATCTAAAACTGTTACCAGGCGATGTGATTGAGTCGGTAATGGAGAACCATGTTGCCATGGTTTTCAGTCTGTTTTTAATGATGGTAACTATCGCACTAATTGTGGAACCTAAGAGGCTGGGGCTGGAAGCCTTGGAACAAAGCTGCGCCAGCGGCAGGGAAACTCTGGCCGGATGGAGGATTGGTGCAGTCGCTGTATCCGCGGTTGTGACTACAGTGTTGATGCAGGGCGGAATGTTTTTGCTGGGGATGCTGCTCTACCAACAGCCGATAGCGTTAAACGCTCCTGTGCAATCCATACCGCTTCTCCAGCACTGGGCAGCTCCAACTACGGTAGGAGTCTTCTTACTTTGGTATTTATTATTCAGTGCGGCAGGACTCTGGGCCATCGGACTACTACTGTGGCTGGTTCTGTCTCGGATGCCATCTCTTCCAGTCGGGCTAACCCTATGCGGCGGAATTTTATTCATAGAGTACAACTGGATTCAGCGGTATGGGGTAAACGATGCTCTGTATCCTCTGTCTGGCTTTAATCTTTTCCGCCTACTCTTTCCGGCAGAAGCAGCAGAACGCTATCTGAACTATAATTTATTTGGTTTCCCAGTACGAGAGCGAACTGCTCTTTCCATCATTTCGGCAACGCTGATCTTAGCCTGTTCTACCGTGATCTTGCTTTCTGTTCATTTCGCCTTGGGGAATCGAAAAAATGGCACTGTGGCCAAGGCTTTCTACGCCTTGGCCAACAGGGTGCATTTATCTTGCCGCCCCAAGCCAGCGTTGGTATATGAGGCGAAAAAGCTTCTGCTGTACAGCGGCGGACTGCTCTTCTTAGCAGTAGCTGTGGTATTTCTGCAGACACAGATGGCACCTCCTATATCTCAGAGTATGCAGGAATCCCAACTAACCCAGTACGTCTGTACCTATGCAGGGCCGGTAGACAAGGAAGTGCTGGTACAGATTAAAATTGACAGACAAGGTGCCGCACAAATCTATGCCGAAGCATCGGAAGATGAGAGCAAGGCTCTTTTCCTGGAATATTATGCGGCGCGGTGCTGGGCGTTAGACGAGTTGAGCATACGGTACGAGGAACTACTGGATTTGCAAACCGCAGGGGAAAAAGGGCTGAAATTGGTGAATGAGCTGCCCTTTGATCAGATTTACGGTGAGACAGGTGCAAATTTTCGACTTGCATCCGCCTGTGCCGCCCTGTTAGCCCTATGCCTGACGATTCCCGGTGTCTTCTGGCTGGAACGACGTTATGGTATGGAGTTGGTGTTACTCAGCACTCCAACGGGACGTAATACCCTCTGGCGATGGAAAGTCATACTCGTTCTCTGCGTATCCGCTGTTATCTGGCTTGCTTGGAGCTGGCATGAGCTGTTTCTGTTTCAACGCCTCGGTGGTTCTTGGGACGTCTGCTTATCCAATGCAGCCAGTCTGCACCATTGGGACTCCCGCTTGGGGAGTGGTTCATTACTGGCATATCTGCTAAGTTTCTATGGCTTCCGTTTGGCGGGACTTTTGTCAGCTGGCAGCGTGGTGATGTGGATATCCTCCATATTTTCTTCCTTGCTTCCAGCTGCTGGGATAAGCGTTCTTGTGCTTTTGTTTCCCACTCTGCTGACTCAGATGGATGTTTCTTTCCTTGAATACGTGTCCTGGGCAGTGAAACTCATGGGGAATGGCTTGGCTATTCACTGGACAGACGCTCTTTGTCTTGGACTCTGGATTGCTATGGGCGCAGCTGCGCTGGCCGCTTCGCGGCATCAGTGGCGGAGGTATCGCGGATGAAATTGACGATCAAGGGATTAACAAAAAACTATGGGAAAGTCTGTGCGCTGTCACAGTTTACCTACGAGTTCGCCCCTGGAATCTATGGGATTTTGGGGGCAAATGGTGCTGGAAAAAGCACACTCTTCGGGCTTTTGACCGATACCGTGCGACGAGACTCCGGGGAGATCTTGTGGGACGGTGTTGATATTCTGAAATTGGGGCGGGAGTACCGGGCAAAGGTCGGCTATATGCCCCAAGTTCAAGGTTATTACCCTCAGATGACAGCCACAGAATTTCTCTACTATATGGGGAAATTAAAAGGCCTGCCCAGCAAGGTTCTAAAGCAAAGAACGGAGCATCTGCTGACAGAGGTAGATTTGTCTACCTCTGCAAACCAGAAATTAGGCCATTTTTCCTGTGGTATGCGTCAGCGTGCACTGCTGGCTCAGGCTATGCTCAGCAATCCACCACTGCTGATCTTGGATGAACCAACCGCTGGAGTAGATCCTTATGAACGAGTGCGAATCCGAAGCCTGATTGCCCGAGTCGCCCAAAATCACATTGTCCTGTTGGCCACCCATATTGTCAGTGATATAGAATGTATCGCCAATCAAGTGTTGCTGATGAACAAAGGGCACTTATTAAAGGCAGGAACAGCTGCGGAACTTATTTCTTCTATCGAAAGCAAAGTAGCTCAACGGCTTTGTACAGAGGAAGAAGCAGCAGCGTATCAGCAGCAATACGGCCTTGGCCTGTTGTTGCAGCAACAGGCAGGACAATTACTGCGGTTAGTAGGTGATCAACTTCCTACAGAGTTTGAACCAGCATCCGGCATTAGTTTAGAAGAAGTTTATCTCTACTACTGCTCAAGCGACTCAATAATTTAATAATCTTGTCATCAAAAAATATCACACCAGTCGTGCATTATAATATTCAACTCGGAATTTAATCACTGCTATCTAATAATTAGGAGGTATTGTTTATGCGTCATACCAAGTTTGTATAAGAGATACACTACAGATGAAACATCGAAAAAAATATTGGGTTGTCGTAATACTCTTTCTATTTATTTGCCTGTCAGGCTGCGGAGGACATAAACGGCAGGCAGCGTCTATCGATCTTTCTACATTACATAAGGTTAAGGCTACTGACTTCGATGAACTATCAGATGAGTTATCATTCGACTTTGTAGACAAAAACGGTAACGAAGCAAAATATGTCGAGATCTTGGACATTGATGTCGATAATCTGCTTGAACAAATTGACAATGGTACGCTTGAGGTTAGTGATCCTTGTGCATACTGGCTAGTAGAAGGATGGCTGATCGCGTACTTTGCAAGAGTCAACGGGACCGACGAAGACGCAATGATTTCATGGCTTGAAAATGACAGCCATACTGTTACTCGGAACAGTTTTCAAGCCTTTTGGGTTGTTGTTAAATAGGTAACGTGTAAGATTACGACACAACTTAATTGAATAGGAGGGGCTCTTTAGTCCCTCCTATTCAGTTAAAACCACTGTTTTCAATCCCGCCATTATGCAACAAAAATGGAATTCTTCGATCCCATCTTTCAGATTTATAGCTCAAAATAGTGTTGCAATTCTAATGTTTTGTTGTCTTATATTAGCAAAAGGCATAAATCAAATCAACGCAAAAAAGGAGCCCTTGCTAAGTTGCCAAAGATTTGTGCCGAAATAGCCCGCTTCTGCCTGATTCGCGGCTCGTCTCTCCAAATCTGGAATTGAAGCTCAAGCCCCATATCCTCAACAAATGCATGAGCGATCACCTCTTTAGGAAAAGCCTCGCCCTTAACCATGATGCAGCCCAAAATGTACTCCTCGTTGCCATATTCGTCGTGTCTTCGCTGGTACTCTTCCGTTCGTTTCAGCTCCCGCTCCACGATACGAATGATCTTCTCACGGTAATTATCCATAAACGTCTCCTTTATAACCCAAGCATTTCCTTTGCGATATGGTCGGCTGATTTGACCAGACCCACCAGCACCAGCAGATTGAACACAACCTCGCCTAAACAGCTCCACACCTGCGTCACTACGGAAGCGCTGCTGTCTATAACCGGCGTGCCGCTGGAGGAAAATGCCGAAAAGATAATGCAGGCCAGCACAATGACCGCGCCTTCCATACACACGCCCACATAGCTCCGCAGGAACGCCTTGCCAAAATGGGATGTGCCCTCACCGGCAAATGATGCCAGTGCCACAGGCGAGAGCGCAGCGTACATATAAATCTTAAAAAAGCGCCCGTAGACGGTAAGAATCATAATGAACGCCAGCACTGTGATCATCAGGCTTCCCAGCAGCGTCACCAGCCAAAGCGGGATACTCGCCAAAAAGCCAACATCTCCGATGGCGTCCGCGATCTCCTGTGGTAACGCCACAGACGCGCCGGTCAAACCGCCTACGCTGCCCGCCGCAGTTGCCACAATTCCGTTGCACACATCAAAAACATTTACTAACAAGTCCATCCCGTAAGTAATTCCCAGCTTTGCCAGCACAAAATAAATGAAGTGCCGCAAGACCTGCTCGGGCCGTTGGAACTCCCGAAAACTGGCAGAGCTGCGGAAGATACCAATGGCAAAAAACAGCACCAGCAGGCCGTAGCCTATGGCCTGCATCCCGCCATTGATGGTCACAATCGTCTGCCAGATCGTGCCTCCTTTGAAAGTCTGCGGCGATTCTGTCAGCAGCGACCACATCTCCGTCATTTTGCTGTTCCAAGTTGTAAATGCGTTGGTCAGGTTTTCTACGATCCAGTTATTATCCAAATTTCACCGCCTCCATAATTGTAATGACATCGTATTGACATTTCTTCTTTTCGGTATATACTAAGGTTGAGGTGAATGCTATGAACACGATCAATGTCACATCTGCGCCAAAAACCGCAACCTTTCAAATGCGGATCAATCCAGAAGTCAAGCAGCGTATGGAGGACATCTATGCCCGTCAGGGTCTTTCCTTTACCGACGCCGTTAACATCTTCATTCAACAGTCCCTAAACATGGAGGGCTTGCCGTTTCTGGCTTCGCCTGAGAACGCGGAATATATGAAAGCCAAAGCCATGCGCCGCCTGCTGGATGAAGCGCAAAAAGGCTGGGCATCCGCTGAAAAGGATGGCTGGGTATCCGAAGAAGACGCTTACCGCACCCTTGGGGTGACCGAATGAAGCTAAGATATACGCCGGAAGCATTACGCAACCTTCAGGAAATAAAACGGTATATCAAAAGTGAGATTCATAACCCCACCGCTGCAAACCGGATCACAAAAGCCATCCTCGACGGCTGCGCCCAACTCAAGCAGTTCCCTGAAATGGGCGTTTCCATTGGGGCAAAGACCGGCTATGAAACTGACCTGCGTATGCTGGTGGTCGAAAGCTATATCGCGCTCTACCGCATTGAAACGGAAGTCGTTTCTGTTGGCCGTATCATCAACGCCCGTCAGGACTACATCCACATTTTGTTTGGAGAAGTCACACCACAATGAATGTAGCTGCACCCTCTGTTCCTTATTGGACAGGGGG
>ULRF01067023.1_pt1 | contig 15033 bp, 11 predicted proteins | sample 1955131 | NCBI WGS metagenome assembly ULRF01 (sample SAMEA4835673, study PRJEB28245) | human gut metagenome | biome: gut microbiome; material: fecal sample | place: Denmark | collected 2008
CTCGCGTTTATGTTACGTGGATAGGCTTCCGACTTATGGATTACACCTCGGAGTTCACCACGCGCAACAATATGTACACCGCGCCGGTGCTCCGCGCCGAAGCGCCGAACGCCGCACCGGGCGAGTTCTCGCTCTATAACTATTTCCAGACAGGAGGCAAACCGGAAGCCTCGCTTAAAGACGAGCAAGGCAACGCCGCCCTCTATAACCTGGGCCTCACCACCTTCGCAAGCTCCGAAGGCCTCAGCTTCGCCACCGGTGGCGAAGACTCGTCGCCCATCTTCGGCTACGATGCCAACGTGGACAAATTCTGGACCGACTATAGGTCGCTGAAGTCATTAAGGAGGCTAAGAACGCTACAAGGCGCAGATTCCTTGTGTGCCGGCCCGGAGTCTCAGCCCGGAGTTTTGGTTCTGCGAGCCAGCTTCTGCTTGCGGGGTGTGGGTTTGCGGTCGGGCGTTTCGGGCGGCAGGAGAGTTGCAGCGGGAGCGGGATTAACATCTTTTTTTGGGGGAGGATTTGGCGGGTTGGGGATTTTTTTGTAATTTTGTGAGTTAATTGCCGGGCGGAGCTTTCCGCGGCGCAGCAATCAAAAGAAATCGTTTATATGGCATCAGAAGAATATCAGAATACGGCCGAACAGGCCCCGAAACATTATCAGGCAGACAATATCCAGGTGCTGGAAGGTCTGGAGGCCGTGCGCAAACGCCCGGCGATGTACATCGGAGACATCTCGGGCCGCGGCCTGCACCATCTGGTCTATGAGGTCGTGGACAACTCCATAGACGAAGCCCTCGCCGGCTACGCCAACCATATCGAAGTCACTATCCTCGAAGACAACAGCATACGCGTGGTGGACAACGGCCGTGGTATCCCCGTGGATATGCACGAGAAGATGCACAAGCCGGCCCTCGAGGTGGTGCTTACCGTGCTCCATGCCGGCGGTAAGTTTGACAAGGGGTCTTACAAGGTTTCCGGCGGTCTGCACGGTGTGGGCGTAAGTTGCGTCAACGCCCTGTCGGACTACCTCCGCGCCGAGATTCACCGCGAAGGCAAGGTCTACATGCAGGAATACGCCTACGGCAAGCCCACCACCGGGCTGAAGGTGATAGGGGAGAGCGACCACACCGGAACGACCATCATCTTCCATCCTGACGCGTCGATATTCACCGAAACCGTATACGACTACGAAACGCTGGCCAACCGTCTGCGCGACCTGGCGTTCCTGAACGCCGGCATCACGCTGACGCTAACGGATATGCGCGAACTCGACGAGGAGGGCAATCCCCGCTCCGAACGCTTCCACAGCGACGAGGGGCTGAAGGAGTTCGTGCGCTACATTGACCAGGGCAAGGAACACCTCATCGAGGACGTCATCCACATCAACACCGAGAGCAAGGGTGTCCCCATCGAAGTAGCGATGACCTACAACACCTCGTTCAACGAAAACATCTACAGCTACGTAAACAACATCAACACCATAGAGGGGGGCACGCACCTCACCGGCTTCCGCCGCGGCCTGACCACGACCCTCAAGAAGTATGCCGAAGACAACCACCTGCTCGACAAGCTGAAGATAGAACTGTCGAAGGAGGACTTCCGCGACGGCCTCACGGCTGTAATCTCCGTGAAGGTGGCCGAGCCGCAGTTCGAGGGCCAGACCAAGACGAAGCTTGGCAACAACGAGGTTATGGGCGTGGTCTACACGGCCATCAGCGAGGCCCTGCGCAACTTCCTGGAGGAGAACCCCAAGGAGGCACGCAAGATAGTGGACAAGGTAATCCTTGCCGCGCAGGCGCGCCACGCGGCCTACAACGCACGCATGAAGGTGCAGCGCAAGTCGCCCCTCGGCGGCGCCGGACTTCCCGGCAAGCTGGCCGACTGCAAAAGCCGCGACGCCGCCGCCTGCGAGCTTTTCCTCGTGGAGGGTGACTCGGCCGGCGGTTCCGCAAAGTCGGGCCGCAACCCCAACTACCAGGCCATCCTGCCGCTGCGCGGTAAAATCCTCAACGTGGAGAAGGCCATGGACCACAAGGTGTTCGAGTCGGAGGAAATAGTGAACATGTTCAAGGCCCTGGGCGTCACCATCGGTACCGAAGAGGACTCCAAGGAACCCAACATGAGCAAGCTCCGCTACCACAAGATTATTATCATGACCGATGCCGACGTGGATGGTGCGCACATCGCCACGCTGCTGATGACTTTCTTCTTCCGACGCATCCGCCCAATCATCGACAACGGCTACCTCTACATAGCAACGCCGCCTCTCTACAAGTGCACCATGAAGGGCAAGAACAAGGTAAGTGAATATGCGTGGGACGACCGCCAGGTGCAGGAGTTCGTGGACCGTGTGTGCGGCGGCGACCGCTCCAAACTCACTCTGGTGCGCTACAAAGGTCTCGGCGAGATGAACCCCGAGCAGCTCTGGGAAACCACCATGGACCCGGAAAACCGAATGCTCAAGAAGGTGACCCTCACCAACGCGGCCGAAGCCGACCGTGTCTTCTCCGTGCTTATGGGCGAAGAGGTGGCCCCGCGTCGCGAGTTCATAGAGGAACACGCCACCTACGCTAACATAGACGCCTGACGCGACGACTGAACCATACACATAAAAACCGCCAATACCCGGAAAAATTGAACAACGCGCCACAACATAACGAGCATCGACTTCAGCTGCGGCAGCGCCTGCGCCAGCGGGGGAAGATTCACCGCGAGGGGACCAATATCCTGCTCGTGTTGGCGGCTATGTTGCTGAGTGTCAACGCGGTGGTGTGGCTTTTCCTGCCGCCCTGGATATTGCCGGGGCTATGCTCGGCGGTGTCGCTGGTGTGCTACGGCTTCGTCTTCAACTTCTTCCGTTGCCCCAACCGCAAATACCGCGGCGAGCTGAAGGATATGGTCATCTCGTCGGTCGATGGCCGCGTGGTTGCCGTCGAGGAGGTGGACGAGCCGGAATACATCAAGGGGCGTGCGTTGCAGCTCTCCGTCTTCATGTCGCCGCTCAACGTGCACGCCAACTGGTATCCCGTGGAAGGTCGCGTGGAATATGTGCGCCACCACCGCGGGCGGTTCCTGTCGGCTTATTTGCCGAAGTCGAGCACCGAGAACGAGCGGAGCACCATAGGGATAGTGTGCGACGGAGGCCAACACATCACCGCGCGGCAGATAGCCGGCGCCATGGCGCGGCGCATCGTCACCTATGCCCGGAAGGGAGACCGCGCAAGCGTCGTCGACCATCTCGGCTTCATAAAATTCGGTTCGCGCGTGGACCTCTTCCTCCCCATCGGCACCGAGCCGCTCGTCGCCATCGGCGACCGTGTGAGCGGTGGCCTTACTCCCGTCGCAAAAATGCCCCCGGCCGACGGGTGACCGGAACTTTCCGCACCGCGTAGGCGTTTCACCTTAACACACCTTAAAACCCAGCAACCGATATGAATGTCATAGTTCGCAATATCCCCAACACGATAACGTGCATCAACCTCATAGCGGGCGTCATGGCCATCATTTTTCTTACCGGCGAGCCGAACCCCGCCCAGTCATGGCAACCGTGGATGAGCGCGGCTATCTGCATCGCCGTGGCCGCGGTGGCCGATTTCTGCGACGGACTGGCCGCCCGCGCCCTGAAAGCATACTCCAACCTCGGTAAGGAGCTCGACTCTCTCTGCGACCTGGTGAGCTTCGGTGTGGCACCGGCCATAATGGTCTACAAATGCTTCGCCGCCGATGCCACGACGGCTCCGATTTCCTACCTTGCAATATTGATAGCGGTTTGCGGCGCCCTGAGGCTCGCCCGCTTCAACATCGATGACCGCCAGACCACCTCGTTCATAGGTCTGCCGATTCCGGCCAACGCGCTCTTCTGGATAGGTTTTACCGCAATGTTTTACGCCAATCCCGCCATGCTGGGGCGGATACCGGCAGCCATTGTCATTGTTGTCGAAAGTCTGCTGATGGTGCTCCCCGTGCCGTTGGTGTCGCTCAAGTTCAAGAACCTGCGGTGGCGCGGCAACGCGCGGCGCTGGCTTACAATCGTCGCCGCCGTGGTGTGTGTGTCCACAATGGGTGTCCCGGGTCTCATGTGGACTATCGTGGCTTACGTTTTAATTTCTCAAATGCCTGTCAAATAAGGTTATGGGTGGATTTATAACAGTACTTGTATTAATAGCACTCTTTTATATCCTGTGGCTTTGTATGCCGTGGATACGACGCAAGGCGCAGCAGAAGATGGCCGAGAAGGTGGAGGATTACCTCCGCAGTGCCACCGGTATGCCTCCGCGCGAGAAGAAAAAGAAAAGCCGCAATCCCTTTCGTCGGCAAGAGGAGGATGACGGAGCATCGCCATACGGCAACCCTCGACCGCACTACGGACGCCGTCGCGCCGACGAACCGATTATCCCCAAAGAATACGCCGAAGACGTGGAGTATACCGAGTTCAAGAGCTACAGCTCCGAGACTGAAATCCGCGACGACGGCGACAATGTAGCATACCGCAGCCAGGAACAGGTGGAAGACGCCGAGTGGATAGAAATAAAAGAGCCCAAGAAGCCGGGTAGAAAGTGAATGTTATGTCCAAGACCTTGTATGTCAGCGATTTGGACGGCACGCTGCTGACGGGCCGCACGGAGATAAGCGACAAAAGCCGACGCCTGCTCAACGAGGCCATAGCCCGCGGCGCGCAGTTTACCATAGCCACGGCACGAACTCCGGCCACCGTCGCCGGGTTGCTCCGCGGAGTGGAAATGCGCCTCCCTGCCGTGGTCATGACCGGCGTGGCCCTTTGGGATACACGTACCCTTAAATACTCCGACATTTGTACCATCCCGCCGGAAACCGTAGCGCGACTGCGCCGCATCTACATAGACTGCGGTGTCCCCACCTTCATCTACCGTCTGGAGGATGACAAGATAGTCATCTACCACTCCGGCGATCTCACTGAGCTGGAGCGCGAGTTCATGCGGCAACGCATGGGCAACCCTTTCAAGCGCTTTGAGCACGTCAGGGTGGACAGCCATGGTTTCCCCATGCAACACGACAATGTGGTGCTCTTCTATGCCATGCTCCCCAACGGGCGCATAGAACGCGCCTATCCCGAAATCAAGGAGTTGGATGTCAACGCCTTGATGTACCATGATATGTTCGGCCCCGAGATTGCCATACTTGAAGTTTTCGGGCCTGAGACATCGAAGGCCAACGCCGTGCGCCGACTGGCCCGGCGCATCGGCGCCGACCGCATAGTGGCCTTCGGCGACAACCTCAACGACCTGCCGATGCTCCGCATCGCCGACCTGTCGGTGGCTGTCGCCAATGCCGTGGAAGACGTGCGCAGCCAGGCCGACGTCATCATAGGGGATCATGACGAAGACGCCGTGGCACGTTTCATCCTCAACGACATCTCCAATGAAAACCTATAGTTTCGTCGACCGCCGCCGTCTGGGCAAATTCCTGCTACTCGCCGTGGCACTCGCCCTCATCGTCACTTTCCTGCTAATTTCGAACAGCATCGTGAAGCAACTCGCCCACCAGGAGCGCGAGCGCATGAACATCTGGGCCGAGGCAACCGAACGCCTTGCCTCTACAGAGACAAACACGGACTTCGAGTTCCTGCTCGGCATCATTCGGCAGAACAACAGCATACCGGTGCTCGTGGCCGACCATAACGGCAACGTGGTGGAGTTCCGCAACTTCAATCTCCCAGACAAGAATGACAAGGACAAATTTTCGTTCTACGACATCAGCGAGGAGAACCGCAATTACCTCAATTCCAGGCTCGAACGCATGACCGGAGGCCGCAAGATAGCCGATGCCGCAAAGGGGAACGACCACTTTATCGAGGTCAAGGGGATGGAAAACTCCCGCCTATACATCGTCTACGAAGATTCCATACTGCTTCGGCGTCTCAGCCTTTATCCATATATCCAGCTGGGTGTGATGATAGCGGTGGTGCTTGTGATTTATCTCATCTTCGTCTACACCAAGCGCGCGGAACAGAACCGCGTCTGGGTAGGCCTTTCCAAGGAGACTGCCCACCAGCTCGGCACGCCCATTTCGTCGCTTATGGCATGGACGCAGTATCTCGAAGCTATTGAGGTGGACAAGTCGGTGACCGACGAGATAGACAAAGACGTGCGACGGCTGCGCACCATAGCGGAGCGCTTCTCCAAGATAGGTTCTCGCCCCGAAATGGAGTTGGACTATCTCAACGAAGCCACCGGCCGCGCGCTGGAATACATGAAGAGCCGCGTCAGCGGGAAGGTGCAAATCACCCTGCATCCGGCCGAGGACGACAGTGCCGTGATGATTTCGCCGCCCCTCTTCGCCTGGGTGATGGAAAACCTCACGAAGAACGCCGTCGACGCCATGGACGGGGAAGGCTCAATCGACATACGCACCGGCCAGGACCGCGACATGGCTTTTGTGGAAGTGACCGATACCGGCAAAGGCATCGCCAAAAAGAACTTCCGCAACGTCTTCCGCGCCGGCTTCACCACCAAGAAACGCGGGTGGGGCCTCGGCCTGACCCTGGTAAAGCGCATTATAGAGGACTACCACCGCGGCAAAATCTACGTCAAATGGTCCGAGCCGGGCGTAGGCACCACCTTCCGCATCGAAATTCCCAAAGCCAAGTAACCGCACTTAGCTAAAGAAGCCGGGGCGGGTTATTCGGCTTGCCAGGCGGCGATGTTGCGGGTTGCGGTGCTGAAGGTTACGCCCAGTCGGACTACGGGGCGCGGGTCGCCGGCAAACTGGCGGACGTAGTCTTTTTCGCGGATTTGCGCGAGGGCTTCCTCCGGCGTGCCGTCGAGTTTCAGCTCTATGATATAGATGTAGTTGCGCATCCTCAGCAACAGGTCTATGCGGCCCCGGGAGGTGTGCCATTCCGGCTTCGCGTCCACGCCTATCAGCACGAAGATTATGAAGAGGTTGTTCTCGTAGTGCAACTCCGTAGCACGCTGCGACATCTCGTAGGGGATGCCGGCCATAAAGGTCTGCAAGCGCTCCATTGCCTCGTCTATCTTTTTCTCTTCAAGGAGATTGCGGACGCGTCGCACGTTGTTGGTGACTTTTATGTCGTCTTTGTCGAAGAAATATTCCGCGAGGTTCTCGAAGAGGCCGCGGCGCACTTCAAGGTTGGGAATGCCGAGGCGGAAAAGGTCGTGTCCCTCGGCGCGCTTGATGGTGAGATAACCGGTCTGGTACATCAGTGCCGTTGGGCTGGTTTTGGAAATGTCGCTTGCCGAGAGGGTGCGTTCCTCCACCGTTTCGTCGAACATTTCCGGCAGGAAATCTCCGCTTTCCTGAATGCGGCGGACAAGGAACTCGGGCGTGCCGCTCTGGAACCAATAGGAGCCGATTTTGCTGTCGGCGAAGGCCCACAGCAGACTGAACGGGTTGTATAGGTCGGGGCAATCGGCCGTGAAATGGTAGCCGTTGTAATTGGCTTTGAGCAGGGCCACGGCGCCGTCGGCGTCCGTGCCGTATTCCTCGGCGAGTTCCTTTATTCCCTGCTGGAAATTTGCGGTAAGTTCGGTCTCTGTTATGCCGCAGATGGTGGCGTATTTTCGGTTGAAAGAGATGTCGCGGAGGTTGTTGAGGCCGCTGAAGATGGTCATTTTGCTGAAGCGGCTGACGCCGGTCAGCATCGTGAAGCGGATATATTGGTCGAGGTCCTTGATGTTGACGTAGATGGATTTCAGCAGTTGGCGGTTATCTTCGCTCCGTTCCATGTCGTGCATCGTCGAGATGATGGGATTGTCGTATTCGTCAATAAGGATAACGACAGTCGTACCGGTGGCTTCGTATGCGCTCTTGATGATTTGGCGAAATCGTAATGACAATTCTGTTTCATTTGATTGGATATTATATTTCTTCTCCCATTCGTCGAACTGAAAGCTGAGGAGTCCCTCAAGATTGCCATTGACGGGACGGTATGCTGCAAGACTCAGCATCAGAACCGGGTGCTCGATCCAGTCTGTTTCCAACTGTTCGATTGCCAACCCTTTGAACAGCTCTTTCTTACCTTCGAAATAAGCCTGAATGGTTGAGAGCAAAAGGCTCTTCCCGAAGCGGCGCGGACGAGCCAGGAAGATGCAATTATCCGAAGTGACAAGATCATAGATAAGATCTGTCTTGTCAATATAAAGGTAAGAGTATTCGCGAAGTTTCTCGAAACTCTGGACTCCGACGGGATATTTCACAAGGGGCTTATTCATGTCAAAAGCGGTATTTCCCACAAAGATAATACATTTCCACGTACCTGCAGAATTTTCAGGCAAAACAGAAAAAATATCTGCGTTCCGGGCGGCCGCGCGGGGCCGGGATTGTGGCTAAGATGGTTAAAAGCGGAGGAAAAATTGATAATGCGGGCGGGAAATTTGCTGGTTTGCGGGAAAATGGCTACTTTTGCACCTTGAAAAGAAATGCGCGCGTGCCACTACGGCAGGCCGCACTCCGGCGTGTCCCGTTTCGGCGCACGCCACCACTTGTTTTTGAATTTAACTCTTAGGCTATGAATATATCATTAAAGTGGCTTAAACGCTACATCGATTTCGATATGACGGCAAAGGAACTTGCCGCCGCTCTCACCTCCCTGGGGCTGGAATGTGACCATGTGGAGGAGGTAGAAACCGTGAAGGGCGGTCTCCGCGGCCTGAAAATCGGCCATGTGCTGACCTGCATCCCCCACCCGGATTCCGACCATCTGCACATCACCACAGTCGACGTGGGCGGTCCCGAGCCGTTGCAGATAGTCTGCGGCGCCCCGAACGTAGCCGCCGGACAGAACGTGGTGGTGGCTACCATCGGCACTCGCCTCTATGACGGCGATAAAGAGTTCGTCATCAAGAAGTCGAAGATGCGCGGCGTGGAGTCGTTTGGAATGATATGCGCTGAAGACGAGATAGGTCTCGGTGCCTCGCACGACGGCATCATGGTGCTTCCGGACGGCATCAAGCCCGGCACCGACGCCGCAAGCTACTTCAATGTGGAGAGCGACTATATGCTGGAAGTGGAACTCACTCCCAACCGCGTTGACGGCGCCAGCCACTACGGCGTGGCACGCGACCTGAAAGCCTACCTGGCGCGCCATAGCTACGAGACCGACCCCCAGGCCCGTATGCCGGAGCTCCGCCTCCGCGACGAGGCCGACTTCGCCCCCGACCGCTCCGACGGCGCAACGCCCGTGGAGGTGGAAGACAAGCAGGGCTGTCCGCGATACAGCGGCGTCACCGTGCGTGGCGTCAAGGTGGCCGAGTCGCCCGAATGGTTGCGCAACCTGCTTGCCGCCGCCGGACAACGACCCATCAATAATATCGTGGACATCACCAACTTCGTGCTTCTCGGCCTCGGGCAGCCGCTCCACTGCTTCGACCTCAACCGCGTAGCCGGCGGCAAGATAGTGGTGCGCACGTGTCCCTCGGGCACAAAGTTCACCACCCTCGACGGTGTGGAACACACCCTCGACGAGAGCGACCTGATGATCTGCGACGCCGAGAAGCCGATGTGTATCGCCGGAGTGTTCGGCGGCCTCGACTCGGGCGTCACCGGGGAGACAACCGACGTCTTCATCGAAAGCGCTTATTTCAACCCCACACGCGTTCGCCGCACGGCACGCCGCCACGGCCTTAATACTGATGCCTCGTTCCGCTACGAACGCGGCACCGACCCCAACATCACCGTCTATGCCGCCGAACTGGCCGCCTCGCTCATCAAGGAGCTGGCCGGCGGCGAAATTTGCGGCGAGGTCTCCGACGCTTATCCCGAGCCGGTGGCCAAGTTCCCCGTCTCGCTCTCGATAGACTACTGCAACCGCCTTATCGGCAAAGAGATACCCGTGCCGCTCATCAAGCGTATCCTCACCTCGCTCGAAATAGAAATCCTGCCGGAAAGCACGGATGAGGAGCTGAAACTGCTCGTCCCCACATACCGTGTGGACGTGACGCGCCCCTGCGACGTTGTGGAGGAAATCCTGCGCGTCTACGGCTACAACAACGTGGAAATCTCCTCGGAAATGCACGCCAACCTCTCGCACAAGGGGATGACCGATTTTTCCTACGCCATGCAGAACATGGTTTCGGAGCAGCTCACGGCTCAGGGCTTCAACGAGATAATGAATAACTCGCTGTCCTCGGCCGCCTATTACAATGACGATGAAGGCTCCACCTTCAAGGCCGCGGAGTGCGTCAAGGTGATGAACCCGCTCAGCAACGAGCTGAGCACGATGCGCGCCACGTTGCTTTACGGGGGTCTGGAATCGTTGGCCCACAATATCAACCGCCGCCTCACCGACCTGCGTCTCTACGAGTTCGGCAACATCTACGCCCTCGACCCGAAGAAGGAGATAACGAAGGAACATCCGCTGGCTCCCTTCGGCGAGGAGATGCGCCTCGCCCTGTGGCTGACGGGCAACACCTCGCGTGCCACATGGAACACGAAACCGGCCGAGATGGACGTCTTCACCCTCAAGGGGATTGTGGAGAATATCCTGCGGCGCCTCGGCATCGCTGAAGGTATGCTGCAATACTCCCAGGGCGCCGACGACCTCTTCAGCGTTCGCCTCGACATCTCCACGCGCTCGGGCAAACGCCTCGCATCGCTTGGTGCAGTGCGCAACCCGGTGCTGAAACGCTTCGAGATAGAACAGCCCGTGGCCTATGCCGACCTGGCGTGGAAACCGCTCATGCAACTGGCCGCCAAGAGCGAAACCCTCTTCAAGCCGCTCCCCAAGGCTCACCCGGTGAAGCGTGACCTCGCATTGCTGCTCGACAAGAACGTCAGCTTCGCGCAGGTGGAACAGATTATACGCAAAGCCGGCGGCAAGCTGCTGCTCGATGTCGTCCTCTTCGACGTGTACGAGGGGAAGGGAGTGCCCGAAGGGAAGAAATCCTACGCCGTGGCCATGACGCTCCAGGACGACGAAAAGACACTCGTGGACAAGCAGATAGACGGCGTGATGAAGAAAATCATAGCCGCGCTGGAGAAAAACCTCGGCGCAGAACTCAGATAACAGACAACAACAATACAAAAATAACATACCTGACACATAAAACATGGGAAGAGCATTTGAATATCGCAAAGCGCGCAAGCTGAAACGCTGGGGCAACATGTCGCGGACGTTCACACGCATCGGTAAAGAAATCACCATCGCGGCAAAAGCCGGGGGCCCCGACCCCGACATGAACCCGCGTCTGCGTGTGCTGATGCAGAACGCCAAGGCCGCCAACATGCCCAAGGATACCGTGGAGCGCGCCATCAAAAAGGCTACCGAAAAGGATGCCGGCGACTACAAGGAAATAGTTTACGAAGGATACGGTCCCCACGGAATCGCCATCGTTGTGGAAACCGCTACCGACAACAACCAGCGTACCGTGGCAAACGTGCGCTCATACTTCAACAAACACGGCGGCTCGCTCGGCACTTCCGGCTCGCTCTCGTTCCTCTTCAACCACAAGAGCGTGTTCCACATCAAGCCCAACGAGGCCGTCGACCACGACGAACTGGAACTCAGCCTGATGGACTTCGAGGCAGAACTCGAAGCCGAGGAGGGGGATGAGGAATGGTGCGTTTACGGCGCATTCGACCAGTTTGCCGCCATCCAGAAGTATCTGGAAGAGAACAGTTTCGAAATAGTATCGGCCGAGTTCGAGCGTATCCCCACCGACTATAAGGAGGTGACACCCGAACAGCGCGAAGCCATCGAGAAACTGCTCGAAAAATTCGAGGAAGACGAAGACGTGCAGAACGTCTTCCACAACATGAAAGAGGAAGACTGAACCGTCTCCGCCCGTATATAAGAGAGTGAGCCCCCCGCGGCTCACTCTCGTTGTTTTAGGGCGCATATACACCGGCCCTTTTATAGATCTTATAAGTCACATCCGTAACATCAATAACATTGGCTTAAGAAGCCCAATAACCCCCGACTCTCATAAATTGATGCGACAATAGTTTTTTCGATGAAAGTTTGCCGGAAATCTAAAATTATTTTGTAAATTTGTACTTTCACTGAATTATAAAAATAATCTACGAATATGAAGAAATCCATCTTAGCGGTCGCGGCGTTGGCGCTCCTTTGCGGAGGAGCCGGCTTTTTCACGCATGAGTCGTCGCTGGCGGCCAAGACGCGCAAAACCACCAAGACCAAGCATCGCGGGCATACCTCCAATGCGTCCCTGAACTCGATTTTCCAATCATCGGTGGGGAAATATCCCTACGAGATAAACCTTCTGAAAAAGCCGGCGCTGAAGGCGCGCCTCGTAAAGCTGTTGGGACAGTCGCGCTACAACACCATGGCGCGCTATTTCCAGACACAGACTCCGGTTGAGTTTTCAAACTGGAATTATTATACCATGGGCGGCGAACAGCACAACATGGGTTCTACTTTCTTTGAGATAAGCTACAATCCCGGCGCCGACGCCCTTGCAGTAAAATATGTGATAGAGGGCAACTCTCGCATCTTCGCGGAAAAACCGAACGTTAACTACTACTGGGATTATTGATTCCTGAAGGCACAAATACTGCCGGGCAGGCGCGGCACCAGACGCGGCACGGAGACCGGGAGGTCTCCGCCCTCCTGGCTCCGCGGTTCGACCTTGCGCTATTTTCCTGCGCGCCTTTCGTGACAGGGTCACAAAAAAGCGGGCGGCGTCAAGGCCGTCCGCTTTTTTATATTTGAGGGATTGGTGTTATTTGGCTTTTACCTGATAGTTGAAGGAGCATTGTACACCGGCAATGGTCTGCGTCAGGGCAGGAGTGAGCTGTGCAGCTTCGTAACCTTCGGCTATCGGCCACGTGGTATTCTTATTATTGTCCTTGAAGAGGTTGGTGAAGTAACCGCCGGTTATGTTTGCGGTGGCACTCTTTGAACAATAGATTGTGGCGAAATTCGGTGTCGTGAAGAAATACCCGCCACTGATATTGGCTACCGAATTTGTGCTTGAGTAGTTTTCGATGTCGAGGCCGAGAGCATAGAAGTTTCCGGCTATAAAGTTACCGCCTGAGATATTTACGGTGCAAGCGTTGACCTGCATGGCGCCCCCGCCGGTGAAAGTACCGCCGGTGATGGTCATGTCGGGACAATACTGGCCGTTGACAGCATAGCCGTTCTTTGCAGAGACTGTTCCGCCGTTAAAGGTCAGTTTGCCGCCACGCATGCCGCCTGACCTCATCATTAGAGCGGGGCCTCCCCAGGAGGTAAATGTACCGCCGTTGACGGTTATATTCGCATTCTGGGATGCTTGATCTATTACGTCATTGTAAAGGATATAAGAATCGCCACTGTTATTGGAAGTCGTGGTAAAAGAACCGCCGTTGATTACCATAGTCCCCTGATTGTACATTGGCGCACGGCCACTTGTGAAAGTGCCGTCTTCGATGGTACATGTGCCTCCGGCATTATTCGAGATGGCTGTCTTGAAATAGTCGGAAGTGGATACTGAGAAAAGGCCTCCTTTTACGGTAAGGTTGCCATTGTTCTGAATCATATTCCTTACCGAGCCTATTACTGCACCGTCGCCCTGGATAGTCAGGTCGTTGCCGGCGGCGTTGGTGATACTCTGTGAGCCGATATTGAGGGTTTTGGTGCCGAGGTCGATGGTCATCGGTTTCTCTATGGTGACGGGAGCGGTGAGGCTTACGTTGCTGGCGAGGACGATGTCTTTGCCGGCGGCAACAGCGGCCTTGAAGTCGTCTTCGGTGGCTACGGCAAGCAGCCCGTTGTTATACGCGCCGCCGAAGGCCGGGTTGATGGTGACGGTGAAGTTCTCTTTGTTGGTGAGAAGCGAGCCGTAGATGTTGGTTTGGAAGTTGGTCTTCGCCGGGATGTTGGTGTAAGTGGCAAAGGGAGTCGTTGCCTCGTTGAGCGACATCTGCACGCTGTTGATGACGGCCTGGTCGCCGGTTCCTGTGCCGACAAGCACGTATGCCATATTCAGGTAGCGGTACTGACCTGCGGCGCCGGTGGGGAAGGGTTGTGAGGCGGCGGGAATGTCGGCGTTCGCAAACTCTACGTTCTCGGCATTGCCGGTAGCGGCGCCGGTGACGAAGTCGAACGTGTCGGCGAGGTTAGAGAAGGTGACGGCCGAGGAGGTTACGGTCATGCCGGCTTTCACGGCGGTGTCATAGTCGTCGGTGCCGATGTTGATCTGTGCGAAGGGACGGCGCAACTCGATGGGGTGGTTCGTGCCGCTGGCCTTGATTTCCCCGTGGTAATAGAAAGCGTCGGGAGCGTCGCTGTTGCAGGCCATCTTGCCGTAGGTCACCTTCATGGAGCGGGTGGCGGGAGTGAAGGCGTAGGGGCACTCGTCTGTGCCGTCGGTGTAAGATTCGGCGAAGAAGAGCACGTCGTAGCTCTGGTCTTTCACGAGCTGGATGGTGACGTTGGCGGTCAGGCCGTTGAACGTGGCGCCGGAAATCAGGGTCTCATTGGCGAGAGCCGTCGGGAAGCTGCATATCAGTGGCGACGCCGTTGCACTGCCTTCCCCTTTGGGATAGACGGCGATGTAAAGGTTCTTGGCCGACAGGCCGTCGTTGAAGTCACGGGTAAGCTCCGTAGGCAACGAGATAGTGAAAGTTTCTGCGCCATTACCGGTAATGACGGCGGGTTCGTCGCTCGAGCAGGAAGCAAGTCCGAAAAGGGCTGCGGCGGCGAAAAGCGACAGGGTTGTGGATTGTTTCATGTTGGATTATTTAAATTAAGTTACTTTAATTTACAAAATTAGATAAAATAATCCGTTTTACCCCTCCGATTTGTTAAATTGCGTTAAATACAATATTATGGTTGATAATTGGGTGTTCCATAAAAAGCGGGCGGTGTCAAGGCCGTCCGCTTTTTTGATATTTGATAAGGTTTGTCAGTTGGCGGGATAGGGTTTCTGCACGCCGTCGATGTAGAGGTTCGTGGCGTTCACACCCACTCCGGCAGAACGTCCGCCGTAGGAGATGCCTACGAGTCCGCCGTTCAGGAAGTCGGTGAACGGAGTGCCGTTGACGTTGGAACTCAGTGTCCCTGTAAAGGTGCATCCGTTGACATCGATACGGCTG
>ULRF01032527.1_pt1 | contig 14805 bp, 9 predicted proteins | sample 1955131 | NCBI WGS metagenome assembly ULRF01 (sample SAMEA4835673, study PRJEB28245) | human gut metagenome | biome: gut microbiome; material: fecal sample | place: Denmark | collected 2008
CATCCCCGGGCTCTTTACCGTTGAGCTCCAGCAGTTCGTCGATGTTCTTGCGGTTGTTGGAGAGTCGGGGCACCTTGTGCTGCCCACCCAGTTTTCCCTTGCGCTTGAGCCACTCGTTGAAGACACCCTTCCTTGCGACCACTACCTCCAACTGCTGGAGTGTCACGTCGTGGAATCGCTTTGCCTCGTAGTCGCTGTTGATCTCCTGCAGCCGCTTGTCGAGGGCGGCGGCAAAGGCCGGGACGCTCTCGGGAGCCTTGGCAAACTCGATGAGCCATTGGTGGCGGCATTTGCCCTCGTCGTTCATGAAGACGGGGGCGGCCGTGTATTCGCTCACCACGGCCCCGGTCTGCTCGCAGGCGTAGGCAAGTCCCTTCTCGGCGTTGTCCATGATCAGTTCCTCGCCGAAGGCGTTGATGAAGTATTTCGTGCGCCCCGTGATGATAAACTTGTAGGGGTCGCGCGACGTAAACTGTACCGTGTCGCCTATCTCGTAGCGCCACAGTCCGCAACTCGTGGAGATGAGCATCGCATAGTTGCGGCCCAGTTCCACGCCTTCGAGGGGCACGATGTTGGGACGTTCGCTGCCCAGCTCGTCCATGGGCAGAAATTCGTAGAAGACGCCATAGTCGAGCATCAGCAGCATCGAGGCGTCTGTCGGGTCGTCCTGTATGCCGAAGAATCCCTCGCTGGCGTTGTAGGTCTCCATGTAGTTCATCCCCGGTTTGGTGATGATGCGCTCGTATTGTGAACGATAGGGGGTGAAGGCTATGCCGCCATGGAAGAAGACTTCGAGGTTGGGCCACACCTCCTCCAGATGTTCCTTGCCGCTCAACTCCAGGACGCGCACGAGGACGCTCAGCATCCACGAAGGCACACCCGAGATGTTGGTGACGTTCTTGTTCATTGTCTCGCGGGCGATGCGGTCGCGCTTCAGCTCAAAGTTGCTGATGAGCGCCGTCTCCTTCTTGGGCACGCGGATGAAGTTGACCAGCGGGTTGATGTTCTCGATGAGGATGGCGCTCAGGTCGCCGACCAGCGAGTTGGGCAGGTCGTAGTTGGGCGAATGGCTGCCGCCGAGTATCAGCGAGCGTCCTTCGAAGATGTGGCTTTCGGGATGGTTGCGCAGATAGAGGGCCACGACGTCGCCTCCGCCCTGATAGTGGAGGTTCTTCAGACCCTCCGGCGTCACGGGGATAAATTTGCTTTTGTCGTTGGTTGTCCCCGACGACTTAGCATACCATTTCACCTCGCCTGGCCACAGGATGTTCTTCTCGCCGTGGCGCATCCGGTCGATGTCCCCCTTCAGTTCCTCGTAGGTGTTGACGGGTATGAATTTGGCAAAGTCCTCATAACCCTTCATCATCGGGAAATAGTGTGACTGGCCGTACTCCGTCTCCTTGCCACGGCTGATGAGGTAGCGCAACACCTCGTTCTGAAGGGCCGCGCCACCTTGTTTATAATGTTCCAGCTCTTTCCAACGCGGTCGGAAGTATAGCTTGCTTATGATACTTGTCAGACTCATTGCCTAAGAGTACAATTTCTTTGAATGTGCAAATTTACCCTAAAAATAGCGGAAAGCCTTACATTTTACGTTTTTTAATATGAAGGCATGTTTTAGCGATGTGCTTCTAAGAGAATATGTGCCATTGTTAAATGTGGATAATTGTATGGGGGGGGTAGATGGTGCTAATTGGAAATGTTGTAATTTTGCAGTCGCAAAAAAATGTTGAACTATTAGATTCTTGGAAAAGGTCGGTTGCCATAAGTCCTTGAGAGCAAGTCCTCGTGCAGCTCGTTGGCGCCGTCTTTGAGAAGCGATTGTGCTTTGGCGAAGAAAGAACAGGATAACTTTTTGCTTTAGCGGCTTTGGCTATCGCCTGCCCTGTTCGCCAGGTCTTTAGACCATACGGACAGAACACGTTTTCTTGGCCTGTCTATTCGTCCAGTTGCAGACTGATATAGTCCTCGTGGATGACCAGGCATTTGATTGGTACATAGATAGAAAGATAGGGAGCAAGTGCAGGCAATGCTGTGCTTGCTCCCTATTCTTCGTCCTGGAACGAGGATGGCTATTAGGGCTTATTTCATAAAGACGAAATAGACCGCGGCTATCAAGCAGATGAAGGCTGCGAGGTGGTTCCATTGCAAATGCTGGCCTTGGAAGAGCAGGTTGGCGATGACGGTAAAGACCACCAGCGATACCACCTCCTGGATCACTTTGAGCTGGATGAGCGAGAACGGGCCTCCTGTGCCCTCGAAGCCGATGCGGTTGGCGGGCACCTGGCAGCAGTATTCAAAGAAAGCAATACCCCACGAGAAGGCGATCACGCCTATCAGGGGCCAGTACTTGCTCACCCCAGTCTCCTGAAGTCGTAGGTGACCATACCAGGCGAGCGTCATAAAAACATTGCTCAGAAGCAAGAGCAAGATCGTATAGATTCCCTTCATGATGATTTACGAAAGAGCTTGATGATTCAGTATTTTTTCCACCTTTGCAAGGTCGAAACCAATGGCTGCTGCGATTGCTTCCGTTGTCATACCGTTGGCGTGCATGGTCTTGATAAGTTCAGCTTTGCCTTCAGCGCGTCCTTTTTCCATTCCTTCTGCCAGTCCTTCAGCGCGTCCTTTTTTCTCTGCAGTCTCTGTGACGGCACACATGTCCCAAAAGTCCTTTTGGCTTTCCCGGTAGCTTCGCAGGTCGTTGCTGTTGAACTTAGCAATCTCCGCCTGCTCAAAGAAACGCTGAAAGATCGCGTCTTGTAGGGCGGCGGGTCGCTCCATGAGGGTGGCGAGGTTCTTGATAGCATAGAGCCACTTGTCGAAGTCGGTGACGAGCTCCTGCTCTGTCTTTCTGAATTTAGGCATTTCGAGGTAGATATAAGTGAGCTTGTCGTAGAACACCTCCTTCGTGTGGGTGTCCATGAGCTTCACCTCCCGACGCATGTAGTCCGCGTTTCCCTCGTCTATACAGAAGTTGAGTATGCCGATGGTATAGACCTTGTTGAGCTTGAAGTTCCATCGTCCTTGTGGCGCCTGCTCCTGAATGGGGAAGGTGCTGTAGAATATGCTTCTATCCTTAAAGTATTCTTGTTCGGCCTTCTGCATCTCTATCAGGAATTTTTCTCCCTTTTCGTTCTCGCAGTACACGTCGAAGACGGCCTTCCTTTCTGCGGCGTTGTGACCGAGGTGCTCCACGTTGAGGTAGTTGAGGGTTTTGATGACCTCGGTCCCGTCAAACAGCGAGTTGAGGAAGCTGATGAGCAGGTCTTTGTTGGCTTCTGTCCCGAATAGCTTTTTGAAAGCGAAGTCGGTATAGAAGTTGACGTATCGTTCTTGCAATGCTGAATGGCACATATCTGATTTGTCTAAACAGTTTCTTTTCTTTTTCAGTCTGCTAAGTTACGCTTTTTGTCGCATACAACCAAGCAAAAGGCGGCTTTCTTTTCTGTGAGCGTTTATTTCTGCCTTGCCAAAGCAAAAAAGCGGCATGTTTTTGTCGTCGCTTGTGTCGCTGAGAAGCCAGCCGGGTCTGGCACGAGTCTCGTAAATAGGTGTAGATTAGAGGTATGGATCAAAAACCATTCTTAGGAGTCGCCCTATTCAGCAGTTAATGGGCAGAAATTTTGCCGTTGCCGTTGGAATTTTGTACTTTTGCACCCGTCATCATACGAACAAATAGATCATGGCTCAGGAACTCAAACAGACTACGACGCAGGCGGCGGTCCAGGTGCAAGGCCACAGGCTCACGCAGCAACAGATGTTGCAGGTGCGTTTGCTGGAGATGCCGTTGACGGAATTGGAGGAAAACGTCAGCGCGGAAATCTATGACAATCCTGCCCTTGAGGTGGGTCGCGAGCACGAGGAAGACGACTCTTCTGCCTCTACCGACGCTGCTGAATCCTTCGAAGAGCAGCAGGAGCGGGAGGAAAGACAGGACGCCCTTGACTCGGCCCTGGAGCGAATAGGAGGCGAGGACAATGACCTGCCCGTCTATGATCCCCGTTCGCAGCCTACCGATACGGCCGACTATGAAGGTATGGTCTATGGCGACCCTGTCTCTTTTGTGGACAAACTCATGGAGCAGATGGGTGAGCGCGAACTGACGAGTCGGCAGCAGGAGATATTGGAATATCTGATCGGCAGTTTGGATGATGACGGCCTGCTCCGTATCTCCCTCGACAGCATTGCCGACAAGTTGTCTATCTACCAAGGTCTGGACGTGGAGGAAAAAGAGGTGGAGCAGATGTTGCTGGTCTTGCAGGATTTCGATCCACCTGGTATTGGCGCGCGTAGCCTTCAGGAGTGCCTTTTGCTCCAAGTGCATCGCAAGCAACGTGCTCTCCGTCCCGTCAATACCGAGGAGAAAAAGGCCCTGGCACAGTTCTATAACCTTCTTTATACCATCATACAGGATGACTGGGACGCCTTCTCCAAGAAGCGGTGGGACAAGCTGCAGCAGCAGTTGAAGCTCTCTGCCCCCCAGATAGCGGCCCTTCAACGTGAGGTGCGCAAGCTCAATCCGAAACCAGGATCTTCGATGGGAGAGACGATGGGGCGCAGCACCAATCAGGTGACTCCCGATTTCCTGGTCGATAGCAATGACGACGGCACGGTGACCTTCGCCCTCAACCACGGCAACCTCCCCGAGCTGCGCGTCTCGGCCCAGTATGAGGAGATGGCCCGTGCTTACAAGGACAACAAGGCCTCAATGAACCGCAGGGAAAAGGAAGCCCTGCTCTATGCGCGCGAAAAAGTGGAACGCGCGCAAGGATATATCGAGGCTGTCAAGCAGCGTCGCCATACGCTCTTTGTGACCATGAAGGCCATCATTGCCATCCAGCACCGCTTCTTTGTCGATGGCGATGAGGCCGATTTGCGACCGATGACACTCAAGGATGTCGCCGACCGCACAGGGCTGGATATCTCCACCATCAGTCGTGTGAGCAACATCAAGTATGCTCAGACGCGCTGGGGCACGTTCCCGTTGCGCTTCTTCTTTACCGAAGGCTACACGACCGATAGCGGAGAAGAACTCTCCACCCGCAACATCAAAATGGCGCTCAAGGCGCTCATAGATCAGGAGGACAAGCACAAACCACTCTCCGACGACGCCTTGGCCAAAGCCATGGGAGCCAAAGGAATGCCGATAGCCCGCCGTACTGTCGCCAAGTATCGCGAACAACTCGGGTTGCCTGTCGCAAGATTGAGAAAAGAATGAACGAGAAGAATATTTTGTTGGCCGCAAGGGTGGTGAGCTTGCTTTTCACCCCCTATTATCTGCCTGTTGTGGGGCTGATAGCGTTGTTCACGTTCAGCTATTTGTCGATGCTGCCGAGGGGGTATCAACTCACGATGCTTCTCATCGTCTATCTCAGTACCGTCCTCTTCCCCACCCTTCTGCTCCATGCCTATCGTCAGTATACGGGATGGTCGCCCATCCAGTTTGGCCATAAGGAGCGACGGGTCGTCCCCTATGTCATCTCGATCCTTTGCTATTTTCTCTGCTATTATCTGATGCTGGTCGCCCACGTGCCCCATGTCATCAATAGCATCGTCGTCGCTGCCCTTGCCATCCAGATCATCTGTGCACTCATCAATATCGGTTGGGGCGTCTCTTCCCATACGGCAGCCATTGGCGGCGTGACGGGAGGACTGCTCGCCTTTTCCCTTATCTTCAATTTCAATCCCGTCTGGTGGCTTTGCGTGATGATCCTTCTTGCGGGCATAGTGGCTACCAGCCGTATGATCCTGCGCCAGCATACCCTCGCGCAAGTCCTTGCCGGTTTCTTCTTGGGGCTCGTCACAGCCTTCTTCATCATCCTCCTTGTCTAATCCCTCTTTCCTCCTCATTTTCTTGCCGAAAAGTGGCCGTTGGGCCCATATTCTCCCCTTTTTAGCCTCGAAAAACAGCTATCATGCAGTTTTTGAAGAAAAAGTAGCGGAAAAATTTGGTGGTTTCGCAGAAACATAGTACCTTTGCACTCGCAATTCAGAAATGAAGGCAAAGGATTGGTTCCGTAGCTCAACTGAATAGAGCATCTGACTACGGATCAGAAGGTTGTGGGTTTGAATCCCGCCGGAATCACAAGAGAACGTCAAAGGTTGAAAAACTTTTGACGTTTTTCTTTATCTATGCTCATCAACTATGATCTGACGGGTAAGGCTTCCGAGAGGTAAAAGTAGGTCATATAGGGGCCTTTTGAGGGAAGTTAACTTCAATGCCCGATGAAGTTAACTTCGTTGGCCGATGAAGTTAACTTCGTAGGCTGATGAAGTTAACTTCGTAGGCCGATGCACTTAACTTGCTTTTTAGGCGGTTTTTTAGGAAAAACGTCTCTGTATGTGGTCTCGTGCCTATTTTATGGATAATCAATGAATAGATTTTACAATTACAGATTTTCACAACTCGTTTCCACGACTTTCCATACACCTAATGGATAGCGATATGGTCAATGCGCCTGCTGATGGCAGTAACGGGGCGTGTGAAGACCAGATAATGGCGTCCCGCCACTTGTAGGACTTCCCAATGGAAGTCGTCGAGGGCGTAGCTATCTCCCTTGTAGGCTACGGGACGCTGCCAGAAGTGGAGGCTGGCAGGGTCTTCGGGCTTGAGGAGAAACTCCACGCCCTTCACCTTCTGCTCCTTGCCGATTCGTATCGCATACAGACGGTTGCCCTCATCTGTGGTAAACTTGTTGCTACTGAGGCTGTTGTTCTTCATCTTGAGGACTATATCTTCGGGTAGAAACCACAGACGCGACTTGCCGTAGAGACTGGCCGCACAGCGCATATTGCTGTCCTCTGCGTCAAACCCCATGTAGCAGCTGAAAAAGCCGTAGTCGGCAAAGGGCATGACATAGCGTTCGTAGGCGATACGCTCCAGGGTGTTGGCCGGTCTCACGTCGCGCGTCTGTATGATGCTTACGCCTGGCTGCTTCATCTGTGCCACGGCATAGCGATAGTTGTCCACCTGTTGGCAGCACATGGCCAGGGCAGGAGCATAGAGCGTCAGAGCGACAGCAGTCATCACGATCCCCAAGATCCGCATGGCCTTTATGCCTACGGTCTGCCACCAGGGTGCGAGGAGCGTCATCATTTCCGCATGGAAAGCCACGCGGTCGAGGGTCACACCGCTGGCGAAGACGATGCCATAAGCTGCCGAAATCATCACTGCCACAGGTAGATAGCGCAGTACCAGCTTTTTAGAGATTCGCTTTTGCCTCCATAATATCAGTAGTGTAAGCATCAACGCCCATAGAATCCGCACGTTGGTTGCGATGGCGACGCATCCGTTGATAAGGCGGCTGGCGAACGTGGGCGCATCGCCAGCCCGATGCCAGATACCTGGCGAGGCAAGGCAAAGTGCGGTACCTATGATGTAGGCGGCGATGGCAGGGGCGAGGTGCTGCCTTTGCTTCCCCTGACCGTTGACGATCAGCCATGTGACAAGCCCCAATGAGACTGGGAGTGACAATGCCTCGTGTGTCCATCCCGCCAACAGGGCAACAGGAAGAAGGACGATCGTGCTACCCAAGGTAGGGGCTTGCTGCAGTCGTTTTCTCAATGAGAGTAGAAAGAAGAGATGGAGGACGATTGGCCAAAGGTAGTTGAGCGTGCCCAGCTGCCATAGCAACGCCCCCTGGAAGCCCCGTAGCAGGACGAAGATAGTTCCGCCCAGCAGGGCGGCGCAGGCCACCCTGCCTTCCTTCGGCGGCGCAATGAGTCGTACGCCCCCGTCGATGAGGAGCATGAACAACAAGGCGTTGAGCACATTGAGGACTTGTCCCGGCACCAACGTAAGAAAGGTTTGCGCCAGCACATGAGCCGGCGCGCGTCCGTTGATCGTCAGATAATGCCAGTATTGCGACCGAAACACGTCGCCCAAGTTCTGGATAGGCTCAGGGGGCAGACCTCCCGTGGCCGTAAACTGGAAGCGATACACCACGTCGTCGAGCAAGGTGGGCGTAGTGTTTTGCTCCAGTAGTAGGTAGAGGAGGCCGACCACGACCAGTACGGCCGAGTATCCGCGTTGCCTAAGGTGCAAACGGCCTTGTTCCATCATATCTTCAATCTGTCTGTATTTCGCGATTACTCACCCTTGTCGCGGTCGTAGTGTACCATCGTCTCGGGCAGATAGAACGAAATTTCGACCAGTCCGGCTACCTCGCCGTCCTGCTTCCACGGAGTCTGATAGACGAGTTTTTTGCGTCCTTTCTTCGTGATGGTGTAGCAATGGGTGTTGCCCGTGGCGAGCATCTCGCCGATCAGGCCACGTGAGTGGTCGGAGTGGCAGGGCATAAGGCTCTTGCCCACCATCGTCTCGCCGTCTCGCTGAAACAGTCCGCGAGAGACCTTGTTCTGAAAGAGTACTTTTCCTTCTTTGTCACAGACGGTAATGGCGCAATCCACATCGTCAGTCCAAATAAAATCTTTGTCCATTTTTCTCTTTTGTTTATTGTAAATAGTGATAGACTACGTAAATAGTCACAGACCGCGCCATGAAGCCTCATCGGCCACGCGTCCTTCCTGCGCTATCCCCTTTTGCTTCCCTCCTGCGCCTTGACCATCACGGCGATGGTCTTCATGCGGACATAGGGAAAGCTGACGTAGATGAAGCCCTTAAACTGGTTGGACGCCCCCCATGAGTTTTTCATGATGAAATAGCGTCTTCCCTCGCCGTCGTGCGCCAGTCCCACGATGCTCATGCAATGGTCGTCCGTGGTTTGGTGGTGTTCGAAGGCCGTCTGTCGAGCCTCCTGCGTCACCTCTTCGGTCTCGTCGGGCAGTTGGGCGAACCCTGCCTCCCAGTTGAAGCGCGGTTCGCTGATGTCGCCCTCCCAGCAGACGGGATGTCCTCTGCGCACGCTCTGCTCTATCCGCGCCATCAGGGTGTCGATGGGCACGTTGAGAAAGGTGCTATGGTAGCGGTTGTCGGGCACCTCCAAAGCGAAGCGTTGGTAGAACGGGTGGTGTGTGAAACTGGTCATGGCGACCCACTCCTTCTCCTTGCAGACGCTATGGGCAAACTCCAGCGGCGTGTAGCGCGTGCCGAACATGAATATCGACTGTGGCATGGGGCCCAGTCCGTCGTCGAGAATCTGGTCCACGCCCTGTCGCAGGTCAGGGAGCGTCATCGTCCCGTCCACACACTTCTGGAGCTTGCGTGTGATGACGCTCATGTCCGCCTGGTCGCCCCGGTGGTACGCATCATAGTGTGCCAGGCCGTAGGTCTGGATCAGGTCGATGAGCATGGGAGCCATGCCCCGCGTCGAGAGGTGGTCGTCGGAATCCCCGTTGAAGGGGAATCCTTTCATGAACCGGTTCTCGGCCTGCTCCCGAAGGTAGGTTCTTGCGACGTAATCGACGCTGAGGTTGACGCTGTCGCCCTGCACGAGATGTTCCGTCTCGATGGTGGCGAGCATCGCATACGCCCAGCACAAGGAGCTGCTGCCTTGGTTTTTCATAGGCGTGGTGGGCAGCATCACGTCGCGATAGAACACACGAGGCGCAGGGAGCGGCTTCCTCTTGGCAGGGAAGTTCCACAACACGGCCCCCGCCACCACCGCACAGCATAGTGCGGCGATGACGGCGATGCGTCTTTTTCGTCCCTTGAAAGCCATCGACTGTTATCGAAGTTTATACTCCACGTTGTTGTTGATCAGGTCCTCCGTTTTCCACGGAGCCGGGTCGCCACCCAGGTACTTGTGGAACCATTCGAGGTGGGCGTTGTAATAGACCGGCATGGATCGCAACGAACTGGGCCAGTGGCCGTCGTGGTCGAAGACAATCAGTCGGCTCGGGATGCCCAGTGCCTGAAGCGTGGAGAAGTAGGCGAGGCTCTGATTGTAGGAGACGCGGTAGTCGCGCTCACCCGTGATGATCAGCGTCGGGGTCTTGAAGTTGTGCACGTACTCCGAGGGCGAGAACTTCTTATACAATGGTGAGTTCCAGGGCTGTCCGTTCATCTCGAAGTTGGGGAACCACAGCTCCTCCGTCGTGCCCCACATGGAGGGCAGGTCGTAGAGACCCATCATCGAGGCCAGGCACTTGAAGGGATGCTCATGGCCCTGCAGCCAGTTCATGAAATAGCCGCCATAGCTCCATCCCATGGCACCCATGCGGTCCTTATCGACATACGGGAGTTTGGCCAAGGCCTCCGTGACGGCCAGCACGTCCTCATAGGGCTTGCCGCCCCAGTCCTGGGAGATGGCACGCGTGAAGTCCTGTCCGTAGCCCGTCGATCCGTGCGGGTTGGGATAAGCCACGACGTATCCCGCTCCGGGATACACCTGCCAGTCTCCTCGGTAGGAGTCCATCCATTGCATCTGCGGACCACCATGGACGTTGATGACGAGCGGGTATTTCTTGTTGGGGTCGAAGTCGTGCGGCTTGACGATGAACACGTGGATGGAGTCGCCACCAGCTCCCATCACCCACATCTGCTCTGAGGGACGGATATCGACCTCCTCGGCAAACTTCTGGTTGTAGAAGGTGATCTGCTCTTCCCCACCCTTGCGCTCGTTTGCTTTGTAGAGGTCCACGGGCTTGCCCGTCGTGGTGTAGGCGTAGTAGATGTTGCCTTTGCTGTCGAAGTCGAAACCCTGGATGGCTCGCTGCGCGACGACTGGTTTCCACTTGCCCGTCTTGAGGTTGAGTTTGTAGAGCGGCTCATATCCACGCTCCTGTGTGAGGAAATAAATATCCTTGGAGTCGGCGCTCCATTTGAAGTCGTCCACCCAGTTGTCGAGCTGCTCTGTCAGGACCCGCTTCTCTCCTGTCGTCCGGTCGTAGAGGGCAAGGCGGAAGCGGTCGCTCTCATAGCTGGGCACGGTCTGGAAGCGGTAGGCGATGTAGCGTCCGTCGGGCGAATAGAGCGGCTGTCCGTCCCATGCCGGGTTCTCTTTGGTCAGACATTTTGCCTCTCCTCCCGTAACGGAGACCGTCCAGAGGTCGCAGTTGGTCGATGCCTCCTGGTGGCGGTCCCGATTCGAGGTGAAGCAGATCTCCTTGCTGTCGGGCGAGAAGGCGAAGAGTCCCGCGCCTCCGTTGGGCGAGAAGACGGGCGAATGCCACGTCCCAGGCGTCACGTCCGTGTAGGTTTTGTCTTGCAGGTCGCAGACGATGATGTGCTGGAAGCGTCCGTCCTGATACTCCGTCCAATGGCGGAAGAGCAGGCTGTCGGCAATATGGGCGTGAACGGGTCCCGCCTCTTTCCTGCGCTTGCGCTCCAGGTTGGCCTTGGCGTCCGCACCCAGGTCGGGATAGACCGTAGCCGTGAAGGCCACATAGCGTCCGTCGGGCGATACCAAGGCGTCGCCTACCCCCATGGCGAAGTCGGTCAGCTGGGTGGTCTCGCCCGTGGCGGGATCCATACGGTAGAGCTGTGCCGTGCCCGTGGCGTAGCCAGTATAGTATAGCGACTTGCCATCGCTGCTCCATTGCGGTCCGAAGCTCATGCCGTCGGTGGTCAGCGTGCGCGTAGTGCCGTTCTTCCCCGTCTCCATCAGTACGAGGTTGGTCTTCGACGACTGTGCGGGCAGGCTCTGCTGCGTGGTCGTGAAGACCAGTCGGGTGCCGTCGGGGCTCAGTTGTGGTGCGCCGACATACTGTGAACGATATACATCCTCGATGGTGAAGGCGCGCTTCTGCGCCATGGCCTCTCCTGCGCCAAGCGTCAGAAGCAGGGCGGCCGAGAGGATCATCTTCGTCGATAAAGTCTTCTTTCTCATTGTCTAAAAAGGTTTCTGCAAAGTTACGACAAAACTATGGGATGACCAAACAAAAATGGAACAGGGTGTGATTTTGTCCCCTACTTACCTCTCTCACGAGCCCTACTTACCTTCGTTCCCCCACCCTACTTACCTTCGCGTCGGGTCCTAAGTTATGCTTCGTGAGGCCCTTCGGTAACCTTCAGTAACCTTCGGGATGGTCTCGGGATGCCTTCGGGATGCAGGACTACGGGATGCAGGGGCTGTACTGTCGGAAAATCGGCACTTTGCAGATGCTATCAGGCGATGAGACACATGCGTCCGCGTCAGCCCAAATCTCTGATAAACTGTTTTTATGTGCTATAGGTCCGCTTATCTGAGAAATATTTTGTAATTTTGCCCACAGATTATTTCCCAAACATAATATGGGCAAAGCCTCTTGATAAGATGAAGAAAACTACCCTACCCCTTGCATTGCTCGCACTTGCGATGCCACTCCAGGCCCAGGTGCGCATGGATTATGAGAAATTGTCGCAGGAAAACGGCAAGTTCACGTCCCGATTTGTCCTCCACAATCAGACGGGCGAGCCGCTGGACGCCGACTGGAACATCTATTTCTCGCAGTTGCCGATGTACCCCCAGCAGGTGAGCACGCCCCAGTTGGCTTTCCATACGGTCTTGGCCAACTACTTCCGCCTGTCGCCCACGGAGGCCTGGAAGCCCCTTGCCAACGGCGACTCCCTGGTCTTCAGCGCGACGTTCGGCGGCGACCTGTGTCGCGAGAGCTACGTGCCCGAAGGGATGTTCATCGTCGGCAAGGACGGCAAGCCCGTGCCCGTGGAGTTTCATGCGAAGCCCTTTGTCGACCAGGAACTGACGCGCGACGTGGAGAAGAACTACCGCAACAACGCCCGTCTGACCGCTTCCCCCACCCTTTCCCCCGCCGATGTGCTGCCCTCTGTGAAGCAGTCTGTGACGGCTGACGGCCTCTGCGACCTTGGTGGCGGATTCTGCCTCGTGCCGGATGCACAGTCGGGCAACGAGGCACGCCTTCTCGCCGCCGACCTGGCCAACCAGCACGGATTGGCCTATCGAGCACAAGGTGTGCCTATCCGTCTGACCGTCGATGCCAGCCTGCCCTCCACGGAGGAGGAATACTACGAACTCAGCATCCGGCCCGATGCTGTCAGTATAGTCGGCAAGAGCGCGCATGCCGTCTGGAACGCCACGCGCACGCTCCTTGCCTTGCTCCGCAATCCCCTCAATGCCAATGGGAAACTTCATGTCATGGATATCAAGGACTGGCCCGATTTCGCCTATCGTGGACAGATGATCGACATCTCGCGCAACTTCACGCCCTACGCGGACCTGCTGAAGGTCGTTGACGCCCTGGCCGACTACAAGCTCAGCGTGCTCCATCTCCACTTCTGCGACGACGAAGGTTGGCGACTGGAGATACCCGGACTGCCCGAACTCACGGAGGTGGGTAGTCGGCGTGGCTACACGACCGACGAGCGCGACCGTCTCTACCCTGGCTACGACGGCCATTACGATCCCAATGGTCCCACGACAGGCAACGGCTACCTCCCCCGCCAGCAGTTTATCGACCTGCTGCGCTATGCCAAGGCGCGCCATGTCAGCGTGGTGCCCGAGGTGGAATGTCCCGGCCATGCGCGCGCTGCCATCCGCTCGATGGAGGCACGCTATGAGAAATACAAGCAGACCGACCTTGCCAAGGCCTTGGAGTATCGTCTGGCCGGTCCCGACGACGCCTCCCAGTACACCTCTGCCCAGGGCTACCACGACAACGTGATGGACCCTGGACTGCCCTCCTCGCTGACCTTCATGAAGAAGGTGATCGACGAGGTGCTGCTGATGTACCAAGAGGCCGACGCGCCACTCCCGTTCCTCCACCTTGGCGGCGACGAGGTGCCCGACCAGGTATGGACCAATTCGCCAGCAGCCCTGCGCCTCTCCGAGCGCGAGGGACTGAAAGGCAAGGAGGCCGTCAGTTCCTGGTTCTACGAGCAGATCATCCGCTACATGGCCGATCGGGGCGTGAAGTTTGGCGGATGGCAGGAGATCGTCACGCGCCATCGTCCGCTCGACACGCCCTTCATGAAGCAATGGGCTGGTGGCCTCAACCTCTGGGCTGCCGTGCCGGAGTGGGGTAGTGGCGACTGCTACCACGAGATGGCCAACAACGGGTGGCCCGTCGTCATGAGCGACGTGACCAACTGCTATCTCGACCTCGCCTACAGCCGCCACCCCGAGGAGCGTGGCTTGCAATGGGGTGGCACGGTCGATGAGGCCGTGACGTTTGCCCTGATGCCCTACGACTTCTACCGATCCATGCATGATAGCATCAACGGTCGTCCGCGCCAGTGGACCACCACGCCCACAGGTCTGCTCCCGCTCCAGCAGGACGCGCGCAAAAATATCGTGGGCGTACAGGGCCAGTTGTGGGCCGAGTGCATTCGCGGTCCGCAATGGGTGGAATACCAGCTCTTCCCCAAGATTCTCGGTCTTCTGGAGCGCGGATGGAATGCCAAGCCCGAATGGGAGACACAGCAGGGTGAGTCCGCCGAGACGACCTATTTCCGTTCCCTCTCCACCTATTATAAGAAGATAGCCGACTGCGAGATGCCAGCCTGGGCAAAGCGCGCGATCAACTTCCGCATCCCCAACCCGGGTCTGCGCCTTGTGGATGGCAAGATGGCTGCCAATAGTTCGGTAGGTGGCACCATTCGCTATACTACTGACGGATCGACTCCCACGGCCTCCTCGCCCGTCTATACCTCGCCCGTCGCTTTCAGTGGCCGTGTGTTCAAGGCGCGCCTCTACAAGGATGGCAAGGAGAGCGTCACGTCCGTGCTGATCAACGAGCCAGGCCAATAAGCTACTTCTTGGACCGAAAGGTCCTTAGAGTTTTCATACCCATGGGGTAGGGAAGCAAGTCGTTTCCCCGCCCCATGGGTTTTGTGTATAAAAGATTGTTAAACTTCTCCCGTTTCTTTTGTGTTGTGGCAGAAACGATATAACTTTGCCATCAAATCGTAAAACCGACTCGGGGTGGTTGGCCGCTTGGCCAGTC
>ULRF01038637.1_pt1 | contig 14776 bp, 15 predicted proteins | sample 1955131 | NCBI WGS metagenome assembly ULRF01 (sample SAMEA4835673, study PRJEB28245) | human gut metagenome | biome: gut microbiome; material: fecal sample | place: Denmark | collected 2008
GAAGCCGCTATTCTACCGATGAACTATGCCTGCATTTATTTTTGAATGCTTATACATTTTACCGTGAAATGAGCCGGCAGTCAAGACCTTTTGCAGTAAAATATGCCGGCACCGCTTGACAAAATTTCGCAGGGGGCTATGATAGGTACATCACTACGCAAATATCGGAGGAAACCATTATGTCAATTCGGGAAGTGAAAGCATTCTTTGCCGCGCGGGGCATGGAAGATAAGGTGCTGGAGTTCGCAACCTCCAGCGCGACGGTGGAGTTGGCTGCACAGACGGTGGGCGTTATTCCTGCCCGCATTGCCAAGACGCTTTCTTTTATGACAGCGGAGGGACCGCTGCTGGTGGTAACGGCTGGGGACGCCAAGATAGATAACCATAAGTATAAGGAGACCTTTAGCTGCAAAGCCAAGATGCTGACCCCGGAGGAAGCTGTGGAGCTTGTTGGACACGCGGTGGGCGGGGTGTGCCCCTTTGCGGTAAAACCGGGGGTGAAAACCTGCCTGGATGTTTCATTGCAACGGTTTACTACGGTATTCCCGGCGTGCGGCAGCAGCAATAGTGCTATTGAACTGACCTGCGAGGAGCTGTATGAACTTTCCGATGCGCTGGCCTGGGTGGATGTGTGCAAGGGCTGGCAAGATGCTGAATAAAAACATAAAGAGAACGACCCGTCACAGCATGTGCTGCGGCGGGCCGCTTTTTGTTATTCAACATCCAGTTCTGGGGGAACATCAATCTCATCCGAGACATATTTGCCGTTTTTCTTGCGCTGGCGTACACACTCAGTCAGCAGATATTCGATCTGCCCATTAACTGAGCGAAAGTCATCCTCTGCCCAGGCAGCAATGGCAGCGTACAGCTTGGGGGAAAGGCGCAGCGGCACCTGTTTTTTCTGGTTTTCGTTCATAATCAGTACAGGCTGCCGGAATTAACGACCGGCTGGGCATCGTGATTGCCGCACAGCACCACCAGCAGATTGCTGACCATAGCTGCCTTGCGTTCTTCGTCCAGTTCCACCATGCCACTTTGGGAAAGGCGCTCCAGCGCCATTTCCACCATGCCAACGGCGCCATCTACGATCATCTTGCGGGCATCAATGATGGCGGACGCCTGCTGGCGCTGCAGCATGACGGCTGCGATCTCGGTAGCGTAGGCCAGGTAGGTGATGCGGGCTTCGATGATCTCAATACCGGCTTCCGCCACCCGCTGCTGGATCTCATCGCGGATGCGGGCGGCAACGATCTCACTGGAGCCGCGCAGGCTGCCGTCATCGGCAACGCCGTCGCCGGTGGTATCTACATTGGGAGCAACATCGTAGGGGTACAGACGCACGATATTGCGCAGGGCGCTATCGCACTGCAGGGAAAGGTATTCTTTGTAGTTATCCACATTAAAAACAGCCTTGGCGGTATCGATAATGCGCCAAGTGACAGCAATGCCGATTTCCACGGGATTTCCCAGGCAGTCATTGATCTTCTGGCGATTATTGCTGAGGGTCATGATCTTGAGCGAGAGCTTTTTGCCGGTGGTGTCTACTTCAATGGAGGTGGTGTTATCGCCGGTTGTGGCCTTTACACCCAGTGTTTTGACATCGCCGCTCTGGCTCAGCCGTGTCTTGGCAGCAGGATTGACGCCGGTACAGAAGGGGTTGACATAGTAGTAGCCTTCACCCTTCAGGGTGCCATAGTAGTGGCCGAACAGGGTGAGCACTAAGGCTTCCTGCGGCTTGAGGATTTTAAGCCCCATCATGGGAATCCAGATAAAGCAAAGAATAACGATGCCGGGAAGAATGAGGGCAATTATATTGCGCATGGCTCCGATGACGACCATAACGATGGCTGCGGCCATAAGCAGCAGGAAGAATATAAGCATAGCCATGCCGTGCTTTTTATTGGTGAGGATTTTTTCTGTCATTGAAGTCACTCCTTATAGATGATATCTTTATGATATCACTTTGAACTGAAATGTCAAGAAGAAAAATGAAAAAGTCCCCGATCAGGGGACTTTGGAGGGGGCGAAGAAGGGAGAGAGGGTCTCGGCACGGGGTGGGGGTGTAAGCAAGGTCGCAATAAGAGTGGCCGGTACCGAGACAAGCAGCGCCATTTGAATGTGATAGATGCCCAAAGGATTCCCGAGGGCATTCCACACAACGAAAGTAATAGAAGAGGTGACCATGGAGGTGATGGCACCAGCCTTATTGAACCGCCGCCAGTATAGTCCTAGGAAGAATACCCAGGCAAAGGATAGCCCCAGGGCACCCCAGGCGGGGTACATCAGGAAGGCAAGGTATTCGGGAGGATTAAGCCCCCAAAATACACAGATACCGCCGATAATAGCAACAGTGGCACGGGCAATGGAGACACGGCGACGCTCCGAAAGCCCCAGTCGAAAGGTCTTGGTGAGGATATCGTTTTCCACAGTGGAGGCACACTGGATCAGCAGGGAATCCACAGTAGACATAACGGCGGCCGATAGCCCGGCCAGTGCGATACCTGCCAGTAAGGGTGGCAGCAGAGATTGGATCATGTAGTAGACCACATTATCGGCGGTATCAATTTCCGGGAAAATAATGCGCCCGTACAGTCCCAGCAGAACAATGCAAATTTCCAGCACGACCACGATGAAAACGGTGATGGTAAAGCCCTGCCGGAAAGCACGCCGGTTGCGGATGGAGTAGAAGCCGCGGATATAGTTGGGACCGCCCAGCGCCCCGAAAAAAGTGAGCAGAATGAAGGCCACCAGGAAAGAGGGGGTAATGGGGGAGTTGGCATCCGGCCAGGAGATAAAGCCGTGGGGGAAGATCTGCTGATACTGCAGCTGCGGGGATGGCCCAACTCGGTGGACCGAGGCGGTCAGCAGGATGATAACGCCCAGCAGGATCAAAATGCCCTGGGCAACATCGGTGTAAACAACGGCATAGTAACCGCCGAAGGAAACATACAGGAACACAATGATGCCAAAACAAATGACCGCAGCACTGTAAGAAAGCCCGGTGGTGACATTAAAAAGGATGCCAATGGCGGCAAATTGGGTTACCAGCAGCGGGACGGAAAAGGTAATGATAAGCAGCGAAGCAATGAGACGGGCGGTGCGGCTTTCAAAGCGGGCTTCCAGGAAGTCCGGAACAGTCAGCAGATCCAGCTTTTTGGAAAGGCGCATGACCTTGCCGGAAAGCAGCCGCCAGCAGATGTAGGTGGCGATGGTAACGGCACATCCCGCAAAGATGAACCATACGCCGTAGCTGGAGGCCTGACCGGTCCAGCCCACCAGGGCACCGGCGCTGACTAGACTGGACATATACACCAGTGCGGTGATAACGCCGCCCAATCCACGGCCTGCTACATAGTAGTCAGTAACAGTTTTCGATTTCCGATTGGCAATCAGTCCGATGATGAACATCGCGACGAAATAGGCAATCAGAATAATGAGAATCGTCCATTTCATTTTTCATTACCTCTTCTTTTCTTCGTCTTTGTTTTGATAGTGGGGATGCTTAATCATCCTCCGTGATCTTGTTTCTTCCGATCAGCATAAGAACAAAAACGAGGGCCTGTATTCCTACTGCGATCCAAAATCCGGCTGGCATAACAAAACCTCCTTTTACAAAAGCCCCCTTATATGGGGATATTCAGACGAGCCAGAATGTCTGTATTTATGATTATAGCGGGAAAGAAGGTAATAAAAAATGTTCACTTTTGTGCAGTTGATACTCTTTCTTGGCAAATAGAATGAGAATATCAGGCAGATTGACAAGAGAAACTGGCGGATTTAGCACAATGGGTGTTCATTTCTTACCGCAGAGGAGAGAAAATAGTGAAAAAGGTTGGATTTATTAGGAAAAACGGCATTTTTGACAAGATTAGTGGATTCTTTGCAATTTACCGCAAAGGATATTATAATAAACAGAAAGAACAAAGCCCACAGGACTGGCGGAGGACAGCGATGGAAGAAGGAAATGCAAAATCTTTGGTAAGAAGGCTGCCGATAAAAAACCGCATTACGCTGATGGTGATTCTGATATCGGTGGTCCCAATTCTCATTATCAGCATTTTTTCCTATGCCAAGGCCTTTATTTCGGTCCGGCAGACGGTGCGAGCCTTTGCGGCGCAGACGCTGACTTCGTTGGAACGGTCCCTTACAAACTTGGCGGATCCTTCGAGGCTGTTGGCCGGAGGACAGGAAAAACTTCCGGAAGAGGTGCTGAAAACAGAACCTACCGGGCTATTCCAGCAGGAGGCACTGCGCTATTTGACCGGGGTGACGGTGCTGTATACAGATGGAACGGTGTGCAGCCTCGCCGGGGAAGAGATACTGGCGGTTACGGAATCTGGTGGATGGGCGATAACACAAAATGAGGTGGGAGAGCAACGATTGGCTGTGGCATGGTATGCGACAGACGGGGAGGGAAACGCTTATACGGTGCAAGCTTTGTTTATGCCTCAGATGTTTACCCGCTTGCTGGATGTTTATAATGAGGAGAGCTGTAACCGCCTGGTGCTGGTGGATGGGGCCGGTGGCCTGTTGACCGATGACGGAACACCGCTGACGGTGCTGGAAGGGGAAGTGATTCGACAGACAGCATTTGAGGTAAGCGGGGAACCGATTTGCCCCCGGGAGGAGCGCAGCAGCTTTTTGTGCTACCTTACGGTGCCGGCATTGGAGGCTACCCTAGTCTTTATAGAGCCCTACACCGAGATGATGAAGCCACTGCAAAGTATCTTCTTTGGGACACTGTTTGGAACGATTCTACTGCTGAATTTTTCGGTGATTGTGATTGATTCCATCGACCGGCCGATGAATGCACTGGTGAAGTCCTTTGGCGACGCGGCGCGGGTGAACTTTGCGGTTACGCAATCTGATGAAAGCCGGGATGAGCTGGGTATTTTGAATCAGGCTTTTAATGAGATCTGTGCGGAAATGCGAGAGGCCCTGAATAAGGTGGAAAAGGAACAGGCGGAGAAACGCCGGGCAGAGATCCGGATGCTGCAGGCGCAGATCAACCCGCACTTCCTATTCAATACACTGGATAGCCTGCGCTTTACCTCCATGATGAATAATGTACCGGTCGTTTCCGATGGGTTGGCAGCGCTTTCTCATTTGCTACGCAGCTCTATCCTAAAGGATAATTCCTACACACCACTGCACAGTGAACTGCAAACAGTGGAGGATTATTTGACTTTGCAGCGGATCCGCTGCTGCGAGACCATTGTGCTGAAGACGGAGATCAGCGAGGAAGCTGCAAAGGCCAGTGTGATGCGCCTGCTACTGCAGCCCATTGTGGAAAATGCGGTCATCCACGGGATAAAAGAGAATGTCCCCCTCACCATCCGGTTGAAAGCATGGGTGGGGGAGGAGACACTGTATATCAGCATCATCGATGACGGCAAGGGATTTGACCAAGAAAAAGCTGGCGAGGATGGTGTGCCAAAAAGCAGCAAGATGAGTGGCATCGGCCTGCACAATGTAAAGGACCGCTTGTACCTGTCCTATAAGGATAGACAAAGTTTTTCCATTGGCAGTGTACAGGGCCAGGGAACCGAAGTGCAGATGACGATGCCCTATACCGAGTGGAAGGAGGAGAGCGATGTATAAGGCCATTCTGGTGGATGATGAGAAGATTGTCCGGCTGGCGTTGAAGACCATTGTGGATTGGACTGCGCTGGGCTATACCGTGACCGGCAGTTACAGCAGTGTCAAGACGGCTCTGCTGGAGATAGAGGATGATCCGCCGGATCTCATCATTACCGATATCAAAATGCCGGATATGGATGGTTTGCAGTTTATCCAGCAGGTACGGCAGCAAAACCGGGAATGTGAGATTATTGTACTTACCAACCACGAAAATTTCTCCTACGCGGTGGAGGCAATTCGCCTGGGGGTGATGGACTATGTGGTGAAAACCGATATCTCACCGGAATCCCTGTCTACACTGCTGCAAAAAGCCGCAGAACGATTGGCTGGAAAAAAAGGCGCAGAGCCGGTGCCGGTCACCCCTATGACGGAAGATGATTTTCGTGAAATGCAGCGGGTGGCGCAGGGTGCGCAGGTGGAGGAGATTCGCTTTTCGGAGCCCTATGCGATTTGTCTGGCCTTTCTGGATCGCCCGGAGAACGAAAATAAGCGGAATGATTCTGGATTCTATAACCTATTGTGTGAAAAGCTGGGGCGACCGGCTTCCACATTGATTCGGTTGGGTCCAGATCAGACAGCAATTGTGCTGATGCCAGGTGAGCAGGAGGCATTCAAACGGGAGGCCCCAACATTTTGTCAAAGAATCAGCGGTTTTTGCCGGGCCTACTTGAACCGGCCGTGCGGTTTTCTGCTCTCGGAGCAATTTGCAGATAGCGGGGGCTTTTTGCAGGAGCTGGAGCGCTGCCGGAATGCGATTCCCTATGTGGTGTTTCACGGGACAGGCCGTCTGACCCGTGCGGCAACGCTGCGGCGGCTTTCCTCGGAGGAGGTGCCGGTGCAGGTGGTATGCCGGCAGCTGAGTGATCTGCTGGAGGCGAAAGACTATACCGGCGCACAGGAGCTATTTTCAACTTTTGGGCGAGGGAAGGAGTTGCGAGCGACAGCACCCGGTCCGGCAGCCCATGCCATGAGCAGCTTAGGCCTAACAGCGTTGCTGGGTTGCTCGGCCTACCTGGGCGAGGAGGAGCGCAGAGCCTTGTGGGAGCAGATGATAAAATGTCGCAGCGTGGATGACTACGAGGCGCATTTTGGCCAGGTGCTCCAGCAGATGGAGCGCTTTGAGAGGAAAAAAGCCGCATTGCTGTGCAAAAAGGAAATGGCGCAGATTATACAGTATATCGAAGAAAACCTTTCCCAGCACATTTCCTTGGAAATGATAAGCGAAACGGTGCATATGACCGAAAACTATGTCAGCAGGCTTTTTAAGAGCGAGAGCGGCATGAATGTGGTGGGCTACATCAATATGGAAAAAATGGAACAGGCCCGCAGGCTACTCTCCCGACCGGAAAGCACAGTGCGTATGGCGGCAGGGGAGTTGGGTTACTATGAATCTAGTTATTTCATTAAACTGTTCCGCAAAACATACGGCGTTGGCCCTGGGGAGTATAAAAAGTTTGCCGAAGACCGACAGGCGGCCCCGCTACTGAAAACAGAGGAATAAAAAAGAGCGGAGTCCGGTGAGGGCTTCGCTCTTTTGGCGTATTGTGGTTCTTGTTCAGTTTAGGTAATAGAGTCTTCCATCAGGCCAAATCCAGCGACCTCACTAACGGGCAGTGAGAATAGGATAGCGCCGGCTTCGCTATCAGGACCGGCATGATGCAGCACCGATTGCATAATGACAGCCTTACGGTCGTTCTGTGCCACCATCAGAATCACTTCCTTTTCGGCGGCGATGGACACATTGTAGAACTTTTTATTCTGGCTGCCGGTGCCTTTCCCGTGCAGCACCGTGCCGCCGGTGGCGCCTGCCGCGCGGGCGGCGTTCATCACCTGGTCGGTGCGGCCCTCATTGGCCACGATGACGATCAGCTCATAGCGATTGCTCAATTCGGGGGTGTAGCGGGCGGGCTGCTGCTCGCCGTTATTCAGATATGCCAAGGTTTTTCCTCCTCCCACGCTTTTGATGGGGACAGCCATGATGATGCCGTGTCCCGGGATGCCGATATACACCTGCCGGCGCATTTCCTTAATGAATTTGCGGGTTTTTTCGGGGTTCGCCACCGTCATGATGACACGCTTTTCGGTGGACTCGATGCCGAGAAGATCCAGCATGCTTTGTACGGCGGTGCCGTGCCCCAGCAGGGTGACGGTCTGGGGCAGGTCAAGGGCCGCGGCGATCTCACACACACGGTCCATGGCGCCGGGATTGACAACCGAGATCAGGTAATTCATGCGGCGTTCACCTCCCACAGCTCAATGATTTCATCATCTCCATACTGCTCGCGGGCAATCTCAGGCTCAGTGCGGCGGCTGTAAATAAAGCCGACCATCTGAATGGAGATTAGGGGCATCATGGCAACCATAGCAACGACGCCGAATGCATCGATGAGCGGATTGCCGCCCACAACGGTGGAGGCACCGATCATAAATTGTAACATAAAGGTGGCTGTCATGGGGCCGGAGGCCACACCGCCGGAGTCAAACGCAATGGCGGTGTAAAGATCGGGGACGAAGAAGGAAAGCCCCAAAGCGACGACATAGCCAGGAATGAGGAACCACATGATAGAGATGCCGGTAAGTACCCGCAGCATGGAAAAGCCCATGGCCAACGCAATGGCAATGGAAAGGCTAGTTTTGATGGCGCTGCCGGGAATAGTGCCGGCGCTGACCTCCTCGATTTGAGCCTCCAGTACTGCCACGGCGGGTTCCGCCGAAATGATAAACCAGCCCAGCAGCATCGAAAGGGGGATTAGCAGCCAGCGGGTCCAGCCGGTGGCAAGCCCGGCGCCCAGTACCTCGCCCAGGGTGGAGAACCCAACATTAACGCCAGTCAGGAACAGTACTAGTCCTACATATGTATACAGGATACCAATGACGATTTTGGCCAGATTACGGCGAGGCATATGCAAGGTAAGGAATTGGAATGCGAAGAAGATGACTACGATGGGCAGCAGTGCGATTGCCATTTCTCCCATGTATTTGGGCAGGTCATGCAGGTAGGCAGCCCCAATGGCGGAAGTATTGGCGAAGGAGGAAGTGGTGATCTCCAAAGCGCCGCTGCTTTCGGTATAGAAGAAGCTGAGGATCAGTACAGCTAGAATAGGTCCGATGGAGCAGAGCGCCACCAGACCAAAGCTGTCAGCTTCTGCCCGGGCGTCACTTCGAATATAGGATACACCGACGCCTAGTGCCAGTATGAAAGGAACAGTCATAGGGCCGGTGGTTACGCCGCCGGAATCAAACGCTACACTAAGGAAATCTGGTGCGGCAAAGCTGGCCAAGATAAACACTACACCGTAAAAAGCAATAAGCAGCCAGTGCAGCTTTACGCCGGTAACGATGCGCAGCATGCATACGGAAAGGAAAAATCCAACGCCGATGCCAACGGTGACCAACAGTATGGTGTTATTGATGTGGGGTACTGTCTCGGCCAGAACCTGCAGATCTGGCTCCGCTATGGTAACAGCAAAGCCCAGCATAAAGCTGACGATCAGGATCAACGGTAGGTTACGAGTTTTGGTCAGCGCCATACCGATGCGGTTTCCGATGGGTGTCATGGAGGCTTCCGCGCCCAGCGAGAACAGTCCCATGCCAACGACAACAAAAATAGTGCCAATCAAAAAGCAGAGTAACAAATCGGTGCCAACAGGGGCAATGGTCAGGCATAGCACCAGAACTATCACGACGATAGGAAGTACCGAAATAGCCGATTCCCGTATTTTCTCGATGATCTTTACTCGATTTGCGGTCAGTACTGCGGTGTCTTTGTGCTTCAGCGCACTCACTCCCTTCCTTCTTCAGTGGGGCACAGTTTAATATTATGCGGAAAAAGAGCGGCTCCGCACTTTACTATACTAAATATATCATACAGAGGGTGCTTTGGCAAACTGCTGGGGGGGAAGTTTTACAAAAAATTAACGATGCTGCAAAATTCAGTTTGTGTTGTTATACTATTGGGTTGTTAGCGCTCATATGAATATCTATGAGGATGATATAGCCGGATCAGCAAACTGCGATGCGTTAATTCTTGGATACTCCATAATGTAAAAAGTATCCATTCGCAGGCGGGGAAAATTTAGTATCATTGTGTAGTATAGCGGGAATGATATGACGAAAATGAATGAAGAAGTTGCGCAACTTGCAATTTTAACAAGTTATTTGCGCAACTGGCAATGGAAAGCAAAAAAATGGAGTCTGAAAGGCAGAGACCCGCAAAAAGGGCCTCTGCCGTTTATTTTGTTTATTTTCACCCATGCATAAGATTCCATACCACAAAAAGTATAAATTGTCCGCAAGTATTTCCTTTACTTTATTCATAAGATGTTATACAATTATATTCAATAAGTAATATAAAATTAAAAGGGGGTTACAAAAGTTGCCGCAGGATACCATAATAGAGGTACTAAGGACCGAAGAAAAAATGAATCAAATACGAGAGCAAACCGCCGCGGATTGTAGACAAAAACTGCTGATGGCACAACGCAGTGCAGATCGCCTGCGGGAGCAGGCCCGGGCTGATGCGGAGGCTGAGGTGCGTGAGATGATGTCCGAGGCGGAACGGCAGGCGGCGCAGGCTACCTATCATGCGCTGGAGGAAGTCTCCGTGCAATGGGAACATAAAAAAGAGGAAGCCAGGCAGCGCATCCCGCAGGCTGCCAGGTGGATCGTGGAAAAGGTTGTGGAACGCTAATGGCTATTGTTGCTATGCGTCACTTGCGGCTCATAGGGCTGCAAAGTGAGCGGGAGGAAATGCTGCGGCGTTTGCAGCATCTTGGCTGTCTGGAAATCACCGAGCCGGAGCCGGCGGCAGATGACCCGCTGCTGGAAAAGCTGCGTGTACCGGAGTCAGCGGAGCTGCAAAGGATACGAGAGCAGTACACCGCAGCAGAGCAGGCGCTGCAAACATTGACAAATCACACTCCAAAGGAAAAGAATGCACTGGAGCCGCTTCCGTTCATTGATGAGCAGGCGTTGACTGATGAAAGCCAGCTGGCTGACGGAAAGAGTGCGGCGGAGCGGTTGAACCGCTGCCGAGAGGAATTGGCTTTCCTGCAGTCACGCAGCGAAAAGCTGGCGGCAGAGGAGGCTCAGCTTCTTCCTTGGGAGAGCTTCACCATGCCGCTGGAATGCGCTACCACTGAAAAAGTGCTGATTCAAATGGGCACACTGCCCGCCGCAGTGCTGCCGCAGCAAATACATGAGACACTGGATGCGGCCGGAGATCTGTATGAGCTGCGGGAGGTAAGTGCTGACCGGGAGCACCGCTACATGGTGCTTACAGTGCACATTTCCCAGGCGGAAGACCACATAGCCGCGTTGAAGGCATTGGGCTGGAGTCGTGTGACATTGGGTGAACGGACTGGCACTGCTGCTGCCAACTTGTCTGCTCTGCGGCAGGAACAAACGGCACTGGCGGAAAAGAGAGCATTGCTGGAAGAAGCAATTATCCAGTGCGCCGGGCAAAAACCGGAGCTGCGGCAGCTTTCGGATGCTTCCCGCATCGAGATCGACCGGGGAGAGGCCAAGAGCCGTACGCGGGATACAGCAGAGACATTTCTGCTGGAGGGGTGGTTCCCGGCGGAGAACACAAAGGAACTGGAAATGCTGCTGGAGGGCTGCACCTGCGCGTGGCAGATGACAGACCCGGTACCGGAGGATTATCCGCGGGTGCCTGTTAAGCTGAAAAATAATCGCTTTACGCAGCCGCTTAATATGGTCACAGAGATGTATTCTTTGCCGGCCTATGGCTCGCTGGATCCTAATCCCTACATGGCACCATTCTTTATTCTGTTTTACGGCATTATGATGGCGGATATGGGTTATGGCCTTTTGATGATGCTGGCATCACTCATTGTGCTGAAGAAGAAACAGCCTACCGGCGGCAGCTACAATTTCTTTGCGCTGCTGGGATTATGCGGCATCTCTACTTTCTTTATGGGTGCATTGACCGGCGGCTTTTTCGGAGATTTTATCCCGCAAATGCTCAAAGTCATTAACCCGGAAAGCACCTTCACCTGGTTCTGGCAGCCGCTCATTTCGCCCATCAATGATATTATTGCCATTATGCTGGGCTCACTGGCATTGGGCTGTGTGCAGATCCTTGTCGGTATGGTCATCGGCTTTATCTACAAGCTGAAGCACGGCGAGATAGCCAGTGCCCTGTGCGAGGAAGCTGCCTGGTGGGTTATTATTGGCTGTGGTGTGGCATTGGGCATCACCGGGAAAAAGACATTCCTATGGGTGTTGTTGGCGGTCTTGATTATTAGCCAGGGTTATGGCAAAAAAGGCATCGGCGGAAAAATTGTTGGCATCGGTGGTTCGGTATACAATCACATTACCGGCTATTTTGGGGATATTCTCTCCTATGTTCGCCTAATGGCTTTGATGTTGGCAGGTGCGGTCATCGCGCAAGTATTTAATACTCTGGCAGCTATCCCTGGCAATCTGATTGTATTTATTATTGTATCGCTGTTGGGCAATGCTCTTAATTTTTCCTTGAATTTGCTGGGCTGTTATGTCCATGACATGCGGCTTCAGTGTTTGGAATTTTTCAAGTACTTCTACCGGGATGGCGGACGCGCGTTTAAGCCCGTTGCGGCTCAGCCCAAATATTACAGAATAGCAGAACAATAAAAAGGAGCGTATGAAAAATGAGTTTTCTGGAATCTTTCGGTGGTTTGGCGCTGGCCCTGCTGGGCGGCGGTTTGGCGGCTGGTTTGAGTTGTGTTGGCTCGGCCAAGGGAACCGGTATGGCAGGTGAAGCCGCTGCCGGCCTGATGTGCGAAGATCCCGGCAAGTTTGGTAAAGCAATGATTTTGCAGGTGCTGCCCGGTACGCAGGGTCTGTATGGTACCGTCGTGTGGTTTTTCTCCATTTATGCCATTGGCCTTTTGAATGGCAATACCGACTTGAGCGTGATGGAAGGCTTGCGCTGCTTTGCGGCCTGCTTGCCTATGGCGTTGGGCGGATTGCTTTCTGCTATTGCGCAGGGGCGTGTAGCGGCTTCCTCCATCAATATTCTGGCCAAGAAGCCATCCGACTGGTCCAAGGGTCTGGTACTGTGCGGCATTGTGGAGTTTTATGCAATTCTTTCGCTGCTGGCTTCGATGCTGATGCTGTACTTCCTGTTCCTGGCGTAAGCAAAACGGGAGAAAGGAGCCCTTATGGAAGGAATCGAAAAGATCACCGCGCGCATCATTGAGGATGCCGAGCGGGAGATTGCCCAAATGCAGCGGGAAAATGAAGAAAAGATCAATGCCTTGACGGCGGAAGCTCAGTCGGCGGCGGAGCAGGAGAGCCTGGAACTCCTGACCCGCGGACGCCGTGCGGCGGAGGAACGGCGGGAGCGTCTGTCCTCTTCGGCGGCGGTAGAGTGCCGCAAGATGGAGCTGGCAGCAAAGCAGGAATTGCTGAATGAAGCTTTTGCGGCGGCGGTGGAAGAGTTATGCCATTTACCCCGAGAAAAATATCTTGCGCTGATCGCTTCACTAGCTGCGGAAGTGGCCGAAGGAGGGGAGAAGATGATTCTTTCCCCGCAGGATGCAAGTGAAATTGGACCAGAGGTTGTACTGCTGGCGAATACCGCCTTACGCGAAGCAGGTAAACCGGGAAAGCTGACCCTCAGTGCCGAGCCCCGTTCTATTCCGGGCGGATTTATCCTCAGCCACGGTGATGTAGAGCTGAACTGTGCCTTTGATACCCTGGTGCGGCTGCAGCGGGAAAAGCTGGAGAAAGAGGTCGCTGCGATCCTCTTTCCCGTACAGTAAGGAGGGGCTGCGATGACCCCCATCAAGGATACTGACTATTTGGCGGTCTCTGCGTGGCTGCATGCAATGGAGACCCGCCTGCTGACTCCGGAAAAGGTGGAGCGTCTACTGGAAGCAGCCAGTGAGACGGAAGCCCGTAAGCTGCTGACGGAATGCGGTTATGCCGAAGCTCTCCCACTGGAGGAAGCGCTGCGGGAGCATCGGGAAACGCTCTACAAAGAGCTGGCGGCTGCTGTGCCGGATCCAAGGCTCATTGAGCTATTCCAGCTCAAATACGATTACCATAATATCAAGGCGATCCTAAAGGCAGAACGCCGAGGAATTTCGCCGGAAGCATTTCTGCTGCCAGGCGGTCGGTATGATGCCGCTCAGCTGCAAAGCGAATGGCAGCAGGAGCATATGTTCCAGGTAAGTGATACAGCCCGCCGTGCGGCGCAGGAAGCAGCAGCTCTTCTGCGGGAAAATGATCCGCAAGGTGCTGATCTACGGTTGGATGCTGCTTGTTATGATGAAATGCGCACTTTGGCTGAGGAAATGAAAAGCAACTTTTTACAGGGGTATGTGCGGCAGCTGATTGACGCCGCAAACCTGCGCACCGCCGTACGGGCCTCCCGCAGCGGCAGCAGCGAGGTACTGCCCCGTGCACTTTTGGAGGGCGGCAGCGTTTCCCCCCACGGCATAATGATGACAGAGCCCGGCAAGCTGGGCGAGCTGTTTGGTGCGGGGGCGCTGGAAAAGGCGGCAGCTTTGGGCGCCGCGGCAGCGGGGGGCGGTTCGCTTACCGCCTTTGAAAAAGCCTGTGACGAAGCAACCGATGCTTATCTGGCGGCAGCCCGCCGTACCCCCTTCGGGGAGGAAACAGTGCTGTGCTACCTGGCTGCTGTGGAAAATGAGATTACAGCGATTCGCATTATAATGACCGGCCGGCAGGCGGGGCTTTCGCCCGAAATGATCCGCAGCCGGTTAAGAAACGCAGGATAAAGGAGGCGCCCTATGTATAAAATTGCCGTGCTGGGCGATGCCCAGAGCGTACAGGGCTTTGCGGCGCTTGGCTTGCAGGTATGCCCGGCCGAAAACGCCGAGCAGGCCCGTCCCATCCTGCACCGGCTGGCCAAGGAGGATACAGCCATTATCTATGTGACGGAGCAGCTGGCAGCGGGTCTGACCGCAGAGCTGGACCGTTACCGCAAAGCAGTTACCCCTGCCATTATCCTCATCCCCGGTAAAGAGGGAAGCCTCGGACTGGGGATGCAGCAGGTGAAAACCACGGTGGAGCGTGCTGTCGGCGCCGACATCATTTGAGGAAAGGAAGAAAGCCCCATGGGAAAAATCGTTAAAGTCTCCGGGCCACTGGTGGTTGCCACCGGCTT
>ULRF01053116.1_pt1 | contig 14738 bp, 12 predicted proteins | sample 1955131 | NCBI WGS metagenome assembly ULRF01 (sample SAMEA4835673, study PRJEB28245) | human gut metagenome | biome: gut microbiome; material: fecal sample | place: Denmark | collected 2008
CACACGAGGCACGAGCCTGCCGTGATGATGACCGCATACTTCAAACCGATAATATATCCGAGGCCGAGTACGGCGGCACCCGTATTGAGCGAGAATACCACCTTGAACTTGTCGGCACACATTGCGCCGAACTCGCATATACGTGTCGATACGACTTCGGTCCATGCGCCGAAGGTGCTGACGATAAAGTCGTAGACACCGCCCACGAGACCCGCCACGGCCAGCAGCTTGGCTTGGTCGCCGCCCTTCTCGCCCGAGACGAGCACTTCGGTTGTAGCCGTAGCCTCGGGGAAGGGGTATTTGCCGTGCATCTCCTTGACGAAGTATTTGCGGAAGGGGATCAGAAGCACTATGCCCAGCACGCCGCCCAGCAGCGACGAGAGGAATATCTGATAGAAGTGCGCCTCCAGCCCGAGGATGTAGAGTGCCGGAAGGGTGAAGATGGCACCTGCAACGATAACGCCCGAGCTGGCGCCGATGGATTGTATGATGACGTTCTGTCCCAGCATGTTCTTCTTGCCGAGGGCGGTGCCGACGCCTACGGCGATGATGGCGATGGGTATGGCGGCCTCGAACACCTGTCCCACCTTGAGACCGAGGAATGCCGCCGCGGCCGAGAATATCACGGCCATGATTATGCCCATCGTGACCGAGTAGGGCGTTACCTCGGCCGGCGTTGTCGAGGCCGGCATCAGTGGCCGGTACTCTTCGCCCGGCTTGAGTTCGCGGTATGCGTTTTCGGGCAGAGATACGTCGTGTCTGTTTTCTTCCATATAGATTGCAAGTTTAGGGTTTCCTTACTTCGGGCGGTCAGCGAGGGAGTGTTGCCGCGTGGACGCACCTGCCTGCCGCTCAATCTACAAAGGTAACAAAAATATGGAAATATCCCGAGCGGGTTGCGCAGACCTCTGCAAAAAAGCCCCGATCCATGTCGGATCGGGGCTTTCGGGGTAACGGCCTGTATTCGCCGGCCCTGCTCTATCCGGAGGGACAGGTCGTGCGGCCGCAAGAGGAAACGTCAGATATATTTGTCCCCCTTGTCGAACTTAACGTCGTCTATATATTTCTTGATGCTCTGTTCGTCGCTGCGCGGGCATATCATCAGCACGTCGTCCGTATCGACCACGATATAATCCTTCAACCCCTTGATGACGGCGATTTTGCCTGCGGGAATCGAGATGATCGAGTTGCGCGTGTCGTAGGTATAGCAGCCGTCGTTGGATTTGGCATTGGCGTAGGCATCCTTGCGCGAGAGCTGGTAGACCGAGCCCCATGTACCCACGTCGCTCCAGCCGAAGTCGCCGCAGCGGACATATACGTTGTCGGCCTTCTCCATGATGCCGTAGTCGATCGATATGGCGCGGCACTCCGAGAAGACCTGCTCGATGGCAGCCTCCTCGCGGTCGGTGCCAAGATCCTCCATGATGGCCGAGAAGAGGGCGTGGTGTTCGGGCAGATGGCGGCAGAAGGCCTCGATTATGCTGCTCACCTTCCAGATGAAGATGCCGGCGTTCCAGAAGAACTCGCCGCACTGTACGAATGTCTGCGCCAGCTCCAGATTGGGCTTCTCGGTGAAGCACTTGACGCGGCTGATGACGTCGTTGTTCGACTTCTGGATATATCCGTATCCCGTATCGGGACGGCTGGGCTTGATGCCGACGGTCATCAGGGCGTCGTGGCGGTCGGCAAACTCAAGGCACTCGCGGATGATGGCATGGAAATCGGTCTCGTTGAGGATGAGGTGGTCGGCCGGTGTGACGATCATCTCCGCCTCGGGGTTGATCTTGCGCAGCGTGTAGGCCGCATAGGCTATGCAGGGAGCCGTGTTGCGCCCGATGGGCTCGCACAGCACCTGCCGCGGCTGCAACTCGGGTATATGCTCCAGTACGAGGTCGCGGTAGCGGCGGTTGGTGACGACAAGAAAATTCTCGGCCGGCACGATGGCCGCGAAGCGCTCGAAGGTCGAGCGGATGAACGACTTCCCCGTGCCGAGAATGTCAAGGAACTGCTTGGGCTTGACCTGTCGGCTCATGGGCCAGAAGCGGGTCCCGATGCCTCCGGCCATGATTACGCAGTAGGTGTTGCTGCTCATGTCTTTATGGTTGTAAACTTACTTGTTTTGTACTTAACGGTTCTTTTTCGGCGTATGTGGCAGCGTGTGCCGACAGCGGCAACTGTTCTTGGGGCAGCGGTTGCGCGCGGCGTGTGTCGGCATGCCAACATCCTTACAAAGATGGCAAATAAAAACCGAATATCCAAACATCGCGTGCGCCCTTGAAACTAAAGTATCAGTCACGGCGAGGCTGCGGAGAGTGTGGAAGACGCGGCGCTTCGGGACGCGTGTCGGCGCCTTGCTTGGACATCATGTGTTAAACAGGCCGTGAGACTGTTTGCAATATCTTCGAAATCAAACGAATATCGGCCGGATGCATCAAAATAAAAAATAATTCGTACCTTTGCCGATTATCAAGGTGCTTAATTGAGATAGAAGGATGAAGGTAAAGTTCTTTACGGTGCCGAATCTGCTGACGCTGGGAAACCTGCTCTGCGGATCGTATGCGGCGGTGGTGCTTATCGCATACAACGACTTTCCTACGGCGATGCTGCTCATTGTGGCGGCCGCCCTGTTCGACTTCTGCGACGGTTTCGCCGCACGTCTTCTCCACAGCGCCTCTCCCATAGGGGTGCAGCTCGATTCGCTGGCCGACATGGTATCCTTCGGTCTGGTACCGTCGTTGGCGCTCTACTGCATGTATGACATGGCCCCGCAGGAGGCCGCCTCGTTCGTGGCACGCGCGGCGCGTTATCTGACCTTCCTCGTTGTGGCGTTCTCGGCTCTGCGTCTGGCAAAATTCAATATCGACGACTCGCAGCATACGGAGTTCTGCGGTCTGCCGACGCCGGCTAACGCCCTGCTATGCCTCTCGCTCGGAGTGCTGGCATTCCGCGGCTCGCTGGAGGTGAGCCGTGGGGCAGTTGTGGTGCTGGCCGTAGTGACGGCGCTGCTGCTCATAAGCCCCATACGGATGTTCGCCCTGAAATTCAAACACTTCCGTTGGTACGGAAACCAGCTGCGATACCTGTTCATCGCCGTGAGCGCCGTGCTGCTGGTGTCGTTCGGTTTTGCCGCCGTACCGGCGATAATCACCCTTTATATAGTAGTATCCACACTGCGGTGGGCAATAAAAAGCCGCAAAAAAGAGTTTTAGCTGTGTCTGCCGTGCGGGATGGCCGTAGGGACATTCTGACACGGAGGGCGGATCATGATCGTACATTACGTAATGACGCGTAGCGCATACATATTTATCGTATCGGTTGCAATGGCGCTGTTGTCGCTGTTGCCGCGGCAGGCGTCGGCACAGCTCGACGCCGCGGCTCTGGCACGTGCGCAGCGCAACGGCGAGAATGTCTCTTTAGGCGGCGTCAACCCCTACGATACGGGTACCGACGAGGGGCAGGAGAAGGGCGACTCGACACGTACGCGACGCATAAAGCGGCCGCTGGAGTCGTATCTGTTCAACGACTCGATCCGCGCGCTGCCCAATTTCTCGTGGACCGTGGACCGCGACCTGAACAGCGTCAACATCATGCCGCTCGACACGCTTATCGACAACTGGCGCATAGACTATTCCTATTACCTGAAGGGCGTGGGTGACATGACGCTCGGCGGACTGGGGCAGTCGACCATGCCGTTCAACTACTTCGACCGCGCGCAGGGTCCCGACTTCAAGTTCGCACGCGCCTACGATGCCTATACCTACCGTATGGACAATGTGCCGTTCTACAACTCGAAGACGCCCTATCTGAACCTGACATATCTTGAGTCGGGTCAGAAACGTTACCGTGAGGAGCACTTCGAGATCACCACGGCGCATAACGTCTCGCCCACGACGGGGTTCAACGTGAGCTACAAGGCGCGCGGCACAAAGGGCCTGTACGAGTGGCAGAGGACGATAGACCACAACCTTTCGGTGGCATTCTCGCATACGGGCAAGCGCTACTCGATATATGCGGCCTTCATCAACAACCGCATACGCCAGCGCGAGAACGGCGGCGTCGTAGGCACATGGGCCATTGTCGATACTGTATTCGAACATCCGTCGGGCGTACCGATGAAGTTGGCCGAGGCCGAAGCCGAGAACTCCTACCGCAACAACTCCTTCTTCGTGAAGCAGTCGTATGCCATACCGCTTCAGCCCGTGACCGACTACGACTTCTCGATAGCGGGCCTTTCGGCAGTATATATAGGTCATGTGTTCGAGTACAACACGTGGAGCAGACTCTACACCGACAAGTATGCCACCTACACCAACGACCGCGGCAGCCGCGACGAGAACGGCGAGTATGTCCCCACGACGGAGACATACTACAAGGATTGGTTCATCTCGCCGGCCGAGTCGCGCGACTCGATACGCGAAAGGGTTTTGTCGAACCGCTTTTTCGTGGAGGCGCAGCCGTGGGACCGTAACGGCGTGGTGGGAGTGCTGGACGGCGGTATCGGTATCGACATGTATGCCTATACGCAGTTCGCGCTCAAGGATTACGCCGCAGGCAAGTACGGTGTCGACCGCCGTACGGCGTGGTATGCCTACGGCGCCGTGAGCGGCAAGATACGTAAATTCGCCGACTGGGGAGCTGACCTGAAGTTCTACCCGTCGGGTTACAGGAGCGGAGACCTCGCCCTGAACGCCCATGTGGCGCTTACGGCGAAGTTCCGCGGTCATCCGGTTACCCTCTCGGGGCGGTTCTCGCAAACGAGACTCTCGCCCTCGTATTGGGAGGAGAACCTATTCTCGAACCACTATGTGTGGTCCAACTCTTTCGATAAAGAGAATGAAACCCGTTTCGAAGTATCGTTGGAGATTCCCGATTGGGCGCTCGAACTGAGCGCATGGCAGGGCGTGGTGTCGAACAAAATATATTACGGCGCCGACAGCCGCGTGGCACAATCGGGAGCGACGATAAGTCTGACGAGTTTGTACGCCCGCAAGGATTTCCGCCTCGGCGGATTCCATTTCGACCACAGGGTATTGTTGCAGTGGAGTACGAATCAGGAAGTTATCCCCGTTCCATTGTGCAGCGCCTACTTGTCGTATTATTACGATATGTGGGTGGTGCGCGATGTGTTGCGCCTGCAGATGGGTTTCGACGGACGTTACAACACCAAGTTTTACGCCCCGTCGTATAATCCCGCACTTGCGGCCTTCTACAACCAACGCGACGTGCGATTGGGAAATTATCCCTATATCGACGTGTTCGTGGCGGCCAAATGGAAGAGAATGCGCATATTCTTGAAGTACCAGCACGCGAATGCCGGTTTGTTCGGTAACAACCAGTATTTCACCGTTGCCGGTTACCCGCTCAATCCGGGTATGTTCAAGATGGGCATCTCATGGGGATTCTATGATTAGCGTACTCTAAGGCACGCTATGAACTGCCCGCAAAACAATTTGATATGTCAAAAAAGGCAGTAGTTTTTTCGATCGTTCTTTTCGTTTTGATGACTTTTATCGCATCCGATGCCTGCCGGCAGGATATGGCGCTGAGCGCCGCGGCGGCAGAACGGGTGTCGTCCTCGGAGACGACCGACAAGGGGTATCTCATATCGGCTTATGACGATATGATGCGCCGCATCGGCGAGGAAGAGGGACAGGACTGGATCCTGATGAGCGCCATAGCGTACAGCGAATCGCGCTTCGAGTCGGATCTGGTCTCTAATCAGGGGGCGATAGGGCTCATGCAGGTGATGCCCATCGTCGGCAAGCAATTCAATGTCGCCAAGGAGCGCATAATGGATCCCGAGACGAACATACGTCTTGCGGGCAAGCTGCTCAACGAGATCGACGAGAGTCTGAATTTCTCGCCCGCAACCCCTGCGAACGATCGTTTAAGCATTATCCTTGCCTGCTATAACGGCGGTATCGGCCATGTGTCGGATGCGCGCCGTTTGGCACGGAGCAACGGCGAGGACCCCAACTCGTGGGAGGTTGTGGCCCGCTATCTCGACATGAAGGCCGACCCGGCGGTATATGAGAGCGAGTTGGTCCGCTACGGCAAATTTACCGGAAGCCGTCAGACGAAGAGCTACGTCAGGGAGGTCATGCAGCGCTATGACACCTATCGTAAGATGGTAGCCGGCAGATCCTGACCGCTGGGCAAGCAAGACTGACAAAAGGGCCGTTCCCAGAATGGGTGCGGCTCCTTTTTTTGTTGATTTATTTCTGCAATGTTCGATAGATTATAGAACTTGCATGGCGTTGGATAAATAGCTGAGGCCGAATGATTATGAAACGATGTGCCGTGTGCTAAATTTTAACACTTTAAAATAGTACGGATTCAATTTATTACTATATTTGTAACAAACAGCATAAAAGCAAGGTATGTAAAGAAGGAGAATAAGGACATAATTATATAAGCGTTAGCTTTTTTCGTGCCTTTTGAAACTTGGTCGTTTTATGTAGCACATGAATGAAGTTGACGCCTGCGTTGCTGCTTTCTGCAGTACACGTGGGCTTCATTCAATTATTTGTGCTACGGGTAGACCAAGACCTCAAAAGGCAAGTAAGAGAATACGAGCCCGCGTTTTTTATCGTACTACCCCAAATACAGCAACGACATGAAACGAGTATACCAAAAGAGTTGTCGCCCACCATAGGGTGCTCAAACTACAATACAGAACAACCACATTTCCCAAATCTAAAACCATAAATCATATGAACGAGAATAACCAAATTGAGATGAAAGAAGTAATATATTTTGAGGGATGTATCAATGGTAGCGAAAGGCCCAATTGTACAATCACAAATAAAAAATGGAGATTCAACAATATGATCATACCAATCAACCATGTAACATACATTAACATAGGAACTCAAGCGAACATAAAAAATGCAATTTACGTCATAGGGGCTGGAATAATTATGAATATCATTGGAGGTACCTTCAATGAAAGCATATCCTCCTATTTGGGGATTGCGCTACTTTTAGTTGGCATTGTAATGTTTTTATATTACAAGAATCATCCAGATTACTATATACAAGTTGGCACATCTCAAACTGAGCACTGTTTCAAATGTAATGAAAGTGATTTTAGAACAATCTACCTCGGCATGAGTGAAGCGCTAAATAATAGAATATTTTAACGCCGACAACCCATAACCAGACAAAACATGTTGGTCATTCTAAACAAAGATGAATACGACAATCTTAATAAAAAAGGGAATGGCGGGTGCTGCGGCATCATTATACTACTCATTATTATCGTCATTGTCGCGTGTATGATGGCTACAACTGATGAAGCAAAAGATAAAGCGGATAAAGAGAAAACAGAAGCCAGCAGTAATTCAAGTAAAAATACACCTAAACCACAAGAGATGAAAATGGAGCACCCTACTCCCAATAAAACAGATGCCGTAGAGAAAGGTACAAAGGCAATAAATAAGTCGCCTGCAGCAAAGCAGTCTGTGACGCAATCCGCAGCAACAGTAACAAGCACCCATAAACAAATTGCAAAAGACACACAACAGCTAACTAACACACAAGAACAAAACCAAGACATCATGGATACATTGTCAAAAAAGGAAATACGGCAATTACAAAGAGTAATCCGTAAAGCGGAAAGACAACAACGTAAAAAGAAGTGAAAACGAAGAACGGAATGTTCTATTTGCGGCTAAAAATAGCTTATTCAAAAATTGCCCCATCAAAACGGCTGTTTTTTTGAATGGCAGAGGACGTTATAATATGTGGCTAACTTAATGCATATTTTATGAATAAAGAACATGTAATTACCTTACTACAGATGGTAAGCAAATGGTGGCAATGTCCACCATAGGGTACAAAGATACCGTCTGCACCTTACAGCAAAAGAGTAAGGATAGAGCCGACAAACAAACCAAGAGACAGTAACGGAAACAGGAGCGTCAAGCGAAAAAGAACAATAAACAGACCGAACAGGATAAAAAGGAGAAACAAACTTTAATGGTATTGTAACGATGAAAAAGCAAAATAACTGTACTGTGGGCAAAAAACATGGATATGTCTATGTAATGTCGAATCCTTCGATGCCCAAAATGGTGAAAATAGGTGTTACGCAGCAAACCGTAGAGAAACGGTTGAAAGCGTTGTCGAAACCGACCGGAGTGCCGACTCCGTTTCAAATAGAGTACGAATGCGAAGTGGATGATTGCTACAAAATAGAAACCGCACTCAAGGCGATATTCGGGCCGTACAGAGTGAGTGAGAACCGTGAATTCTTCCAAGTGTCGGTATCGCAGATTATAGCGGTGTTGCAACTCGTGGAAAGTAAAAATACGACGAAAGAGGCTACCGCGGATGAAACGGCGTCGAAAAGGAATCCGAGGTTTAATTTTGATATGATGAATATCCCTATAGGGGCGCAACTCACATTCGTTCAAAACGACAGTATCGTCGCCGATGTAACAGCAAACAACAAGGTTATGTGTAACGGCAAGGAACAATCGTTGTCGGCATTGACGTGTGAACTGCTCGGATACATCGTCCGTCCGCTTCAATATTGGTCATACAATGGAATGAATCTTCTCGATATTTATCGTGCGACATATAGGTAGCCGAGAGATTGTAATCCGCAAGGCAAGTGAAACTGACAAAAGGAGCCGACCCGTGACGGGTGACGGCCCTTTTTTTATGCCCGTATTATGGCGTTGTATGATATCGTGGATGTCGGTGCGGTATGCATGGCGATTGATAAATCGGGCAAATGTAAGGGCTGGAAATCGGGTAAAAGAAAAAAGAGACCCCACAGCCGGAAAAAAGAAACCCCACGGCCGGAAAAAAGAGACCCCGCAACCATTAGGCTGCGGGGTCTCCATTATGTGTATTTACAAGTCTCCGTGACTACTTGGTCATGGCCTGCTGAACGGCTACGGCCACGGCTACGGTAGCACCTACCATGGGGTTGTTGCCCATGCCGAGGAAGCCCATCATCTCGACGTGTGCCGGAACCGATGACGAACCTGCGAACTGAGCATCCGAGTGCATACGGCCCATGGTGTCGGTCATACCGTACGAAGCGGGACCTGCGGCCATGTTGTCGGGGTGGAGGGTACGGCCCGTGCCGCCGCCCGAAGCTACCGAGAAGTACTTCTTGCCGGCGAGCAGACGCTCCTTCTTGTAGGTGCCGGCAACGGGGTGCTGGAAGCGGGTGGGGTTGGTCGAGTTACCCGTGATCGATACGTCGACATCCTCCTTCCACATGATGGCTACGCCCTCGCGCACGTCATCGGCGCCGTAGCAGCGTACCTTCGAACGCAGACCGTCCGAGTAGGCGATGGTATCTACGACCTTCACCTCACCGGTGTAGTAGTCGAACTGCGTCTGTACATAGGTGAAGCCGTTGATACGCGAGATGATCTTGGCGGCGTCCTTGCCCAGACCGTTGAGGATCACGCGCAGGGGATTCTTGCGCACGCGGTTTGCCATCTCGGCGATCTTGATGGCGCCCTCGGCTGCGGCGAACGACTCGTGGCCGGCGAGGAATGCGAAGCACTGGGTCTCCTCGCGCAGAAGACGTGCGGCCAGATTACCGTGGCCCAGACCTACCTTGCGGTCATCGGCTACCGATCCGGCGATGCAGAAGGCCTGAAGACCCTCGCCGATAGCCTCGGCGGCGTCGGCGGCGTCGGTGCAGCCCTTCTTGATGGCGATGGCGGCGCCCACGACGTAAGCCCACTTGGCGTTCTCGAAGCAGATGGGCTGCGTCTCCTCACACATCTTGTAAGGATCGATGCCCTTGGCGTCGCAGATGGCCTTGGCCTCCTCGATGCCGTTGATTCCGTACTTGGCGAGCACCTCGTTGATGTGGTCGATTCGGCGCTCGTAGCTCTCAAATAATGTTGCTGCCATATTTAAATTTTCTCTTTTTTCGGTTACACAATGGGTTTACTCTTGACGCGGATCGATATACTTGACAGCCTCCTTGAAGCGGCCATAAGTGCCCTTGGCCTTCTCGAGAGCCTCGGCGGGAGCGATGCCCTTCTTGATGAAGTCCATCATCTTGCCCAGATGTACGAACTCGTAACCGATAACCTCGTCGTTCTTGTCGAGAGCCATGCGGGTGCAGTAACCCTCGGCCATTTCGAGGTAGCGGGTACCCTTTGCCAGCGTGCCGAACATGGTACCTACCTGTGAACGCAGGCCCTTGCCCAGATCCTCGAGCGAAGCGCCGATCTGGAGTCCGCCCTCAGAGAAGGCCGACTGGGTACGTCCATAGACAATCTGCTTGAAGAGCTCGCGCATGGCGGTGTTGATGGCGTCGCACACGAGGTCGGTGTTCAGCGCCTCGAGGATGGTCTTGCCGGGGAGAATCTCCGATGCCATGGCGGCCGAGTGGGTCATGCCCGAGCATCCGATAGTCTCGACGAGAGCCTCCTGAATGATACCCTCTTTTACATTGAGCGTGAGCTTGCACGCACCCTGCTGCGGAGCGCACCATCCCACACCGTGGGTAAGGCCGGAAATGTCCTTGATCTCCTTAGCGACAACCCATTTGCCCTCCTGCGGAATGGGAGCCGATGCGTGGTTGGCGCCCTTTTTTACGCAGCACATCTGCTGCACTTCGTGTGAATAAATCATAGTTAGAAGAGTTTATTTGTTCGTATAACAGTCTGTTTGCCCCTGTTATGGCTTTGGTTAAAAGCCGTTGCAAATTTAGATATAAATTCCCTCAATAGCAATCAAAGGTTGTTTTTTGTTGACGAATATTCTACCTTTGTAACAAATAAGGTTTTTATATGGCTGGAGGATCTCTTTACGGTGGCAGGGTGTTGATGGTAGCTGCCGTCGAGGATGAATTGGGTGCCGAGGCGGCCGATCTGGCGCGCCGATGCGATGTGGTATTCACGGGGGTAGGCAAGCTGCGCGCCTTCGAGGCGACGCTGGCGGCGATGGAACGTCACAATTATGCTGCCGTTGTCAACGTCGGTACGTGCGGCTCGCTGGTGCATCGTGCCGGCACCGTATTGCGCCCGTCGGTTGTATGGCAGGGCGGATTGTATCTCGACTCGGTCTTCGCCACGGAGCCCGAAAGGGTCGAGTCGGGCGATAGGGATGTATCGCTCGTGTCGGTCGACAGCTTCATTTCACCCGCAACACCGCGTGAGGAGCTGGATGTGCTGGCACGCTACGACTGCTTCGAGATGGAGGGATATGCCATCCTTCGCGCCATACGCTTCCATGCCTCGATGCACGGGGGCCGCATGCCGTATGTGGCCATGATCAAGGGTGTGAGCGACAACGTGGACGGTACGATCGAGGATTGGTTCGTCAAGTTGGAACGTGTGCGTCCGGCCATTGTGGAGGCTGCGGACGACGTGCTTGCCGGTTTGGGTGTGTAAAATGTCGGGTGAGGGTCGGGCGCGCTCGCGTATGCCTCTCTTGCAATGAGGGCCTGCATGCGGAGATGCCGAGGGGCAGGGCCTTAACTTAAATTCCGTTCGAAAATTCTGCAAGTTGACAATATGAAACGTCATCTCTTATTGCTGCTCTCGGCGCTGTTGGCGCTGTGTGCAACGGATATCTTTGCCGCAGACGCAGGGAAGCACATACGGGGTGTGGTGTCGGATCGTGCGGGCCGCCCCGTCGCGGGTGTGGTCGTGAGCGACGGCTTTACGTGTTGCGCCACCGACAGCCGCGGACGCTACCGTTTGGAGTGCAACGGCGATGCACAGCTGGTTTATTACTCGCTGCCGGCGGAGTATGCCGTCGATGTCACGACGGGTAATCCGTCGTTTTATACACCTCTGGACGATGAGCGTACGCGTTACGACTTTACGCTGACGCCGCTCGAGGGCGGTGCCGAGGATGAGTTCCGTCTCTTCTGTCTGGCCGATCCGCAGTGTCAGAATGACCGCCAGATCAGCCGTTTCCGCAGTGAGGCCGTGCCCGACGTGCAGCGCGCGGCTGCAGAGTCGTCGCTGCCGTGCTACGGCGTGACGTTGGGCGATGTGGCCTTCTCGTCGGATCGTGTGGATGCCGTGTGGGTGATGGAGCACATGGCACGGGCGATGGATTGCCGCCTGACGGGCATGCCCGTATTCCAGACTATGGGCAACCATGACAATACGTTCGTGCCGGTAGCCGCCGACGAACATAACAGCACTATAAATATAAAGTTCCGCCGCGCCTTCGAGGCGGCTTTCGGCCCTGCTGACTACTCGTGGAACCGCGGCCGCGTGCATATCGTGACGATGAAGGATGTGGACTATACGGACGGAGACAAGTCGAGTGCCTACAAGTTGGGATTCTCGGACGAGCAGGTGGAGTGGCTGCGGCAGGATCTGAGTTATGTGCCGCGCGACCACATGGTCATACTCTGTGTGCATATACCCATCTGCGCCAGCAAGGATGAGAATTGCCGCAAGGTTGTCGAGATGCTTGGGGAGTTCTCACAGGCGCACATCATGGCCGGGCATACGCACTACAACCGCAACTACATACACGACAACGGTGTCTACGAGCATGTGCACGGTGCCGTATGCGGTACGTGGTGGATATCGCGTCTGAACGGTGACGGCACACCTTACGGATACGGGGTCTACGAGATCGACGGGGCCGAGATGCGCGACTGGCGTTACCGCGGCATCGGTCTGGATCCCGATTTCCAGCTGCGCGTATATCGCGGCGATGCTGTTTATGGCGGCGAATATGAGCGGTTTGAGATGCCGTACGGTCACGGCGTGATTCTGGCGAATGTATGGAATGCCGATCCCGAATGGCGTGTCGAAGTCTACGAGGACGGGCGTCTGACAGGCAGCATGAAGCCGGTTAAGACCACGACGGGGATAGAGAAACCCTCGAAGCGTTCGAGCAAGGATTGGTGGTGCGTGGGTTATCACATAGGAGTGGTAGGGCGCGGCCACAAGGGCGAGACAAGCCCTCTTGCCGGCGGCAGCCGCAAGAGTGCCATGACAACATGCCGCCACATGTACCGTTACGAGTTGAAGAATCCCGATGCGGAGCGTATCGAGGTTGTGGCGACGGATCGTTTCGGCAACCGTTTCGTGCAGCGGCACGTGATCTGCGGCGCGGAGTATGAGGGTGTCGCCGCACCCTTTTGACGGAGGCGGTGTACGGGCCGACACGTGTCGGCACACGCGCGAAAGTAAGATGCGAAAGATGAGATAATCGTAGGAAAATCATGAGGATAGAGGCAAACTGCAAGATAAATCTGGGATTGGACGTGTTGCGCCGCCGCGAGGACGGCTACCATGATATCGCCACGGTGATGTATCCGCTGCGCGGCCTTTACGATGTGCTGGAGGTGGAGCCTGCGGCTGCGGCCGGAGCGGAGCTTGTGACGCTCGGCATCGAGGTCGATTGTCCGCCCGAGAAGAATATATGTCTGAAGGCCTACGAACTGCTGCGCCGCAGTTACGGCGTTGGCGGTGTACGCATAACGCTCGACAAGCGCGTCCCGTTCGGGGCAGGGCTGGGTGGCGGCTCTTCGGACGGCACGGCCGTGATCTTGGCGCTGAACGAGATGTTCTCGCTCGGTATGGACGAGGCGGCGCTTATCGAGGCGGCGGCCGAGTTGGGCAGCGACACGCCTTTTTTCGTACGCAACACGCCTCAGTTGTGCGAGGGGCGCGGTGAGCGTATGACACCCGTGGAGGTGGATCTCGAAGGGTGGTGGATAGCTGTTGTTAAACCTGCGGAGAGCGTCTCCACGCGTGAGGCCTATGCGGGTGTGACTCCGCATACTCCGGCGCGGCCGCTGGCCGAGCGTATAGCCGAGCCTGTGGAGCGGTGGCAGGGGAGTGTGGTGAACGACTTCGAAAAGTCGGTATTCGCTTCGCATCCGGCTATCGGGCGGGTCAAGCAGTCTCTTCTGGAGGCGGGGGCGGTCTATGCCTCGATGTCGGGAAGCGGCTCGGCAGTATTCGGACTCTTCGACGATGGCGACAAGGCCGAAGCCATGCGCGGCCAGACATCATTCATATATCGTCTTTAGTACAGAGGCGCAAGAAAGACAAATGGACGACCTCCTTTCGGGAAGGTCGTCCATGTCGTTTGTATTTGGAGCCTTTACGGCAGCTGTTATTTCTGCCGCTCGGGTTGTTATTTCTGTTGCTCCGGGGCCGGCAGGTCGATCTTGGCGATGCGCCGTTCGTGGCGGCCGCCCTCGAAACCCGTGCCGAGGAACTTGTCGACGATGGCGATGGCCTCGTCGTTCGAGATGAAGCGTGCCGGCAGTACGAGTATGTTGGCGTCGTTGTGCAGACGCGTCAACTCGGCTATCTCGGGTATCCAGCACAAGCCCGCACGGATGCCGCGGTGCTTGTTGAGCGTGATTGCCATACCCTCGCCCGAGCCGCATATTCCAATGCCTGCGGGCAGCTCGCCCGACGCTACGGCCTCGGCCAGCGGATGTGCAAAATCGGGATAGTCGACACTCTGTTCCGAGTCGGTGCCGAAATCTGTCACCTCGTACCCCTTCGACGAGAGGTATCCCACGAGAAACTCCTTGAGTTCGTAGCCCGCATGGTCGCAGGCAATGCCTATGCTTTTCATCTGTATGTTTTTTTGCGGGCGGCGGCGCGAGAACCATAAATGAGACGCCCGACGGACACAAAGATAGCAAATTTTCGCGGTTTTAACGCTCCGTATGCTGCTATTTGGCGGTGAATGGCTATTTTTGCGGCGATGAAGTCTCTGTTGGCCGTATTGGGTGTGGTGTCGCTGTCGCTGGGCGTGGCGGG
>ULRF01033611.1_pt1 | contig 14653 bp, 12 predicted proteins | sample 1955131 | NCBI WGS metagenome assembly ULRF01 (sample SAMEA4835673, study PRJEB28245) | human gut metagenome | biome: gut microbiome; material: fecal sample | place: Denmark | collected 2008
TAATACTTTATCTTCTGTGCCTTGGGCAATTCCTTTTGGTCAGAGCGAAATTCAAGTAATGGTAAATCAAGCAAAAGATGTACTAAGTTGGTATGATAATATGACAAAACCCGTTCCAACTTGGTACAAAGAAGTTATAAACAAATAATACGAAGCATACGTCACCGAGTCCATAGGGATAGCGAGCATCGGATTGTGACAACACAATCCGAAAAGGAGTCAAATGTAAAGCAGTTGGGGCACCTTCCTTACGGAGGGTGCCCCAAGGCTGCTCCCTTTTTTGAAATTCTTTTACACGCCCGCGAAGCGGAACACCACGCCGATCACGGCGGAAATGCCGATGAAAACGATTGGGTGCAGGTCTTTGGTCTTTTTGACGCAGCGCGTGAAGAAGAGCAGCGCCAGCGCAAGGACGATGCCGCGCCAGTTGATCGCACCGTCCCATGAAAACTTCATCAGCAGCGACTCGCCCGCCGACGCGCTCGTGATCCCCGCGATCACCTGGAGCATCACGCCCGCGCAGGCTGCGCCGATGAGGCCGGTGGAGGCGGGACGAAGGCCGTAAAACGCATCGGCGACTGCCTTGCTGTCGCGGAACTTTGCAAGCATCGCCGCGACGATCAGGATAACGACGATCGACGGCGTCACCTCGCCGATGGTGGCGATGATCGCGCCGGGCACACCAGCCACCGTGTAGCCAACGTAGGTCGCCATGTTGATGCCGACCGGCCCCGGCGTGGATTCCGACACCGCCAGCATATTCATAAGGTCCGTCTGCGTGAACCAGCCGGTGGTCGCGCCGATGTCCTTGAGGAACGGCAACGTCGCCATGCCGCCGCCGATGGCGAAGAGCCCTGTTTTGAAAAACTCCCAGTACAGGCGAAGATAGAGCGTCATTTCGCTTCCCTCCCCTCAAGCGCCTTGAGCACGATGCCTGAAAGCGCCGAAAGCAGCACGAACCACACCGGCGAAACGCTCAGCAGCATACTGCCGAGCAACACGAGCGCAAAGATGACCGCCGTGCGCTTATCGACCACGGATTTCTTCAGCAGCTTGAGCACCGCGTTCAGGATCAGCACGCACACGCACACCTGAATGCCGGCAAAGGCATTCTGTACCCACGCAAGATGCGCAAAGTTCGTGATGAGCCCCGCCAGGATTGTGATGATGACAAGCGAGGGAAACACCACGCCGAGCGTTGCGGCAATGCCGCCGAGGACACCCTTTTTCTTCTGCCCGATAAAGGTCGCCGTATTGACGGCGATGATGCCCGGCGTGCACTGACCGATGGCAAAGTAATCGACCAGTTCTTCTTCCGTCGCCCACTTTTTGTTCTGTACGATCTCGCGCTCAAGGATCGGCAGCATGGCCATGCCGCCGCCGAAGGTCATCACGCCGATCTTGGCAAAGGTGAGAAACAGCTCCCAAAGCATGTTCAAAGCCCCCTTATTCCACGTATCCGTAAAGGCCGCGCACCGACACTTCGCCCGTGCGAACGGTCTCGACCGTTCCGTTCTCGCGGCGCACGATGAGACCGAATTCCTCGTCCACGTCCAGCGCCGTAACCTTTTCCTTCGTATCCTGCCACAAAAGCTGTACCTCGCGCCCGATGGTCACGCAGCGGCGGCGGTATTCTTCAAGATACGCACTCGTATCGCCCGACTTAAGCGCTGCGTAGAGCGCGTCAAGTTCCTCGATCATCGCCGCGGCCAGTTCCGCGCGCGAAATGCACCTGCCCGTTTCGCGCAGAATGGACGTTGCGATCTGCGCAACGTCGCCGTCGAAGTCCTCCTCGCACTGGCTGACATTGATGCCGATGCCCGGCACAACGTATTGCAGCGCGCCCGTTTCGCCCTCCACGCTCAGCTCGGTCAGGATACCGCAAAGCTTTCTGCCGTTGAGCACAAGGTCGTTCGTCCACTTGATCTGCACGTTCGTGCCGCCCACGCGGTCGACCGCGCGGCTCATTGCAACGGCAACGAGTCCCGTGAGCGGCATGAGCTGCGCGGGAGTGAGCTCAGGGCGCAGCAAAACAGAAAGATACACGCCCTTGCCCGCTGCGCTCTGGAAAGTGCGGCCGCGCCGGCCGCGCCCGCTCGTCTGCTCCGCCGCAACGGCGACCGTGCCGTCCGGCGCGCCGTCGAACGCGATGCGTTTTAAGTAGGCGTTGGTCGAATCAATGGTATCAAAGCAGTCAATGCGCCCGCCGACCACCTGCACCCCGCCCAGAAAGCTGCGCACGGTCTGCTCACTGAGCACATCGGGCAATGCCTTGAGGCAGTAGCCGCGCCCCGGAACGGCTTCGATCTCATACCCCTGCGCGCGCAGCGCGGAGATGCTCTTCCAGATCGCCGCGCGCGTGATGCCAAGCTCCGCGCTGACGGCCTCGCCCGAGACGAAGCGTCCCTTTTCGCGCAGCAGCAGCGCCAAAACGGTTTCTTTCCCCATAGCGTCCTCCGTTACAAAATGTAACCGAAATTGTTACCTTTTTGAAGTTGACAGTTGGCGGCTTATCGTTTACGATTGACATAATACATCAAACACTGCGCCATTTCGCAGCCGCCGTCTTAGGATTGTAGCACGCTTGCCGCCGCATGTAAACCAAAATCTCGGTTTTCGGTTTACCCGGCGGCTTCTTGACGGATTTTCGACCCGGCATGCTGCGTTAAGCCGATGCGCCCCTCCCACAACATTTTCTGACAGGAGCCGTCCCGTGAGCTTTTCCGACCTTACTTTTCTTTTTTATTTTCTGCCGCTCTTCTTTGCGGTTTATTATCTCGTCCCCTTCCGCTGCAAAAATGCCGTGCTCGTGCTGGGCAGCGCCGCATGTTATCTGCTTGGCGCAGGCATGCGCGACGCGCTGCTTCTTTCCGCGGTGCTTCTTCTGCACTATTTTCTCGCGCGCTTGATGGTGGGGAGATCCCCGCGCATGCGCAAGGGGCTGCTTGCCGCCGCGCTGTCGGCGGATCTGTTCTGCCTCGTCTATTTCAAGTACGCTGCATTTTTTCTTGAAAACTGGGGAAAACTGACCGGGCAGAGCTTCCCCCTCATCAAGCTTGTTCTGCCGCTGGGCGTGAGCTTCTACCTCTTCCAGAGTGCGGGATACCTCATCGACGTCTGCCGCGGCGCGGCGGCGGAGAAAAATCTCGTCGACTATGCCGCCTTTACGATCGCCTTTCCGCAGCTGACGATGGGACCCATTCTGCACTACGACGAGTGGCGCGGCGCGCTCAAGGAGCGCACGCTCTCGCGTGAGGACGCCTTCCTCGGCTTCGAGCTTTTTGCCGTCGGTCTTTGCTTCAAGGTGCTGCTGGCCGACCAGCTTGCGCCGCTGTGGGCCTCGCTTGAGCGCATCGGCTACGGCTATCTTTCTACGCCGCTTGCCTGGCTCGGCGCGGCGAGCTACAGCTTGCAGCTCTACTTTGATTTTTCCGGGTATTCTCTCATGGCGATGGGTCTTGGGCAGATGCTGGGGCTGCCCGTGCCGCGCAACTTTGACCTCCCCTACACTGCCCGCTCGGTGAGCGAGTTCTACCGCCGCTGGCACATCACGCTCGGCACATGGTTCCGCGACTATCTCTACATTCCGCTCGGCGGCAGCCGCCGCGGCAAGGCGCGCACGGCGCTCGCGCTGACGGTCGTGTGGTTCTTCACCGGTCTCTGGCACGGGGCAAGCTGGAACTTTGTCCTCTGGGGCATCGTGCTGCTTTTCTTCATCCTGCTTGAAAAATTCTGCATCGGCAGCTTTCTCAAAAAGCACGCGCTGCTCTCGCACCTCTACCTTCTTTTTGTCATTCCGCCCACGTGGGTCATCTTCCGCATCACGAAGCTCTCCGATGTCGGCGCGTATTTTTCCCGCCTGTTTCCGTTTTTCGGCACACACAGCGCCGTGTCCGCGCAGGATGCGCTCAAGCTGCTCTCTTCTTACTGGTGGCTGCTGCTCCTCGGTATTCTCTTCTGTCTGCCGCAGCCCCGCCGCTTTTTTGAAAAGCACCGCGGCACGCCGCTCATCGATCTGCCTCTCTTTGTCCTCTTCTGGGTGTGCGTGTACTTCATCGCCACGTCGGCGGGCAACGCCTTCCTCTATTCTCGTTTTTAAGGAGATCGTTCATGTCCTCCCGAATCCCTTCTCTTCTGCTGCCGCTGTGCCTGTTGAGCGCGGTCGCGCTCAATGTCTACCCGCTGCTTGATCCCACGGGCGTGTACGGCGACTATCTATCAAAGCTCGACAAGAAAACGCCGCCCGTCGCAGCGGTGGCGCTCGCAGCTGCCGACGGGGTATATCCGTGGAGCGAGCCGAAAGCGCCTGAGCCGCCCCCCGCACCTGAGCCGCTGCCAGAACCCGAACCGGAGCCGGAACCCGAACCGGAGCCGGAACCCGAAGAGCCTGCCTCCCCCTTCACCACGGTGGACGCGAGCTACTTTGACGATGCGCTTTTCATCGGCGACTCGCACACCGACGGCTTCAAGGACTACGCGGGCCTTCCCAACGCCGACTACCTCTGCCACAATGGGCTGACCGTCTGGTCGGCGGTAGAAAAGGCGGAATTCCCCGGCAGGCAGACGCTCGCCCAGGCGCTCCGCGGCAAGCACTACGGTAAAATCTACCTGATGCTCGGCATCAATGAGCTTGGCGCCGGCACGGCGGAGAGCTGGGCCGCGCAGTACAAGGTGCTGCTCGACGAGGTACGCGAGTTACAGCCTGATGCCATCATTTTCCTGCAAGCCATCTTCCACACGACGCAGGAAAAGTCGGATACAACATTCTTCAAAAACTCGACCATCGACGCGCGCAACGCGGAGATACAAAAATTTGCTGACAACGAGACGGTCTTCTACATCGACTGCAACCCCGTCTTTGACGACGACACCGGTGCGCTGACGGCGGAATACTCCGGCGACGGCGTGCACGTCAAGGCTCCCTACTACGTGATGTGGCGCGACTATCTTTTTCAGTTCGGCGTGGTGCGATGATCGCAGCAACAAAAAAAGGAACCGCTCTTTGAGCGGTTCCTTTTTTATTATTCAGTGTTCTACCTTGTAGCCACGGTTCAGGCGCATTTCGAGCGCGTCGAGCTCGCTGTAAAGCTCCGGCGGCACCTTGCCGATCTTTTCGTAGTAGGCGCGCGCGTCCTCGCACTCCTTGAGCCAGAGATCGCGGTCGACCGAGAGGAGTCTGCGCATGTCGTACATCGACATATCAAGGCCCTCCATGTCGATGTCGTGGGTGTTCGGCTCGTAGCCGAGCGCGGTCTCCGCCGCGCCGATCTCATTGTCGGCGCGCGAGATGATCCACTGCAAAACGCGCATATTGTCGCCAAAGCCGGGCCAGGCAAAGTTGCCGTCCTCGTCGGTACGGAACCAGTTGACGTTGAAGATCTTCGGCGGCTTGGGGATCTTCTTGCCCATGTCGAGCCAGTGCTGCCAGTAATCGCCCATGTGGTAGCCGCAGAAGGGCAGCATTGCCATCGGGTCGCGGCGCACCACGCCGACCTGACCGGTCGCCGCGGCGGTGGTCTCCGAGGCCATGATCGAGCCGATGAACACGCCGTGCTGCCAGCTGAAGGACTGGTAGACGAGCGGCGCGGTCTTCGCGCGGCGTCCGCCAAAGATAATGGCGCTGATGGGCACACCCTCGGGATTGTCAAACTCCGGGCTCAGGCACGGGCAGTTGCGCGCCGGCGCGGTGAAGCGGCTGTTGGGGTGGGCGGCCTTTTCGGGGCTCTGCGGCGTCCACGGGCGGCCGCGCCAGTCGATCGCGCGGGCGGGCGGCGTCTTGTTGAGCCCCTCCCACCAGACGGTGTTGTCGCTCAAATCGAGGGCGACGTTCGTAAAGATCGTATCCTTGTGCGTCGAAATGAGCGCGTTGGGGTTCGACTTCATCGACGTACCGGGCGCCACACCGAAGAAGCCGTTCTCCGGATTGACCGCCCAGAGTCTGCCGTCCTTGCCGACGCGCAGCCACGCAATATCGTCGCCCACGCACCAAACGCGCCAGCCCCAGCGCTGAAGGCCCTCGGGCGGGATCAGCATGGCAAGGTTCGTCTTGCCGCAGGCGGACGGGAAGGCCGCCGAGATGTACTTGATCTCGCCGCGCGGGTTCTGAATGCCGAGGATCAGCATGTGCTCGGCCATCCACCCCTCCTGACGGCCGAGGTTCGAGGCGATGCGCAGAGCGAAGCACTTCTTGCCCTGAAGGACGTTGCCGCCGTAGTTGGAGTTCATCGAAATGATGGTATTGTCCTGCGGGAAGTGGACGATGTACTTATTGTCCTTATCAAGGTTGCACTGGCAGTGCAGACCCTTGATGAAGCCCGTGTCGTCACCGAGCGCGTCGCACACGGCCTTTCCGACGCGGGTCATGATGTGCATGTTGAGCACGACATAAATGGAGTCTGTCAGTTCAAAGCCGTACTTGGCGAACGGCGAGCCGATGATGGACATGGAATACGGGATAATGTACATGGTGCGGCCCTTGTAAGCGCCGTCAGCCAGAGCATACATCTTCTTGTACATTTCCTTCGGCTCCATCCAGTGGTTCGTGGGGCCTGCGTCCTCTTCCTTTTCGCAGCAGATGAAGGTACGATCCTCCACGCGCGCTACGTCGTCGGGGTCGGTGCGGTGCAGATAGCAGCCCGGCAGCTTATCCGGGTTGAGCTTGATGAGGATCCCTTCTCTGACGGCCTGCTCGCGCAGCTCGGCGATCTGGTCTTCCTCTCCCGTGATCCAAACGATCTTGTCCGGCTTGGTGATGGCGGTCATCTCGTCGATCCACGACAATACCGCCTTGTTGTTCGTCAAATTCGTCATTGTTCTTTTCCTCGCAGCATTTTCACGGCGCAAAGGAAATTTTTTTGCACCGCGTCTTGTGTGGCGTGCCGTGCCGCGCAAGGCGGCAGAGAGCGAACCGATGCACAGGAAAATGGTTGCTATTGAGTTTGACTCCTTTCTACCGCAAATTGTAGCAGAATGTCTCATCAATAACAACCATATAGCTTATTATTTTTTTGAATATATCGCAGCATGTTATCGCAGTAACGCGCCGATCGCGGCGGTGAGAGCCGCAAATTCCGCAAGGCCCAGTCGTTCGCCGCGGATAGTTGCGTCAAGTCCGCAGGAGGTGATCGCCTGCGCAAGCTGCTCTTTTGTGAGCTGCGAGCCGAACGCCGTCATCAGGCTGTTGACGAGCGTCTTGCGCCGCAGGGCAAACGCGCCGTATACCACGCGGAAGAAGAGCTTCTCGTCCTCCACCCTGACAGGCGGCTCCTTACGCACCACGGCGCGCAGCACGGCAGAGGTGACCTTGGGCTGGGGCTCAAAGCACTCGCGCGGCACGGCGAAAAGATACTCCGGCTCCGTGTAGTACTGCATAAAGACGGAAAATGCACCATAGGCGCTCGTGCCCGGCGCGGCACACAGCCGCTCGGCGACCTCCTTCTGCACAAGCACCGTAATGCTCTCAAAGCACTTCGCCTCGATGAGCGCGGTGATGGCGGGGGTCGTGATGTTATAGGGCAGGTTCGCGCACACGATGGGCGTAAGGCCCCCGAACTTTTCGCGCACCAGCGCGGGAATATCGGTCTTGAGAATATCGGCGGAGACGACCTCGAAGTTATCGTAGCGCGCCATCGTCTCTTCAAGGATCGGCAGCAGCGTCTTGTCAAGCTCCACGGCAACGACCTTCCCCGCGCGCTCGCAGAGCTCATGGCTCAAAGCACCGATGCCGGGGCCGATCTCCAGCACGCCGTTTTGCTCGCTTGCGCGCGAGTTTTCGGCGATCTCGAAGGGAATGGCGGGGTCGATGAGGAAATTCTGACCCATGGACTTGGAAAAGTGAAAACCGTGGCGCTTCAAGAGCGCCTCGATGGCAGCTTTGTTGTTGCGTTCCATAGCGTTGTTCCTTTCTGCGCTTTGGGCGTAAAGAATCAGTGAAATTATTTTATCATATTTTGCGCAAAAGAGTAGTAAAACTTTTTTTCCTGTGATAAAATGCAGCAATCTCAAAAAGCGAGGAGAATCGCCATGGAACTCACACCGCAGATCCTGATCGTTGTTCTGCCGCTCATCTTTCTCGGCGGCTTTGTCGATTCCGTTGCCGGCGGCGGCGGACTCATCACGCTTCCCGCCTATCTGATGGCCGGTATCCCGGCTCACCTTGCCGCCGGAACGAACAAGGTCGTCAACGGCTGCGGCGCGCTGACCGCCACGACCAAATATTTCCGCAGCGGCAAGATCCTGCTTCGCCCCGCCATCGCTGCGGCCGTCGGCGCGCTGATCGGCTCGGCGCTCGGCACAGAGTTGGCCGCCGTCATCTCGGAAAAGACACTGGAAACGCTGATGCTTATCGCGCTCCCCTGTGTGGCCGTCTTTCTCACGGTGAAAAAGGATTTCGGCAAGGACATTCCCGCAGAAGAGCGCCCCGTATATTCCGTTAAGCGCGAGGTCGTCACCGCCGCGCTCATCGGCCTTGTCTTCGGCTGCTACGACGGGCTGCTGGGCCCCGGCACAGGAACCTTTATGATCCTCGGCTTCACGGGCTTTCTCTCGCTCGACCTCATCACGGCAGGAGGCTGTGCCAAAGCTACCAATCTGGCCTCCAACGTTGCCGCTGCCGTTGTCTGGATCCTGCACGGCAGCGTTCTTTGGAAGCTGGCGCTGCCTGCCATCGCATGCAGCATTCTCGGCAGCTATCTCGGCGCGCGCTATGCCATTCGCGGCGGCAGCAAAAAGATCCGCAACATGATGTTCGTGGTGCTGGCGCTTCTTTTCATCAAGATGGGCTATGAGCTGCTGTTCTGAACCTGCGATCGATCAAAAAAAGACGTCTGGAAAACCAGACGTCTTTTTTCTTGCTCTTTACATCAGTCGAGGAAGTAAACAGTCGAATTCCTCTGGAGACCAAACTGCTTGCACTCCTGATAGGTGTTCATATAGAGGTCGACTGCCGCACCGCGCACACCGGTATCCTCGGCAACGGCGTTGCCGTAGGTGTAGCCGGTTGAGCCGACGATGAACATCTCGGTGCCGAGGGGGATAACCTTCTTATCCACCGCAACGGTGCCGACATGGACGGTCGTACCCGTGGCGGTTCTGGTGCCCACGCCGCCGTAGCCCGCGGTATAGGCCGTGCAGGTGACCTTCATCGAGCCGGAGAAATGAACGGAATCACCGGACTTCATCAGAAGGTAGCCGCTGCCGTCGCTCTCGGTGACAACGGACTTGACCGTATCGCCGCTCTGCGCCTTGTCGACGAGCGTGCCGGTGTAGGTGATCTCGGCAACGGAGGTGTTGTTCTTCTCCTCTACCGCCTGACGGGAGACAAACTGGCCGTCTGCGTACACGACCTCGTAAACAACATCGCGCGTACCGTCGATGCCCTGCTGCACGACCTTCGTTTCGCCCTTGGGCAGGCGGTAGGAGGTGGTGGTCATCGTGATATGCTCCGCAGCCTCGGTATCCGTTTCGTAGTAGGTAAAGTCGGAAGCGACTGTGATCTCGACCGACTCGCCGGAAACATCGACCAGCACCATCTCAAGGGGGCTGACCGAGATTTGCAGGCGGCGCAGCAGCTCGCTGACGCGCTCGCCATTTCTTGTGGTGGCGTACTCAATATCGTCGCCGTGCGTCACCGTTACCTTTTCACCGGCAGGGAGCGTGACTTCTGCGTCGGCGCTCTGCGCGCCCGTGACGATAACGCGCTCCTGCGGGATGTCCGTCGTGCCGTCGAGCACGCTGACCGCATCGCCGTCGGCGATCAGATACAGCGCGTTCGCGCGCAGCTCGGGCGAACTGTTCAGCAGCATCACCGCGGCGAACAGCACGAAGAACATCGCTCTCCGGCTGTGCGGGGCTGTGAACAACTGTTTCAAAAACTTCTGCATGAAATACTCCTTTTTTCGCGGCGTGAGCCGCCGCAGCTTCGCGCAGCGGGGGAAATGCGCTGCGCCCGGAAAAAGATTACAATTTGTAACTTTTCCAAAACATGCTGGCAGTATACCGCTCGAAAAAGGATTTGTCAAGTTCTCGCCATTCTTTCGGCAAAAGTTCTGTTTTTCTATATTATTTCTATATTATTTCGATATTATTGGAACTTTCTGTTTGTAAAATTCAGATTTCGCGCTCATGAAAACAGCATTTTTCAGGTTTATGTAAACTTCTATCACCCCTCCCCCATGCCGCGCCGCCGCGCTGCGGAAGAACCGGCAGCCTCCTTTCCGGTGCATTTGTTCCCTCGAAGCGAGGCAAAAAATCTCTGCGGGCAGTCCGGGTGTGTCCCGCCGCCTTCCCCCGGCGCGTCAAAGGCCGGAAAAGCCTTGCAAACACTGTCCTTTTTGCTCGTCAGCACCGCCTTTGCCCCGCACAGAAGAAATGCAGCGTCTCCCGTGTCCGCAAAGGTCACAGGGGACGCTGCATGCAGCAAATTGCATCGCCGCAGAGCAAAATATGCAAGTTTGACTTTTTGAAAATTCATTTATTGAAATTCATTTATGTCAACCTGATTTTTTGATTTTTGTTGGCAAGTCCAACAAAATCAAGCATTCTTTTCCCTTTTTCCGCCAAACGGACGGCAAGGGAAGAAGTTACCGATCCCGACTTTTTCCGTTCGTTTCGCCGTGAAAATGAAGGTAAACAGATGCCGCAGCGTCTTTTGGCAGCACACGTTCGAGGGCGAAAATGTCCGCCTCTCGAATTGCCTTGACGCTCTTGAACGTCTTGAGCAGCGCCTGTGCGCGGACCTTGCCGATGCCGGGAATGCCGTCGAGCGCCGAGCGCGTGGAAGATCGCGTGTGGCTCTCGTGGTGAAAGGTGATGGCAAAACGGTGCGTCTCCTCCTGGATCTGGCCGATCAGGGCAAAGACGTTCGGCGCGGCGTGCAGGTCGATCTCGCGCCCATCCGCCGTGACAAGCGCGCGCGTGCGGTGGCGGTCGTCCTTGACCATGCCGAAGATCGGCACACGCACATGCATCTGCGCGCACACGCGCTCGGCGACGCCCGCGTGCGTGATGCCGCCGTCGATGAGCATGACGTCCGGCAGGGGAGTAAACTTCTCGTCCCCGTCCAGATAGCGCTGAATACGGCGCGTGAGCACCTCCTCCATCGAGGCGTAGTCGTCGGGATGGGCCGAGAGGCTCTTGATCTTAAAGCGGCGGTAGGCGCTCCTTTTGGGCTTCGCCCCCTCGTAGACGACCATGGAGGCGACAATGTCGCTCGCGCCGGTGTTGGAAATATCATAGGACTCCATGCGCTCCGGCGGCGCGGCAAGTGACAGCATGCCCGCAAGCTGCGAAAGCGTGCGGTTTTCCCGCTCCTGCGCGGTCGTCACGCGCTCCACGTCCTCGCGCGCGTTGCGCTGCGCCATGGCAAGAAGCTCCGCCTTCTCGCCGCGCTGCGGCACATGGAGCGTCACCTTGCGTCCCGCGCGCTCGGTCAAAATCTGCGCAAGCTCGTCCGCGCCCTCGATCTCGCAGGGCAGCAGGATTTCACGCGGCAGAACGCTCTTATTGAGGTAATACTGCGGCAGCAGCGCCGAGAGAATCATCTGCTCGCTCTCGTCCTGTGGTGCGGCGAAGAGGTTCAGGTCGCGCCCCGTCACGCTGCCGTCCTCAATGTGCAGCACGGCGCTGCCGCATTTGAGCGCCCCGCGGTAAACGCCCCAGATGTCGGTGTCGGCGCAGATGCCGGCGATGACCTTCTGGCGTTTGCCCAGCACCTCGATGGCGCGGATGCGGTCGCGCAGCGCCGCCGCCTGCTCAAAGTGCAGCGCCTCGGCCTCGCGTTCCATCTCCTCGCGCAGCGCGCGCGTGAGCCTGCGGTAATGGCCGCCCAGCAGTTCTTCCGCCTGACCGATGCGGCGCAGATATTCCTCCTCGTCCGGCGTGCCGCGGCAAAACCCGTCGCAGCGCCCCATGTGATGGTTGAGGCAGGGACGCTCCTTGCCGATGTCGCGCGGAAAGGCGCGGCTGCACGTCGGCAGCCGGAAGGCCGCGCAGATCGCGTCGATCGCCGCGCGTGTTTCGCTCCGCCCGCCGAACGGCCCAAAGTAGAGCGCGTCGTCGTCCGCGGGTTTAGAGACCATTGTAAAGCGCGGATAATGCCCCGTGCCGAGGCGCACAAAGGGATAGCCCTTGTCATCTTTCAAGAGGATGTTGTAGCGCGGCATGTGCTGCTTGATGAGCGAGTTTTCCAGGATCAGCGCCTCAAACTCGCTTGAAACGAAGATGGTGTCAAAGTGATCCACCTGCGCGACCATGCGGCGCGTTTTCTCGTTGTGGGAGGAACCCTCTTGAAAATACTGACTGACGCGATTTTTGAGCTTTTTGGCCTTACCGACGTAGATGACCTCGCCGCTTTTATCCATCATCAGATAAACGCCCGGTGCGAGCGGCAGGTCGTTTGCCTTGTCGAGCAGCTCCTGCTTGGTCATAGGCCGCTTCCTCCTCTTGTCTACATATATAATAGTTAATAGTATATCAGGTCGAAACCGGAAAATAAAATGGAAAAAGGCGGCTTCTTTTGAAGCCGCCTTTCCTGATCGTGTTTTATTCGCCGAAATTGCTGGAAACCAGCTCGCAGAGAGCCGTCACAGCTTCCTTTTCGTCAGCGCCGTCGGCCAGCAGGGTAATGGTCGTGCCCTTGACGATCCCGAGGGACAGCACGCCCAGCAAGCTCTTGGCGTTCACGCGGCGCTCATCCTTCTCCAGCCAGATGCCGCTCTTGAATTCGTTGGCCTTCTGAATGAAGAACGTAGCGGGACGGGCATGCAGGCCTACTTCATTGTTGATCGTAACATTCTGAGTATACATCGTTACTTCTCCCTCTCCAAAAAAATCTTTCGGACTTTATCGTATCATATACCATTTAGGGCAGATTCGTCAATGCCAATTCGCGCGAAACGGCTCGGATTTGGCAATAAACACAGACAAAGTGCTTCCCCGGGCAGGCATTTATTTCAACTCGACCACAGTGACGCCGAACTCGCCCTCACCGTAGTTGCCGAGGCGGAAGCTCTTGACGGCTTTGTTGCGCCGGAGGCTCGCATGCACCGCCTTGCGCAGCGCACCCGTTCCCTTGCCGTGAATGATGGTCACCGTTTCAAGATGGGCCATCACGGCAGCGTCGATATAGTTGTCGAGCACGCTCTCGGCCTCCAGTGTTTCCATACCGCGAATGTCAAGCTCGCGCGCCGCGCTCGCCGTGCGCAGGATACGCTGCGAGGGAGCGAACTGCGGCTGCTTCTTCGCTGTTGCCGCGCGCTCTGCCTCTTCGATGAGGCGCACCTCATCGGCTTTGACCTTCATCTGCAAAGGCCCTGCCTTGAGCGTGAGCGTATCGCCCTTGACGGCTGTGACCTCGGCCTGACGCCTTGTGCCGGGGATCTCGACAAGGTCGCCTTCCCGAATGGGGCGTGAGGGCTTGGGAATGGGCTCCGCGCGCTCATCACGGAGACCCACGGCATCGCGCGCCTCCTTGATGTTGTGCATGATCTCGGCGCGCTGGGCGTTCATCTGCTGGGCGTCGAGCTTTTTCTGCTGCTTGCGCAGCGCGTCCAGCTCGCGGAAGGTCTCGTCCGCGGCAGATTTCGCCTCGGCAAGCAGGCGCTTGGCCTCGGCCTCGCCGCGGCTGCGGGCGTTCTCCTTTGCCTTTTCCATCTGCGTGCGGAATTCACGCGCCTTGCGCGCGTCTTCCTCGCGCTGGGCATAGAGACGGTCGACCTCCGCTTTCTCCTTTTCGAGCTGCTGTCGCTTCTGCTCCAGCTGCGTGAGCACATCTTCAAAATGGATGCTCTCGCTGTCCATCTGCGCCTTGGCCTTTTCGATGACGGTCTCAGAAAGTCCCAATCGCTTTGAAATGGCAAAGGCATTTGACTTGCCGGGAATGCCGATGAGCAGCTTGTAGGTCGGGCAGAGGGTCTCCACATCGAATTCGCAGCTTGCGTTCTCCACGCCCGCAGTCGTCATAGCAAAGGTCTTGAGCTCGGCGTAGTGCGTCGTCGCAGCGATCTTCGCCCCCTGCGAGCGTGCCTGCTCAATGATGGCGATGGCAAGCGCCGCGCCCTCGACCGGGTCGGTGCCCGCGCCCAGCTCATCGAAGAGAATGAGGCTGTGGGTATCCGCCTCGTCCAGGATCTGCACGATATTCTTCATGTGCGCAGAGAAAGTCGACAGGCTCTGTTCAATGCTCTGCTCGTCGCCGATGTCGGCCAGGACGGCGGAGAAAATGCTCACGGCGCTGCGGTCATCACAGGGGATATGCAGCCCGCACTGCGCCATCAGGCACATGAGACCGAGCGTCTTGAGGCTGACGGTCTTACCGCCGGTGTTGGGGCCGGTGATGACGAGCGTATCGAAGCTTCGGCCCAGCTCAATGTCGATGGGCACCGCCTTCGCCGGATCAAGCAGCGGGTGGCGCGCGTGGCGCAGATAAACGCTGCCGTCCTTTTTGATCTCCGGGCGCATGGCGTTCATGCGGTAGCTCAGCTCGCCGCGCGCGAAGATGAGGTCGAGATGGACAAGAATATCATAATCCCACAAAATATCGCGGCTGAAGCTTGCCGCCTCGCCGGAAAGGGCATAGAGAATGCGGTCGATCTCCTTTTCTTCTTTCGCCTCGAGTTCCTTGAGCTCGTTGTTGGCCTGCACCACGCCCATCGGC
>ULRF01017196.1_pt1 | contig 14150 bp, 20 predicted proteins | sample 1955131 | NCBI WGS metagenome assembly ULRF01 (sample SAMEA4835673, study PRJEB28245) | human gut metagenome | biome: gut microbiome; material: fecal sample | place: Denmark | collected 2008
ACCTGTGTCTTATCCAAACCATATCTTGTTTTAGCATAATCAATTACATTGGCATACGGTGTATCCTTAAGAATATCTGTATCTCTGGCCACTTTTAAAAGATAGCCTATTCTTATAAAGCTTTCCGCACTCTTACTAAATTCTGTATCCAATGCCTGCTGCCACTCATCAAATGTTCCTGTAGGTATTATCTCTATCATATTTTGCTTCTCCTTCTGTTAAATTGCCTGCATAAAATCCGCTTCCAGAACATCCGCAAGTAACTGTCCAGCCAACTTACCACGCCATACCTTCTTCTGTTCCTCTCTCAGCTTCTTATACTCTTCCTTACGCTTTTTATCTGCTTTTATTCCCTGCTTTATTTCTTCCGCATTCATAACCTGCTTAAAATGCTCCATAAATTCATATAGAAATGGTATTGCTGGCTCAAGGTCTGGGTTCTGATTGTCTCCAGTTGTTCTTTTCTGCCTTATGTTTCCGGAAGCCTCTACTTCAAGTGTGTACCAAGGCATATCTTTCTGGTTAGTCTTCCTCAAAAAAAACGGATATGCTTCTCTCTGCTGGATCCTGTCGTAGTAAAAATCTGCATGGTCCATACAATGATTTAATGCTATCCCTTCTCGAACCATATCCTCTATACATACAGGTGCTACAACCGAATATTCGTTATTGCTGTATTCATACTTCTTTAAATCTGGCAGAATCTTATTGCACAATGGCCATTCTTTTTCTAACTTTTCCGTCTGATCCTTTATAGATGTTCCACGAGAAAATAATATTGCATTCATATGTGCCTGTTCGAGATTCTTCGGCATAGAAATCTGCGTGCTGGCAATATTCCATTTATTTTGTTCTGCAAGGCAATAATAATCCCTGTATGTAATAAATGTCTGTTTAAAGGTCTCTCCGCTTAATATCTGCTGCCGTCTTATGTAGTTGTATACTTTCAGATATTTTATTGGCTTAGGTAGAAAATTAAGTTCACTTATTTTTATTTCGTTTTGCCCGAATTCAGATATCATGCTATCTGGCCATATTGTATTTACCATCTTTTCATATTGCATCCACCTCAGTGTCATAATTGTAGGTGTCATCTCTTTTAATCTTTTTAAGCGCGCGTTATCGATTTTAAGCATCTTGGCTAATTCTGTTTCATTTTGATTCAGAAGTTTTTTATCATAACAACTTTTAATCATTTCACTAGCTAAACCTTGAAGATTAATTTTCATAAGCTTTTCTACAACAGGGTTTCCTTTTTCAATATATAAATATCTCGCTGGATTGCATGGAAGATTTGTCCACAAGTCAATCGCACTGTTTCTTAATACTGTCTTCTTTAAAGAACTTAGATTTCTGGTGTAAAGTTTATTCTTTTTCCTGTAGTACTCATATGGCAATGCACTTTCCTGCTTGCAAAATCGCATATATTTATTCTTATACGCTGTGTATACATATGTTGCAATTCTGCCATCAGCATACATGAAGGTTCTCTGACATTCACGAAAGCTCCAATCCGGCTTGTTATATGTAGCATTCCTGTATGCCGAACTGACTTCGTATTCCCTAATAATCACACCATTCTTAATTTTCTGAATGCAGTATGTATTTACTGTCCGTGTATATAAACCTTTTATCTTACTCCTGAGCTTAAATATAATTTTCTTATGACAGCAGGGACACTTGCCTTCTTGATTTCTTTTTGGTTTTATAAGTGGAACTTCCTTTTCGCAATAAGAACAGTATCCGGTAGAACTATGAATACTTTCATAAAAAATAAAATTTTCTTCCATTGCATCATGCTTGGACCATCTTTCAAATCCAGGCAAAATAGACGGAGTAAGTGCCAACTCTTCATCCCACGGCTCTTGTTCTTTCTTCTCAATTCTTTTAATATCACGTAAATTGCAGCGGTGCTGATATTCTATTAATCCTTCAATCCCGTTTCTATTGGTATTTAAAAATTGTTTTATTTCATCTTTACCGCTATAGCTTTGCCAGATTGTTTTCTTTCTAATTTTAACATCCGGTTTGTAGTCGAAGAATCTTATTGTATTAATTCTATTTAAGTTACATACCTGTGTTTTTGTCCATCTTATCTCTCTTCCATCTGAAGAATCTCTTTCTCTTGTAATGTATTCATCTCCAGCAGGATTGCAGTAGATTTCATAAGTTGGATACTTAAAGCCTTTTGCAACATCCCTAGGAAAAAACATTGCTATCATCAGAATTTTCCCTCGACTCTGACATCTAATCATTAAGTCGTATTTCGTGCTGTATGTATATGTACGCCAGCTATATTTATATATAATCGGATTATCAAGTTTATTTTCTTGTGCAATCCTTTTCATTGCTGGTGTCGCATATATCCGTTTTAGTGTTCTTAATTCTTTTCTTCGCATATGGCAACACCCCGCAATCCATAATATTTATTTGCCTTTATAATTGTGCCGTCTACATATAATGCCTGAATATGTTCAATTTCCCGACTGTGTTTTTTCTCTTCTATCAGAAATATATAAGAACCTTTAACGCCCTTGCCTTTCGGTTTTTTACCTCTTACTATAATAAAATCTCCTCTTGTATTTACTATCCCTGCATTGTCATTAAGATGTGTTGCTTTTTCTTCTCTATCTGGATGCTTTCTAATATACTCACATGCCATAACTGCAAGCTGTATTCTGCTTATTTCTTTCAGAAGTGTAATTTCCGTACAGGACATTCTTGTGCCACTTCCGTCCTGATTAATTTCTCCACCAGCTTCTACAATAAAAAATCTAGAATTCATTCCGCTGTAATAACCTAATGCGCATAATGGGTTTTCAGCACAATGAAAACCGTTATGTGCACATTTAGCCTCATTTTCTTTATATGTTTTTCCTGGTTCATATTGCATAATGCCTTTCCCAAGAGTGGCGCATAAGTCTGAATCAAATGCTTTAATTGCTCTCATATATACCTCCTATTTCAGATAATATTCATTGCACATTTTCTTAATCTCAGTTCTGTTAGGAATACCAAGATAAACCGGTCCTCTCATGTTTTCTTTACCGTCTTTTACCTTTGTAATTTCAATTATTTTATTGCTTATAAGTTCTTTAGTATCAAACGCTCTTGCCAACACCTTACTCATAAATACTTTAAGACTCTTGTCTTTACGTCTGACTGCTGCCCTTACTTTTTCATCATTAGTGCACACATCAATTACTATGTCATACCAATCTTCTAAGACGCCTTTAATTTCAAGATCTGTTTTTTCAATTTTTAATTTTCCCAGTGCCGCCATAAGCGGATTGCACAGTTCTGTCACATCTCCTGCTATATAATCCTCGGCATCAGCCGAATCAAGGCCATTCTCTCTTGCTATATCTCTTACAGCCTGTGTGTCTCCCTGCGCAAGCTGTGCGGCTGCTGCCTTGTTAATCTCTTCTGCACTATCAAACTCTCCAAACACTTCAAACATATTGTGTCCTCCTACAAATAATTTTTCATGAATAACTGCATCCACTCACTATGACTGAATACCTGTTCAAATCTCGTTTGACCTGCTCTTATGAGCTTTAAGTCTGTTTCCCTGCATTTATGTACAGCTTCCTTGCCCGTTCTGTGATGTTCTGGACACAGCCACACCTTTAAACCGTAATGCTCTGATATCTTTCTGTTTGCCGTTCCATGCATTATGTGATGGCACTCAAGCCCACCAGATGGAAGCGGTCTGAAAATGTTATTCTGCGTCATTATCTGCCGGCATATATAACATTCTTTTATGTCCTGCATTATGCTTTCCATGTCTCTCCTTTCCCCGCCCTGCGCACAGGGCGGAACTGCTGCCAGATTTTGCTGTGTGATATATTCTTAACCGCGTATATGGATAAGTATGTAGATACTTTCGGAGTAAAATGTTACTCCCATTCTGATTTTATGCGGCTTTGCGCCATTATGAGTTATATATTGTCTACCTCTGGATGCTGGCATACATATAACTGTCTCTCCAGTTTTGCTATCTCTCCGCCAAGTATCGTAAGATTAGTAACCTTGATACTTGTTTCATCTGCCGTTTTACAAGACGGCATCATATACGCCGCTTTTCTTAGCCACTTAAGCCGTTCCAGCTCTTTTTTTATCTTTATCTCGTCCATTCCATCTCCATCTTCTTAAGCTCATATTCCATCCACTTTGTAAAATCATGCGACTCATCCGACCAGCTTATAACATGTCCGCGGCTCACATTCAGGTACTGCTGCCACAAATCCGCATTCTTTACCGGCTTACCTGTCTTTTTCTTCCAACCGTCCTTTTCCCACTGTTGTGGCCAAGCATTTCTACAACTGTTTAACACATGCTCACATTCTGTATTTATGCGTATTTCACAGTTTTCATGGAAACGCATAAGTGCATGTATTATTGCCTGCAAAGCCGCCTGATTCTCTGTTACATTCTCCAGCACGCCTTTGCCATTACGGACAAACTCCTTGCCGTTAATAACTATCTTTAAGACATACATGTACGCGGCATGCTTACGGATTGCTGGTCCTCTAGCTGTCGTTTGGATGTATATATCTACCTTTTGCATCTCTCTTTCTCCAATCCCGGAGTCTTGCCGTTATATAGAACATCCCATTAACTCCGTTGTAATATACCTGCGATTCCAGAAGAGAATATTCTGGATGCCAGGCTTGTATCTCTGCTTCCCTTGCAGCCTTATCTCTTACAAATGTGTCTATATATTTGCTTACAGGAACATACCGCCCATTTCCGCCCTTTCTCTTAGAACGAACCTTACGAACTCTGAATTGTCTAAGTCCTGTGGAGCAGTTCCACCGCTTCTCATTTTTCTGTCGGTGCTTGTCCTTTGTTATGTATTTAGCCATTCCTACAAGACCATAAGCATCTTCCTCAAGTCGCTTTGACTGGGAACGGTCTCCCAGCTTCCACAACTTCTCGCATACGTCTCTGTTAAGAAGCCCGTCCATAATCACATGATGATGCCAGCGTATCTTTGCGTCAGGATCATGTTCTGTAACATATATGTACTTGGCTTTAGGCAAGCCCAGCTTCTTGCGTCTGTAATTAATTCGCCGGATGTAATTAGTCATATTATTTACAGCCTCATCCCAGCATGCTGGCTCATTCCCTTCTGCATATGTAAGCGTCATCCATATATCATCATTTGTGAAATTCTCTATAATCAGTCTTCCACAATATTTAATGGCATTCTTATTGTTCAGGTTTCTTTGAGTTTCTTTATCCTTAATCCTTCCTTCTTCCGGAATGTCCTCTTTCCTGGTGAACTCTGGATATATTTCTATCTCAAGCTGATTACCTGCCCGGATCTCCTTACATGTGTAGACGCACCTGTATTTGGTCTTCAGCATGTACTCCATGAAGACCTCATTCATATCTTCTACAGATTTATCAATTGCCGCTTCATAGTCATAGGGAATGTACCTTGTACCTCTTCTTTTCATGTACACCCCTTTTTAAACAATCTTTGTTTCGTAGACTTGTTAATATTCATTACAAGCCCAAGAAAAAAGACCATTTTATTAATTTTTCTTGATGTACTTGAACATTTCTGATACAATAATATTGTTATATTTGCAGAGCATTTAATGTTCTAAGTACTGAGCCGCTGGTCCAAGCGGCTCTTTTTTATATTGTTGGAAGTCTGTAAGCTCCTTCCGGCACAAAGCTGAATATCTCCAACAATCTCAGCCTTGTGTACCATTTGGCAGCCAGCTCCGTGTTACCAATTCGAAGATTCTCATTAATTCTCTTGTTGTACGAAATTATCAAACCTACTCGTCGCATATTATTTTCCTTTCCTAAATTACAATATCCTTTGGTTCATTCGGATTCGTTAAATCCTTTCCCTCATTATCCCTGAAGAATCTTTCAAGCTCTGACTTTCTTATTCTTGTATGAGGGATTTTAAGCACCCTTATCTGATTTGCGTTGATAAGTGTATAAACATACTGTTTAGAAGCTCGCATGATTGTTGCCACTTCCTCCACTGTATACACCATATCCTCTGGCTCTCTCTTTATTGTTGCTATCTTCACAAGCTTGCTCCTTTCCTTAATCTATTTCCTCTTAGGTTCATGGCATAACATCAATATTGTCATGCAGATAATTGCTGTTATTGTTATTGCTGTATAATTCATCACTTCACCTCCTCGATAGATAATCACTTGTGTAAACGTTCTTTTACTCCTATACTCTAATTACAGGCTATTGCCGTAGCCGAGTAATTACGAAAGGAGTTTGCTATGGATTTCAATTTAGACAAAACTGATGTTACCAATCAGATATATCAGATGGCTCTTACATATGTCGCAACGCACGAAGATATGAAGAATATGTCACCTGCCGACTTCTGTAAAAAGGTACTTGATGCACAAAGAGAATTCTCAACTATCTGGGGAGATAATAGAGTTAAGTAAATGTATCTTTACTCTCTCTAACAAGTCCTGAGCTTCTCGGATTGTTAATCCTTCTAATGCTTCAACAATCTGAGAAGCTCTTTCAACATTTTCCCCAGCAAACAACCTGCCACCTATTCTTAATTCACCAGTTTCAATATCTCTCCACTGACTTAATCCAACGGCATTTCTGATTCTTTCTGTTCTTTTCTCTGTATCTTCTACCTGCTCTTTCACTCTCTCACCTCCTCGAATAGATAATCAAACTTCACATTAAAGGTCTTACATAAAATCTTTATTTCAAATGTTGTAAATTTCCCTGTTTTTTTCTTGTTTTCATAAGAAACTCTTGATATTCCTAATAATTTTGCCACATCTGAATTTGTATATCCTTTTCGTGCTTGTTCCGCTTCTAAGTTTCTAAACAATTTTGTTTCCTCCTTTCGTGTTTGCATAACGCAAACTTTGATTATAATATAATTGCTATCTGCAAACTTGTCAATAGTTTTCTTTGCATTTTGTAAACTTTTTATTGACATGTTTGCATTTCATTCATATAATCAAATCATACAAATGTTATTCAAGGCGGTGATTAATAATATGGGAGATATTTTTAACGAAAATTTAAAGTCAGCAAGAGAAAAGAAAGGTTTATCTCAAAAAGAAGTTGCTGAAGCTATTGGGGTCGCCAAATCTACATATTCTTTATATGAGAGTGGGAATAGAGAACCTAATGTTCAAACTATAAAGCGAATTGCTGATGTATTAAATGTTTCTGCCGATGTGCTTTTAGGATTAGAAGAACCTCATACTATAGCTGCTCATTTTGATGGAGATGGATTTACGCCAGAGGAATTAAATAAGATAGAAGAATTCGCTAATTTTGTTAAGTCAAAAAGAAAAAACTAAGGGGATGATTTATTGACTGATTATGAGAAATTATTATCCAATGCAAACGATAATAATGTTACAGTTTATGATGACTACAATTTGAAGGGAACTAGAATAAAAGGATTATATTGTGATGGCTCTGTTGCTATAAGTAATAGCTTAAGAACACAAAAAGAAAAAACCTGTGTACTTGCAGAGGAATTAGGACATTTCTACACCTCAACCGGAAATATCTTAGATATGTCTGACACTGGTAACAGAAAGCAAGAAGCTAGAGCCCGTCTGTGGGCATATAACAGACAAGTTGGTTTGCAAGGTATTATTAATTGTTATAAGGCCAATTGCAGAACTTTACATGATATGGCAGATTACTTAAATGTAACAGAAGAATTTCTAAGTGACGCTATTGAATGTTACCGTTCTAAATATGGCATATCCGTGCAAGTAGACAATTATGTTGTTGGATTTCAACCATCATTATATATTATGGAATTATTTGAATAGGAGAAAACATGGGATTATCTGATATATTAAACGCTAAAAAACTTCGTGAAGAAAACGAACAATTAAAGAAAATGATCACTCCAGAAATGCAGACTAGTTTTGATTTATCACAGCATATAGAATCACTAAAAGCTCAGGTTAATGATTTACAGGGACAATTTGATAATTTGAATAATCGCATTAACGATAAAGGACAGGAATACAATAATCTTCTTGACCTTATAGATGAAACAAAATCAAAATTGATTATTATGCAAGACGATGTACTTGTACAAGAGTTTGGTTTGTATACACCTATTTATGATTTCGCCACATCTGATGGCTATAAAGAAAAATTAACAGCCATCAGGGATAGACAGAAACAAATGATAAAAAATGGTACTGCTGCCACTGGTGCTATTAATTGGCAAGTTAATGGTAGCCTACAAAAAGGTTCTAAGATGGTAAGTGATACTCAAAAACTTTTGTTAAGAGCTTTTAATAGCGAATGTGATGAGGTAATAAATAACGTCAAATACAATAATTTTGATATGTCGCTTAAAAGAATTACAACCTCTCGCAACGCAATATCACGACTAGGAAAAATGATGCAGATTTCAATATCCAATGAGTACTATCAGGCTAAAGTAGATGAATTACATCTTGCTTTTGAATATCGTCAGAAAAAACAAACAGAAAAAGAGGAACAAAGAGAGGCTAGAGCTGCTCTTCGTGAAGCTGCCAAGCTACAAAAGGAAATAGAAGAACAACGAAAAGCTATTAATAAAGAGCGTAATCATTATCAAAACGCTTTGCTATCTGTTTTAAAACAAATTGAATCTTCTCCTACGCCTTCTGATGAGCTGATACAAAAGAAAAATGAGCTTGAATCACAACTTGGTGTTATTGATGTGAAAATAAAAGACTTAGATTATAGAGAAGCTAATCAGCGTGCTGGTTATGTTTATGTTATTTCTAATATTGGTGCATTTGGTGAGAATATTTACAAAATTGGTATGACCCGCCGTCTTAACCCTCAAGATAGAGTTGATGAATTAGGTGATGCGTCCGTTCCTTTCAATTTTGATGTGCATGCAATGATATTTTCTGATGATGCTCCTGCACTTGAGAATGCTCTACATAAAGCCTTTGAAAATCGTAAGGTTAATATGGTCAACCATAGAAGAGAATTTTTCAATGTTACATTGGATGAAATAAAAGATGTTATACGACAAAACTATGACAAGACTGTTGAATTTGTCGATATCCCAGATGCAGAACAATATAGAGAAAGTCTGAAAATGAGACAATAGTATATGGAGGTATTAATATGAGTGAAAAAGAACAGTTATTACAATTAATTGACAATATGCCTGATTATAAGATTGGGTATATATTAGCTTTTGTAAAGGGGCTTTTAGCTTGCTGATTTCTTTGAAAGCTTTGCACATGGATTATAAATTACAATATAACGCTATAAATTAAAATATATTGGTATACTTGACAAGACTTTTGGATATGATATAATGTCACTTGTAATTAGTGAATGACTGCTGGGCGGTCGCGGAAGAGTCTTGGGATTGTATTCCAAGGCTCTTTTTGCATATAAGGAGAAATATATGACTGATATACCTTTTTCATCAATTGATAAACAAATAGAAAAACTTGTATCTCAAAATTTAATTATAGAGGATACTGGTTATGCTAAATACATATTGGAGCTATTTGGTTACTCTAATCTTATCAAAAGTTACAGAGAACCTTATGTTATCAAAACAGACACCTCAATTCAATATCGTTCAGGTGTAACATTTGAACAAATTCATTCTCTATATATGTTAGATAAGAATCTGCGTAATTCTGTTATGTCAGCAATGCAGGATTTGGAAGAACATATAAAAGAGACTGCTGCCAGCGTCGTAGCTGAAACCTTTGGTACTAATGAAGAAAATTACCTGGATTACAGAAACTACAGAAATAAAAAGAAACGAAAGAAAAGATTTACTCTACCAGGTATACTTGATACATTAAAAAAGACTCTTGATACAGATAAAAATCCAATATCACATTATGCTGAAAAATACGGCAATGTTCCACCTTGGATTCTTTTTAAAAGCATTTATTTTAGCACAATTATTAATTTCATTGACTTATTTAAAAAAGACGAATTGGTTAAGCTTGCTCATAAACTATATAGTGACGATTTAGATATGTCTGATGAAGAATTATGTACATTAATGATGGATACATTATTTATATGTTTGGATTACAGAAATACCGCTGCCCATGGAGGACGCATTTATAATCATAAATGCAGTTATACCCTTCGCAAAGAAAAGATATTTGTCAATGGCATTGAACCTACCCCACCTGGTTTTAGTCAATTATTGTTTTTATTAAGTTTGATGGATTATAAAAGTCCTTATCTCTTTCTCCTCAAATCGTTAGAGATACAGATTAACAAACACTGCGGTAATTTTCCTCAAGATACAACATATTTAGGTCAGATACTTAATATGAATATTGTACCTCACAATATAGTGTATGTAACCAATAATAGCAATAAATATCATTCTATTAACCACTGCAGTGGAATAAAAGATGCCTTCGAAATTGATACGGAGGAAGCAATAGAAAAGGGATATGTACCTTGCAAACGATGTGTTAAAAAATAAATTACCATCCCGCTGACTTCACCGAGATGGTCCGACAAAATAAATAAAAGCCCCTGTGCTACCAACACAAGAGCTTTTACCACGATACTTACATAAGCTGTGCCTATGATATAATATCGCCCTAGACAAGCCATATTATATCATTCTGAACACCGCTTTTGCAAGTAGGTGTATTTTTTATACCCATTTTTACTGTTGCACCAGTGCAACTTCCCCAAAAACAGAAAGGAATGATTAATATGAAAAAGAAAATATCTAAGGTCCTTACATATAAGCGTGGCAATCTATGGGCTTACCGATTTGAAGCCGCCGCTATCGATGGTAAAAGGAAGTGGATTACCAAGAGCGGATTTAAGAACCAATCTGAGGCATATGAAGCCGGTATGGTCGCATACACACAATATAAACAGACTGGCAAGAGCTTCACTCCATCTAATATCTCTGTATCTGATTACATGGATTACTGGATTGATAATTATTGCAAGGTCAATCTTAAAGCTAATACGGCATCAACTTACAAAAAGAAAATTGATTTATATATAAAGCCGGCTATTGGTTCATATTATCTTAAAGACATAGAGCCAAGTCTTCTCCAGGAGCTTATAAATAATCTTTTTAATACCGGAATGTCGCGAAACTCTCTCGGCAATGTTAAGGGCATTCTTACCAAGTCATTTGCCTACGCAAAGACTACTGCAAGATTTATTAATGATGACCCTTCTGCAACTATTTCTCTTCCGCTTCCAAGAGCAAAGGCAGAGGTTAAAACCAAAAAGAAAGTAAGAGTCGTATGGACTAATGAGCAGCTTGATACTGTCTTTAAAACATTTGCACAAGGACATATATATCATATGCCACTTCTTCTCGCTTATAGGTGCGGCATGCGTCTGGGTGAGATATTTGGTCTTATGTGGGATGATATAGACTTTGATAATGGAATATTAAGCATTAACAGACAGGTACAGAATCATGATGATAAATGGTATCTGGAAAACCCTAAATATGATTCATTTCGTACCATAGAACTTGATGATACAACGCTTTCAGAACTTAAAAGGATGTACGAACATGAAAAGGAATGTGAACAGTACTATAATGAATATTACAATTATATCTACTGTGAGACACTTGAAGATGACTCTAAGAGACTTACTTATGAGCCGGCTGGCGAATCAATGCATATGGTGCTTGTAAGAGATGATGGCTCATGGATTCAGCCAAGAACCATGATGCACTGTTTTAATGTTATTCATCACAAGCTTGGCTTCACTGAGCTTGATTTCCATTCTCTCAGGCATACACACGCTTCTAATTTACTTGCCAAAGGAGCTGATGTTAAATATGTACAAGAGCGTCTGGGACATAAAAATGTAGCAACCACTCTTGATATATACGCCCATGTCACAGAAACCATGCGTGAGCGCAACAAGGACATATTAAATACACTATAATAAAAAGGCATCTGTACACACATCTCATTGTACACATTAAATCCTAATGTGTACAAAATGTGTACAAATGCCTTTTTTCAATGTGTACACATTAAAATTGTACACATATCAAAATCGTAAAACTTAGAATTTACCGTTCTTAGCAGCTTCCTCAATGGAAACAGCTACAGCTACAGTAGCACCAACCATAGGGTTATTACCCATTCCGATTAATCCCATCATTTCAACGTGAGCTGGAACTGATGAAGAACCTGCGAACTGAGCATCTGAGTGCATACGTCCCATAGTATCTGTCATACCATAAGAAGCAGGACCTGCTGCCATGTTATCTGGGTGAAGTGTACGTCCTGTACCACCACCTGAAGCTACTGAAAAGTACTTCTTTCCAGCTTCAAGTCTTTCCTTCTTATATGTACCTGCAACTGGATGCTGGAATCTTGTAGGGTTTGTTGAGTTACCTGTGATAGATATATCAACATTCTCCTTCCACATGATTGCAACACCTTCTGTTACATCGTTAGCGCCATAGCAGTTAACCTTAGAACGAAGACCATCTGAATATGCTGTTCTAGAGATTTCCTTTACTTTGCCTGTTGAATAATCCATCTCTGTCTCAACGAATGTGAATCCGTTAATTCTTGAGATAATCTTAGCAGCATCCTTACCAAGACCGTTAAGGATAACTCTAAGAGGTTTCTGTCTAACCTTGTTAGCCTTCTCTGCAATACCGATAGCACCTTCAGCAGCAGCGAATGATTCATGACCTGCAAGGAATGCAAAACATTCTGTCTCTTCTTCAAGTAACATCTTTCCTAAGTTACCATGTCCAAGACCAACCTTTCTCTGGTCAGCAACTGAACCTGGAATACAGAATGCCTGAAGACCTTCACCAATAGCTGCAGCAGCTTCTGAAGCCTTTCTTGCACCCTTCTTGATAGCGATTGCTGCACCTACTGTGTAAGCCCAGCATGCATTTTCAAAACAAATTGGCTGGATACCCTTAACCATAGCATATACATCTAATCCGGCATCCTTAGTAATCTTTTCAGCTTCTTCAATACTAGCTATACCATAGCTGTTAAGAACTGAAGTAATCTTATCTATTCTTCTCTCATATGATTCAAATAAAGCCATTCTAATTGTCCTCCTTACTTAACTTCTTCATCTGTTCTTGGGTCAATAATCTTAACAGCATCTGCAACTCTTCCGTACTGTCCGCAAGCCTTCTCATATGCTGTTGTAGGGTCATCACCCTTCTTAATGAAGTCTGTCATCTTACCAAGGCTGACAAACTTGTAACCGATAATCTGGTTGTCCTTATCAAGGGCGATACCTGTTACATAACCTTCAGCCATCTCAAGGTAACGAGGACCTTTCTTTAATGTACCATACATAGTACCAACCTGAGAACGAAGTCCCTTACCAAGATCTTCAAGACCGGCACCAACTGCAAGTCCACCCTCAGAGAATGCGCTCTGAGTTCTTCCGTAAACGATCTGTAAGAATAACTCTCTCATAGCTGTGTTAATTGCATCACAGACAAGGTCAGTGTTAAGAGCTTCCATAACTGTAAGTCCTGGTAAAATCTCTGCTGCCATAGCTGCTGAATGTGTCATACCTGAACATCCGATAGTCTCAACTAAAGCTTCCTGAATGATACCTTCCTTAACATTAAGAGTAAGCTTACATGCACCCTGCTGAGGAGCACACCAGCCTACACCATGTGTAAAACCTGAAATATCTTCAACCTTCTTATTCTGTACCCATTTACCTTCTGTTGGCACTGGAGCTGCTCCATGATGAACGCCCTGTGCTACTGGACACATATTCTCTACTTCCTGTGTGTAAATCATCTTATTACTCCTTTCGTAATTCATAGTGTTTACTATAAATGAAACGACGGCCAGAAGCCGTCGTCCAAGCCTTGACTATTTTCTCACAAACTTTTGCATTAGTCAATGTGAGACACAACATTTTTACATTAATAAAACAAAAATTTCACATAATTATCTCTTAGTTACTACTTCGCCCTGCTTCTTATATATAGAACCTGCCGGAATAAAACCTCTTACGCTTGAAAGCGGATAAATATTACTCTCTCTTCCAACAATTGTTCCAGGATTAAGTACGCTGCCACAGCCAACCTCAACATTATCTCCAAGAAAAGCACCAATCTTTTTGATACCTGTATCAATATTGCAGTCAGGTCCTTTAATAGTAATAAGCTTCTT
>ULRF01040845.1_pt1 | contig 14061 bp, 17 predicted proteins | sample 1955131 | NCBI WGS metagenome assembly ULRF01 (sample SAMEA4835673, study PRJEB28245) | human gut metagenome | biome: gut microbiome; material: fecal sample | place: Denmark | collected 2008
AGTTTACAGAGCTTGGATATGGAGCCATTCACGGTTTATTCAAGTATTATTCCACCCAGCGCCCCATCGACATTGGCACCTATCCCAAACTGCCAAACGACCCCCAGGTGGAAATGACGTTCTTTAGCGGACGCCAGCCAGTGGAGAGCGGCACCGTCCTGGCCTGGGGCGTTCTGGCCTATAACGCCCCCCTGTCCCCAAAGCAGATCGAGGACTATGAACTGCGCCCCGCCAGGGACAACCCCGACATTAAGGAGCGCATGAGCGTCCAGGCCCAGGCCGTGGGCGCGTGGGAACGGCGCAACCACATCCCGGAGGAAAAGCGTCTGACCCGCTGGGACCCGGACAGCAAGACCTATGAGCCGCTGGACAGCGTGAGGATGGAGGAATTACAACGGCAGTTTGAAATCGCGCTGGAATTTCCGACCGTTCCCTCCCGTGACAGGAAAAAGCCATCCCCCCAGCGCGGCGAGCGATAGGAGGGGCGGTCTATGGCAGAACAAAAACGGAAAGAGCCGACCTTTTACCGCGTATTGCACCGTACAGACAAATTCAATCCCGGTGAACATATCGAACTGGAACGCTCCGTGGAGTTTGACAGGTGGAATGTTGACCGCAGCGATCTGGCAGAGCTGGTCAAGCTGCCCTTGCAGGAGTTGCAAGCCAAGCGTAAGGACGGAGCAACGGCAGAAAAGACCATTTTCGGAAAAGTGCAGGTCGCCGCCGAGGAATGGGTGGAGCAGGCCGCCCAGACCATGCTCCTGGACAGGGCCATCGAGTACGTCAAGACCCCGGAGGTCAAGCACACGTCAAACGAGTGGAAACGGCAAAAGGACGGTGTTTGGGAGATCAGCAACCGCGTCTACATCATGCGCTATAAGATAATGCAGGAGACGACGGGCAATCACCAAGGCCAGTGGCTTGTGACCTGGGGCATCGCCATCAACCGCCCGCCCCGGCCCTCTACGGAAAAATACTACTATTCCGGCGATGTTATGGTAGTGGAGATAAAGAAGAAATACTACAACGCCGAGGCCGACGCACAGAACTATATCCAAGGCCGCTTTGATGTGTACGCCCGGCTTTTTACGGAGTTGTCCCCTCCCGTCCCGGACGAGTTCAAGCGTTCCTTTTATATCAACGGCGTTCTTCTCCCCGGCTATACCATAGCGCCCAAGGAGAGAGCGCCCCAGGAGGTGGCCGACGAGCTGCTGGACTTGCTGGACGATGGAGACCTTGCACCGCCGTCCGACCCGGAGCCGCCCAAGGCCCCGAAGAAATCGCCCCCGCCCCAGGGGAAGGCCAGCCCGGAAAAGCCAGCCGCCGCGCAGAAGCGGAGAGCGACCCCAGCAAAAAAGCCTACCGCCAAGAAAAAGGCCGCCGCTAAAAAGCAGTCGGCCCCGGTACGTTAGGGAGGCGCGAATATGGGATATACACACCTTGACCCCGGCAGGGAACTTGAAATTTCAAGTCACATCTATTTTTCGAGCAGCCAGTCCGACCTCTCCGAGTTGGTCAAACTTTCTCCCGACGCGCTGAAAGAACAGGAGCAGGCCAGTGTTGACCAGGAAAAAGCCATTTATGCAGAAATATTGAAAGTCAGCGAGAAGTGGGTACAGCAGGCGATGAAAACCTGTGAATTGAGGAAGGCACAGCAATATCTGACAATACCGCCCACCCCTCACACGGCTAACGTCTGGATAGATGGTGAGTACGACTGGCATGAGATCAGCAACATGGTCTACAAAATGTCGTGGCGCGTCTATGAGAACACCCGCTATGACAAAGCCAAAAAGGAATCTGTGCCGGTCTCCTGGGAAATTTCGTGGTATCTGACATTCAACACCCCCAGGGAGCCGGACTATTCCGGCCCTGGCCGTCAAATCGCCGGTCAGGACAGGAAACGCTTTACCGACAAGGCGGCGATGGAAAAGTACCTCCAAGGCCGTATCAACGCCTACGCCCACCTGTTCACCGAACTCTCCCCGCCCATCCCCAAGGGGGAGGAACGCCGCTTTTCCGTCAACGGTATCCTTCTCCCCGGCTACACCGTGGAAGTCCCGGAGAAAACGCCCCAGGAGGTTGCCGATGAACTGCTGGGCTTTCTGGAGGACGGGGATACGCCCCCGCCACCGGCAGAGCCGGAAAAGCCCAAACATCAACATCCCAGCCGCCCAACCCATAAGAAGCCCCAGCCCCGCAAGCAAAGGGACTCCGCCCCGACACGGTAGACAGCGGCGCCGTTGGCGCCGCTGTCCGCGCAAGCATGGCATTTTGACTGCAAAATGCCGCTTGTTAGGGGCAAGCCCCTAATACCCCCATTCCCCGGAAATGCGTCTCAATTTGAGACGCATTATTTTTTGTCGAAAGGAGCCAGCTATGCCAAAGCCCTATAAGACTATCACCCTGCGGCTGAACGCCGACGAGTATGCCCACCTCCAGGCGCAGGCCGGGGCCACCGGCTTAAAGATGGAGCCGCTATTACGTCAGCTTATCATGGGCGTTGAACTCCGCCCCCGTCCCCCCGACACCTACGCCGCCCTTCTCCGGGAACTGTCCGCCATCGGAAATAACGTCAATCAGCTTGCCCATCAGGCCAACGCCAGAGGGGAGGCCACCAGGGACGAGATCACCGAGGCCGCCCGCCTTGTGCGGCAAATGGCCCGGCTGGTGAGGGATACGCTCTAATGGCCTACACAAAAATCCTTGTGGTGCATAACCGGCTGGACAAGAGCGTGGACTACGCCCAGAACGAGGAAAAGACCTCGCTGGAAACAGCCATCGACTACGCCCTCAACCGGGACAAGACCGAGCGCACCTGTTTTGAGACCGCCATCAACTGCGACCGGGATACGGTCTATGCCGATATGATGGACACGAAACGTCGCTGGGGCAAGGAGGGCCGCAAGCGGAAGGGCTATCACATCATCCAGTCCTTCGCCCCCGGCGAGGTCACGCCGGAACAGGCCCATGCCGTAGGTGTGGAGCTTGCCCGGAGGCTTTTGGGAGACCGCTACGAGGTCATTGTCGCCACCCACCTGAACAAAGAGCATCTTCACTCCCACATCGTTTTCAACAGCGTTTCCTTTGTGGATGGGATGATGTACCGGGACACCAAGAAGGACTACTACCAAGGCATCCGGGGGACCTCGGACGCCATCTGTCAGGAGTACGGCCTATCCATCATCGACCCGGAAAGCAAAGGCAAACAGTACAGCGAGTGGCAGGCGGAGCGGAAGGGCAAGCCCACCCTGCGGGGCCTTGTGCGGCAGGACATTGACGCCGCCCTTTTCAGGGCCTACACCATGAAAACCTTTTGGCAGGAGCTTAACCGGCTGGGCTACGCCGTCAAGCGCGGCCCCAACGTGAAGCATACCGCCGTCAAGCCCCCCGGCGCTCCACGTTTTATCCGGCTGGACAGTTTGGGGGACGGCTACACCGAGGCGGACATTCTATCCCGCCTGTCCGCCGCCCGTTCCGGGGCGGCCCCGCCGCCACCCGAACCGCCGCCCCCGGCCTTTCAATGGCTGACACCGGGACGGAGATACCGGCCCCGTGGCGGACTTCCCCGCAAGCCCCGGAAGCTGAAAGGGCTTCGCGCCCTCTACTTCAAGTACCTCTATCTGCTGGGAGCCATCCCCAACCGCCGCCCCAGGCGGCAGACCGCCCTCGTTTCGTGGCGGGAGGTCATCAAGTTTGACCGCTACCAGGAGCAATTTATATACCTGATGAAAAACCGCATTGAGACGATGGGCCAGCTTTCCATGCAGTATGACGCTATCCAGGCCGAGATAGACGCCCTCACCGGCCAGCGCCGGGAACTGTACCCCCTGCGGCGGGCCGGGACGGAGGGGGCCGAGGCGGAGATCGACGCCATCAACGACCGCCTGCGGGCGCTGCGCCGGGAATTGAAGCTGTGCGCCCGCATTGAAAACGACGCCCCTACGGTACGCGCCAATGTGGGGGCCGACAGGAGCGAGACCCATGAAAAGACTGATAAAAGCAGACCTGACCGCCATCCTCCGTCTGGCGGGAGAGTGCCAGCCGATAGAGGCCGATAGGCTGGACATGAGCCTTTCCAAGCTATGCCGACAGGAATTTTCCGACTATCTCTTTTTAGCGCGGCGCGGCTGGTGCGGCCTGTTCGACTTCCCGGCCATCTATGAGAAGGACAGCTACGCCAACCTGTGCTGGACGGCCTACCGGGCCGTCCCCGGCGGGCCGGTCATCGCCCTGCTGCTCCATGTGGACAAGAGCGTGGGGGGACTGCCCTGGGGCAGCGTCACCATTTTGAACTACCGGGCCTCCGTGGAGGATGTGGAGATATTCGCCCCTCTGCCCCAGGCCCAGCGGGAACGGCATATCAGGCTGATCCTGCGCCGGTATCTTCACAATCCCCGGTACTGCTGCGTCCGGGAAGTCATTGAATATCTGAAAACGGGAGGTGAAAGTCAATGGATGTAAGCGGTGATGTGGCCGATCTGATGGTCAAAGAGAGCATCCAGCTCACCGAGGCCAGTATCAAGCTGCTGGCAGCGGGGAGCAAAAATCTGGCGGCGTTCCTATGGGCGCTGTCCAAGGACAACAAAAAGCTGGTTGGCAAGACCCACATGGCCCGCCTGCTCCGGGAGGGCAAGGAGTTGAAGGTGTTTCGCATTAAGGAGAGCGACCTTGCGGAGTTCCGGGCCTTTGCCAAGAAAAACGTCCTTTTTGCCGCCGTAAAGGACAGCCGGGCCGAGGACGGTATGGTAGACCTTGTGACCAACGTGGATTTTGTGTCCCAAGTCAACCTGTTCATGGAGCGCCGGGGCTATGGCGCTCCCGCAAGGGGCCAGGAGGCGGAACCGCCAAAAAAAGCCGCCCCCCGCGCTCCGCAAGGGCGCTCCTCACCACAGCGCGGGAGTGGCTCGACACAATCGCAGAGCAAGAGGACGACGACGAGGACGACGAGGACTACTGACACCCCGGAGAAGATCAGCGACATCCCCTCCGTCAAGGGGCGGCTGGCCGCCCTCCAAGCCGCAGCCGAGAGCATGAACCAGGGCAAGGCCCCCAAACAGCATACCCGTACCACTCCACCCAAAACACGATAATTGTAGGAGGTAATTCACAATGGCAGATTTGAAACAGATCGTAAGCCGCAAGGCCGAGAACGATACCAAGTGGCGGGAACAGCAGCAGGCAGAACGGGAGAACACCGTGGCCATGCAGGACGCCGGTATCACCGAGATCACCACCACCCCGGAAGCCTATGCCCGGTATCTGGAAATGCAGGGGGACAACCCGACGTACAGCGCCGGGAACATCGCCCTGGTCATGTTCGGCCAGCCGCAGGCCACCATCTTCGCCACCCGTGACCGCTGGAAAACGCTGAACCGTTCCGTGATGGAAGCGGAGAAGGGCAAGGGGACAAAGATTTTCGCCCGTTCCCCGATGGGCCGGGGCTACACCCTGGCCGATGCCTACGACATTAGCCAGACCCAGGGCCGGGAGATCAAGCAGACCGTCCTGCGGGACGACACCAAGGATATGGAGACCGCCCTCTCCACGGTGCTGAATTACGCCGTTGTCCCGGTGGTCATCGACGAGGAACTGCCCGTGGCCGCGTTCTACGACCAGCGCAACATGGAGCTTGCCGTCAACCCCACCTTCCCGGACAGCGAGGCGTTTGCCGCCATCGCTGCGGAGGTGGCGCACTCCCGGCTCCATGCCAAAGGCGCGTTTCCCGGCTATGACCGGGACGAGTGCGACCTGGACGCCCAGAGCGTGTCCTATATCCTCTGCCGCCGCTTCGGGATCGAGCGTCCCATGCCCGATATGTCCCGCCTGCCGGAACTTTACGAGGGCTGGGACCCCCAGCAGCGGCGGCAAGCCCTGGACAACATTCAGGACATGAGCAAGCAGTTTGGCCGTTCCATCGACAAGAGCCTGGAAGCGGACAAGCAACGGGGCCGCGCCCCTGTCCGCCCTGTTCGCCGCCCTGTCCGTTAAGCCCCTGCGGGGGTGTTTTTCCCCTGCGGGAGTGTAATCCGCCGCCCGTCCCCCGTCAAGGCCGCACGATTGCTGGCGCAATCGTGCGCGAGCCGACCAGTCTGCGGACTGGTCGGGCCTTGACAGGGGCCGTCCGGCGGATTTTAAGGTTATCAAGGGGAAAACACCCCAAAGCCGCCAGTTGGCGGCTTTGCTATACTGGGAGAGCGCGGCGGCCTGACGGGAGCGCCAGCGTGACCCCACGCGCCCCGCCGCAAGCCGTCGGCGGGGCAGCCAGCCCGGAAATGCGTCTCGAATTGAGACGCATTTCGACATTTTACACGAAATGAGGTAATGACTATGAAACGAGCAGCGCCCGTCCTGTTTGCGGCGCTCCTGATCTGTACCCTGACCTGCCCGGCTCTGGCCGCCGAGCCTGCGGAGGGAACGCCGCCCCCCAAGCAGACGGCGGCGTTCTACCCGGCAGAGGTCAGGGAAACCGCCGAGGGAGACGCCCGCAGGCTGGAAAAAATCTATCTTCTCTCCGCCAGTGACGACCCGGCAGGCATACCCACTGCCGACTTTGACCGGGAGGGCTGGCACTATACCCTGCTGGATGTGACCCGGCAGGACAACAGCGAGACCGACACCAGGGACTACACCGAAACCGTCACCTTGGACAGCAAGAGCAAGGACATGGACGCCATCATGCCCCAGCTTGCCGCCACGATGGAAGTCACCACCGAGGACGGCTATACCGGCGTCCTCACCCTGGACACCGCCAGTATCAAGGTGGAGGCGGCGGGCTATAAGAGCAGCAGCCGCACCGTCACCGCCACCCGGAGTTATCCCAACCTCTCCGACGCCGACACATCCCTCATTCCCAAGACTATTGAGGACGGCGGGCGGACAATGACCCTGGCTGATGTTCAGTGGCAGGAGGCAGGGGGCTTTTTCCACGCCACCGCCAGCTACACCGGGACGGCCACCAGCAAATACGCCACCGGCTATACCGTCACCGCCGAATACGCCGGGGAGGTGGTCAAGACCATCGCCGGGGAGACGGTCTACACCGCCGTTTTCAGCGGCACCCCCATCACGCCCGCCCCCTCCGGGGAGGCCCCAGAGAAACCCGCGCCTGCCAGCCCGGACACCCCAGCGCCTACGGAAAGCCCCGCCCCATCCAGCGGCGGCAGTTGGAAATGGCTTTTGCTTCTGCCCGTTGGAGGGGCGGCGGCAGGTCTGGCCTTCCTGGGGAAGTTCCTGCTGAAACAATATAAGGCGAAAAAAGAATGGAAGGAGTACACAAAATGAAGTGGAAAAGCATGATCCTCTCCGCCGCCCTGCTGACGGCCCTGACCGTCACCCCGGCCAACGCCCTGGACTATACCATCGACAGCCCCAACCCTGGGGACTTTGGTACGCCCACCAGTGACGATACGGTGTATGTGGGGACGGAGGCCACCGCCAACGTGGACAGGAGCAAGAACGCCGCCCTGATCCCGCCCAACTTCGGCAGCCCCACCAGCTACCTTCCCAGCAGCGGGGAGCCGCTGACCCCCAACCTGACCGGGAGCGGCGGGGCCGTCACCGCCGTCAATCCCAGCGGCGGCGGGAGTGCCGTCACTGGCGGGGTCATGGTCTATCCCGGCGCTGTCACCACACCCGGCGCCGCCTATCCTGTCACCGCCTACACCGACGTGACCGATGATCTCTATTACAGCGGCGGCTACCTGGGGACGCTGAAAATCCCCAGCCTTGATGTGAATGTCAAGGTCTACCAGGGGACAGGCAGCGCCACCCTCGCCAAAGGCGCGGGCCACTTCCCGGATACGTCTATCTGGGCCGGAAATGTCTGCGTCGCGGGCCATAACCGGGGGACTAACTGCTACTTCGGAGAGATCCACACGCTGGACATTGGAGGCACCATCAAGCTGACTACCAAGCTGGGGACGAGGACATACGCCGTCACCAGCGTGGAGAAGATCAGCGAGACGGATAACTCCATGCTGGCGGCGACCTCGGAGAACTGCATCACCCTCTTTACCTGCGTTCGCAACCAAAGCGCCTACCGCTGGTGCGTCCGGGCCGTGGAGGTTTAGACCCGATTTTTTGACCTTTTTCCCTATTTTTGATACAATATAGTTAGGTAATACCCCTTAAAAATCCTGATTGGAGGTATCGAAAATGAAGGGAAAGCACATCGAGTTTGTAGTCGGGATCGCCGTTGGAGCCGCCTTGTTCGGCGGCGGCACAGCCTACGCCGCCGGGCTTCTGGCGGAGCCGTCCAGCCAGACCTTTTATGTGGACGGCCAGCAAGTCCAGTTGCAGGCATACGCCATCGGCGGCAACAACTATGTGAAACTCCGGGACGTGGGGCAGGCGGTCAACTTCAACGTCACCTACGACGCCGCCACCAACAGCGTCCAAATCGCCACCAACGAGCCGTACAGTGAGGACGCCCCCGCCCCGGCAGTCACGGCCCCAGCGCCATCGGCCCCGGCACAGTCCAGCTACACCATCAGCACCGACCATTGGAGCCGGGAGGACTTTTCCCAGCAGGCCAACCCCGCCGTGTTCACCAGCGTCTATGACCGGGAGCTATACAACGCCATACGGCAGACGCTTGTGGATGTAGGGACGGAGAACAGCGCGGGAGACCGCTGTGCCTACACGATGGTACGCACAAATACATTTCCGAAATGCTGGGGAAAGAAACCATCGGAACCCGGAACCAGAGCATTTCCAAAGGCTCCCACGGCTCCACATCCACCAGCCACCAGCAGACCGGCCGCGAACTTTTGACCCCCGATGAAGTCCGGGCGATGGATAACGACTATGCCATCGTCTTTATCCGGGGCGAGAGGCCGGTCATTGACCGCAAATATGACATTCTCAAGCACCCCCATATCAAGCTTACCGAGGACGGCGGGGCCGCCCCCTACATCCATTATCCCGGCCTGACCTTTGAGCAGGAGGATCTGTCCCTGCCCTTCGACGGCCTGGACAATATTGAAATCATTGACGAGGAGGACTTTCACCATGAAAAAGACCGTTGACACCATTTCCGCCAGCCGCCAGCGCAAGGCCAAGCGCCGCTACTTCGGGGCTGTCCTGGCCCTGACCCTCTGCGCGGCCCTGACCTGTCCGGCCCTGGCTGCCGGGAGCGACCCGCTGACCATTGTAAATAATCTTTCTGATTTCATTTTCAATATCATCAAGGCCGTGGGCGTGATCGTTCTGGGCTGGGGCATCGTCCAGGTGGGTATGTCCATCCAGTCCCATGACGCCAGCCAGCGCACCCAGGGCTTCCTGTGCCTGTTCGGCGGCTTGATGATCGCTTTTGCCAAGGAGATTTTGACCGCCATCGGCGCGATCTGACCCATCCGGGGGCGGGCCGTCCGGCCTGCTCCCTACATTATCATATATTGTCGAAAAATGCGTCTCGAATTGAGACGCATTTGGGGAGGTGACTATGCTTTGAGCGATAACTGGATCGTCGGCAACCTGCAATCGGCCTTTGAAACCTGGAACGGCAAAATTTCCGAGATATGGAGCCTTATCACCACCACGCCCCAGGCGTTCCACGGCGGGGCCATCTGGACGACCATCGTGACCATCAATGAGGCGCTGAAAGCCGTGGGTTACGGCCTGCTGGTGCTGTTCTTCGCCATGAGCGTGTTCCAGTCCGCCGTCTCCTTCCGGGACTTCCAGCGCCCGGAATTTGTACTGCGGCACTTTATCCGCTTTCTGCTGGCAAAACTGGCCGTCGGCTCCGCGATGGACATTATGACGGGCATTTTCTCCGTGTGCGGGAGCGTGGTACAGACCGTGATGAACAGCATCGGCGGTATGGCCTCGGCCAGTGTCAGCGTCCCCCAGGAGATCGTTGACGCCATCGAGGGGGTGGGCTTTCTGGCCAGCATCCCGTTGTGGCTGGTCTCCCTGCTGGGCAGCCTGTTCATCACCATCATGTCCTTTATCCTGATCCTCACCGTGTATGGGCGCTTTTTCCGTCTGTACTTCTACACCGCCCTGGCCCCGATCCCGCTGGCGTCCTTCGCCGGGGAAGGCACCAGCTTCGCCGGGAAAGCCTTTTTGAAAAGCTATATCGGCGTTTGCATGGAGGGTGCGGTCATTGTCCTGGCCTGCCTCATTTTCTCCGCTTTTATGTCCAGCGGGACGCCGGTGGTAGATACGACCCTCTCCGCCGTCACCATGAGCTGGCAGTACATCGGGGAAACGATCTTCAATATGCTTGTCCTCGTTGGACTGGTGAAGGGCGCCGAGCGCATTGTCAGGGAGATGTTCGGACTGTAAGAATTTGTCGAAATGCGTCTCAATTTGAGACGCATTAAGGAGGAATTACAACATGGAAATCAAAATCCCCAAGGAAGTGCGGGCGCACAAGGAGACCATATTCTTCGGCCTGTCCGCCCGGCAGTTCATTTGCGCGGTGCTGGCCGTGGCGGTGGCCGTGGGCGTGTACTTCCTTATCAAACACGTTGTCGGCCCGGAGACGGCAAGCTGGGCCTGCATCGTGGCGGCGGCTCCCGTGGCCGTCACCGGCTTTTTCCAGTACAACGGCCTGACCTTTGAGCAATTCGCCTGGGCCTGGCTCAAATCTCAGATCCTCTGCGCCGGGCCGCGCACCTTCCAGTCGGAAAATATCTACTGCAAGGCGCTGACAAGGAAGGGAGTGCATGACTATGATTAAGACGTTATTGCCAACCGCATCGTATCCTTTGACTTGTATGAAATGGGAGAACAGTTGAAACCGACGGCTCTCAACGTCACTCTGGAGACCATTCAAAACCGTGTGGCGGCTAACCGGCTGGCCGGGAAGTACACATGGGTATTCGTGGATGAGGTGTATCTGTTCTTCCGCTACCACTATTCGGCGCAGTTCCTCTATAAGTGCTGGAAGCGGTTTCGCAAGTATGCCGCCGCCATGACCGCCGCCACGCAGAACGTAGAGGAATGTCTGCGCTCCGACACCGCCCGGCTCATGTTCGCCAACAGTGAGTTTCTGGTGCTGCTGAACCAGGCGGCCACCGACCGGGCGGAGCTTGCCAAGCTGCTGAACATCTCCGCAAACCAAATGTCCTACATCACCAGCGCCGAGGCCGGTCACGGCCTGATCCGGGTGGGCGGCTCCATCGTCCCCTTCGCCAACGAGTTCCCCAGGGACACGGAACTTTACCGCTTGATGACCACTACCCCCGGTGACAAGTAAAAATCCTGTCGAAATGCGTCTCAATTTGAGACGCATTTCGACCTCTTTTTTATATGGAGAACAACATGAAGAAAATCAAGGAAAAGCCCAAGACAGGCAAGGCCAAGGGGACGAAAAGCAAATCCCAGCCTGCCCTTGCCCCCAGGCAGGCGGCCAAGCTGATGAAGGACAAGTACCTCCGCCAGTTTGACCAGCGCCAGGAGGGGCGGGAGAGCGAGACCACCCAGGCCATCGACCAGTTGGAGGACGGCGGGCAGTTTGTGGCGGACGAGCTGGCCGTCCATACCCAGCCCCACCGTTCCCGCCAGCGTGACAGACGCATCAAGGAGAAACCACAGCCTGGACAGGAGGCCACCAAGCAGGCACCGGGGCCGGACGGCCCGCCGCCCCCGGAGGGGCCGCCAACAGCCCAGGAACGGCCCACAGCCGCTACTCCCAAGGAGAGGACGGCGCAAATCAAGACCCGGCAGGCGGAAGCGGCCAGCGGCGGCAAAACGCCCCCACGGACAGCCGACCAGCCGCCCCAGGCTGTCCAGACCATCAAGGAGCGCCCTGCCAGCGCCATTAAGAGCGGCAAGGGACAGCCGCAGGCACCCATCATCAAAGAGCGGGGGGCATACCGGCCAGCCCCGCCGCCTGGAACAGTACGACAGGCCGGGCCAGACCCCAGCCGCCAGAGGATGGAGCGGCCCGGCCAGCGGCCCCCCACAGCGCCCCAGGGGAGGGGGCGGGAGAGGCCGGTATCGTCCAACATTCCCACCCGGCCCATGCAGACCGTCCAGCGGCGGGGCCTTTCCAGCCAGCCGGGAACTTCCGCAGGCAGGGCCGCACAGAGTACCCAGGCCGTCCAGACCACCAAAACCGTCCCCGGCGAGGGGCGGCAGTTCCCACGGGGCAGGGCCAGCCCCAAAGCCCCCGTACCCAAGCGCCGGGGTATCGCCTATGCCAAAGCACCCTTTGCGCCCAAGACGGCCCGGACGCCCTTCAAGGCGTCGCCCCGGCCCCTCCGGGCCGCTGGACAGACCGCCCAGCGGCGTATGACCCAACAGGCCGTGAAGCGGGCGGGAAAAGCGGCGAAAAACACAGCGGCGGCCAGACGAGTAGTGCAGGCTGTGACAAAGGCTGTCGCCTCCTTGGTCAGTTCTCTTATAGGGCTGGTGGGCGGCGGCATCCTTTTGATCGTGCTGGTAGTGGTCATTATTATCGCCGCCGTCGCCAACTCGCCCTTTGGCCTGTTCTTTGCCGAGGAACGCAGCGCCCCGGACACCGTTTCCGTGGCCGAGGCCGTTGGGACGGTGAACGTGGCCTATAATACCAAGCTGGAGGAATTGCAGGCCGGGGACTATGACAGTATAGATGTGACCGGCGCCGCCGCTGACTGGCCCGACGTGCTGGCCGTATTCGCCGCCCGGTACGCCGGGGCGGAGGACGGTATTGACGTGGCCACCCTGGACGCTGACCGTGTGAGCAAGTTGACCGCCACCTTTTGGGATATGACGGCCCTGACCTCAACGGTGGAGACCATCGACCACCCGGACAGCGACCCGGACGATGATACGGATGATAGCTGGACGGAACGCATTTTGCACCTCACCATCACCGCCAAGACCGCCGAGGACATGAAAACGGCCTACGGTTTCACCGCCTATCAGATTTCCGCCCTGGATGAATTGCTGGCAGACCGGGCCGCGCTGTCCTCCCTGGCCGGGAGCCTTGCCATCACAAATGCGGATGTACGGGAGGTGCTGGCGGCCTTGCCCGCTGATTTGGAACAGGCCCGCCGGGACACCGTACAGACTGCCCTTCAGCTTGTAGGGAAAGTCAACTACTTTTGGGGCGGAAAGAGCCGCGCCATTGGCTGGGACTCCCGCTGGGGGCAGCTTACCAAGGTGTGGGCCGCTGGCAGCTCCACCACAGGCACCTACCGCCCCTTCGGGCTTGACTGTTCCGGTTTTGTTGATTGGACGTTCAACAACAGCCTGGGCTATATCATAGGCCACGGAGGGGGTGTTATCATGCAGCACCGATACTGTACCGATATTTCGCAGAGCGCGGCCCAACCCGGAGACCTGGCTTTTTATCCTGACGATAGCCATATCGGGATCATCGTTGGCAGAAATGAGGCTGGAAAGCTGTTGGTCTGCCATTGTGCCAGTGGACAGAATAATGTTGTTATTACCGAGTTTTCCGTGTCCGGCTTTACCGCCGTGGGCAGGCCGGACATTTTTGACTGACAGGAGGCGGGCCATGACGGAATATGAAAAGCTGATAACAGCGGAGCAGATTGCCCACACTGTTGAAATTACGGAATGTCTGACTGGAAAAACGGGGATGGCAAACACTTGCGCCGGTAGAGTGGCCCTGTTCTATGGCGCAGAGGATGGAAACGATGATAAGATTGTTACGCCCAGGACATTCAGCAGACAGTTCAAAATTACAGCGGCCATATTGGGATAAGGCAGCCGACCATCCCACGAAAATCGTCGGAAAATGCGTCTCAACTTGAGACACGTTTTAAGGCCCCATACTGGCAAATTTGCTGGTACGGGGCCTGTTTTTTATTTTTCTGCAAGATTGATAAGTTTTTTCGCATACTCAACGGTGTATACTTTGCCACCAGATGGCTTATTCAGATAGCAGATACACACGCTGCTGTAATCTGCCAGGTGTCTATTGCGCTCGAACATACAATCTCTTGTATATTCCTGGGATGTATAGACAACTTTGTTTGCCTGTCTCTCTCCCAATGAGTTCTCTGTCCAATATGTTTGACAAACCTACACTTCCTCGCTGTGGCGTATCAAGTGATCTTACTGAACATATGGCGCACCTTGTCCAGGCGGCTGTTTGGACGG
>ULRF01009022.1_pt1 | contig 13800 bp, 14 predicted proteins | sample 1955131 | NCBI WGS metagenome assembly ULRF01 (sample SAMEA4835673, study PRJEB28245) | human gut metagenome | biome: gut microbiome; material: fecal sample | place: Denmark | collected 2008
GAGCGAAGAGCCTGAGATCGAGGTCGTCCCCGGCCTGACTGCGGCGTGCAGCGCCGCGGCGTTGCTGGGCGCACCGCTGACACACGATTTCGCCGTCATCAGCCTGAGCGACCGGCTGACGCCGTGGGAGACCATCGAGAAACGCCTTGCGCATGCGGCGCAGGCGGATCTTGCTATCGCGCTTTACAATCCCGCGAGCCGCTCCCGCCCCGAGCATCTGAAGCGCGCGTGCGATATCCTGCTGCGCTTTCTGCCTGAGAACCGACTCTGCGGCATCGCGCGCAACATCGGCCGCGCGGGAGAGAACTGCCGCATGCTGACGCTCGGCGAGCTGCGGGAGGCGGAGGTCGACATGTTCTGCACCGTGCTCATTGGCAATGCCATGACCAAAACCATCGGCGGGCGGCTCATCACACCGCGAGGATATAAAAATGTATAAAATCTGTATTTTTGCAGGTACGACGGAAGCGCGGCGGCTTGTGGAGCTTTTGAGTTCGCAGCGGTATGTTGCCGTCACGGCCTGCGTGGCAACAGAATACGGCGAAACGCTCCTGCCCGAAGGGGGCAACGTGACGGTGCGCTCGGGGCGTATCCCGGTGGACGGGATCATTCAACTGCTCTCCGACACGAAATTTGATTTGGTGATCGACGCGACGCACCCCTACGCGGCGTCCATCACTGAGAGCGTTGCACGCGCCTGCGCGGAGACGGGGACGGAGTATCTGCGCTTGCTGCGTGAAGCATCGGAGCAGGCAGAAGATGCGCTCTGCGTTGCCGACGCAGAGGAAGCGGCGGCGCTTCTTTCCAAGACAGAGGGGAATATCCTGCTGACGACGGGCAGCAAGGATTTGAAAATATACCGTAAGATCAAGGGCTTCCGCGAACGCGTCTACGCCCGCGTGCTGCCGCTGGACGCGTCGCTCGCGCTCTGCCGCGAGGCGGGAGTGGAAACGTCCCATATCCTTGCAATGCAGGGCCCGTTTTCCGAGGAGATGGACGAGGCGATGCTGCGCGCCGTGTCGGCGCAGTGGCTTGTGACGAAGGACGGCGGCAAAGCGGGCGGTTTTGCGGCAAAGGCCGCCGCGGCGCGGAAGGCCGGGGCGCAGCTTCTTGTGGTCGGGCGGCCGAAGCAGCGGGGGGGAAAAACCTTTTCGCAGGTGCTGGATCTGCTCGCCGCGCGTTTTGGCTGTGCTTTTCGTCCGGAGGTGCGCATTATCGGCATCGGCCCGGGAAGCCGGGAGATGATGACGCGCGAAGTCTGCCGCGCGATCGAGGAGGCGGACTGCCTGATCGGTGCGCAGCGCATGCTGGACGCCGCCGCGCGGGAGGGGCAGAAAACCTTTGCCGCCGTTGCGCCGCAGGAGATCGCAGACCATATCCATGCGCACCGCGAATACCGTCGAAGCGCAGTTGTGATGTCGGGCGATACGGGGTTTTTCAGCGGCACGAGAAAGCTGCTGCCGCTGCTTTCCGACTGTGAGGTCGATGTGCTGCCGGGGCTGAGTTCGCTCGCCTGCCTCTGCGCAAAGCTGCAAACGTCCTATGAGGACATTCACGTCGTCAGCCTGCACGGACGCGCGCACGATATTGTGCCGGAGGTGCGCGCGCATGAGCGCGTTTTCGTGCTCGTCGGCGGCGAGGACGGCGCAGCGCACCTGTGCGAAACGCTGGTAGAGAATGGGCTTGGCAAGGTGAAGCTGAGCATCGGCGAACGGCTGAGCTACCCGGACGAAAAGATTACCACCGGCACGGCGGAAGTGCTGCGCGGCGGTGCATTTGCATCCTTGAGCGCCGTCTTGATCGAAAACGATCGCCCTGTCGCCGTGGTGACCCACGGCTTGCCGGACAGCGCTTTCCTGCGCGGCGAGGGGGAGGGCGGCGTTGTACCCATGACGAAGAGCGAGGTGCGCGCCATCGCGCTCTCCAAGCTCCGCCTGAGCGAGCGTGCGGTCTGCTACGATATTGGTGCGGGCACCGGCTCGGTGGCCATTGAAATGGCGCTTCAGGCGAAAAAGGGGCGGATTTTTGCCATCGAGCGCAGGGCCGACGCGGTGGAGCTGCTGAAGAAAAATCAGGCGGCGTTTTCTGCCGAAAACCTGACGATCGTTGCCGGCAGCGCGCCGGAGGCCTGCGATGACCTGCCCGCGCCGACGCACGCCTTCATCGGCGGCAGCGCGGGGAACCTGCGCGGCATTCTGGCAGTGCTGCTGCAAAAGAACCCACAGGTGCGCATTGTGGCAACGGCGGTCTCGCTGGAGAGCGTCGCCGAGCTGACGGCGTGCATGAAGGAATTTCCCTTTGCGGATACCGAGGTCGTGTCCGTTCAGATCGCCCGCAGCCGTAAGGCGGGGGCATATCAGCTGATGACAGGGCAGAACCCGGTGTATGTGTTCACCATGCAGGCGGGAGGCGGCGTATGATCCGACTGCTGCTGCCGCTTCTTGCCGGCTTTGGGATCGACTGCCTTTTGGGCGACCCGCACAGCCTGCCGCACCCGGTCGTGTTGATCGGAAAGACGATCAGCGCATTGGAGCGTGCGCTGCGCAAGATGTTTCCCAAAACGCCGCGCGGTGAGCGCGCGGCGGGGGCGGTGCTGTGGGGGATCGTGAGCGTTCTTGCAGCGGCGATTCCCGTGATGATCCTCTGCGCTTGCGAAAAGGTGAGCCCGTGGCTGCGCCTTGCGGTTGAAAGCGTGATGTGCTGGCAGATTTTGGCGGCAAGATCGCTGCGCGACGAGAGCATGAAGGTCTACCGGGAACTCGAACACGGCAGCATCGAATCTTCGCGCCGCGCCGTTTCCATGATCGTGGGACGCGATACTGCGGCGCTCGACGACGCGGGCGTGACGCGCGCGGCAGTCGAGACCATCGCGGAAAACACGTCAGACGGTGTGGTCGCGCCGCTGCTGTATCTGGCTGTCGGCGGCGCGCCGCTGGGCTTTTTTTACAAGGCGGTGAACACGATGGATTCCATGCTGGGCTATGTCGAGCCGCCATACAAGAACATTGGTTTTGTGAGCGCGAAGGCAGACGATATTGCAAACCATCTGCCCGCGCGCCTATCCGCGCTGCTGATGCTTGCAGCAGGTGGGATCCTGCGCATGGACATCAAAAACGGCTGGAAGATTTTTCGCCGCGACCGCTATCAGCACGCAAGCCCGAACTCCGCACAGACGGAGTCGGTTTGCGCGGGGCTTTTGGGGGTGCGGCTTGCCGGCGATGCGTGGTATCACGGCGTGCTGCACAAAAAAGAGCACATCGGCGATGCGCTGCGCCCGATCACGCACGAGGACATCCCGCGCACCTGTCGGCTGATGTACGCCACAACAGTTTTGGCGCTGCTGCTTGGCTGCGCGGTGAGAGTGCTTATTTTTTCTCTGTGAGGGAGACACATGCTGTACGGAAGAGAAAACTGCCATGGCGGAGATATTTATGCGGGCGACGTGCGCCTTGATTTTTCCGCGAGCGTCAGCCCGCTTGGCACGCCCAAGAGCGTGATCGACGCGCTCACGCGGGTGCTGCCTGAGCTGTACCATTATCCTGACCCCCGCTGCCGGGCGCTCGTGCAGGCGATTGCGAAGTTTGAGTGTGTGCCGCAGGAAAGGATCCTCTGCGGCGCCGGTGCGTCCGAACTGATCTATACTTACTGCGAGGCTGTGCGCCCGAAGCGTGCGATGGTGCTTGCGCCCACGTTTTCCGAGTATGCAATTGCCTTGCAGCGGACAGGCTGCGAGATCGTGCGCCATACGCTTGCTGCGGAGCAGAACTTTGACCTGCAAGAGGATCTTCTGCCACGCCTTTCGCGCGAAGGGATCGACGCACTGTTCCTCTGCAACCCCAACAACCCGACGGGGCGGCTGATCCCGGGGAAGCTGCTTGAAAAGATCCTGCTGCGCTGCCGCGAGAGAAACATTGCGCTTTTTGTCGATGAATGCTTTTTGAGCCTGTCGGACGGAGCCGATGATCTGACGCCGTTTTTGCCTGACGTTCCGCAGCTTTTTATCCTCAAGGCGTTTACGAAAAGCTATGGCATGGCGGGGCTGCGGCTTGGCTACGGCCTGTGCGCAGACAAAGAGCTGCTGCAAAAAATGTCGGCGGCAGCGCCGCCGTGGGCGGTTTCAACACCGGCGCAGGCGGCAGGCGTCGCCGCGCTGAAGAACGCGGCGTTTCTTGCCGAAAACCGCGCGCTCATCCGCGCAGAGCGGCCGCGGCTTGAAGAAGAGCTGCGAAAGCTCGGCTTTTGGGTGTGCCCATCGCAGGTGAATTATATCCTCTTTCACGGCGCACCGGACTTGCATGAAAAATTGATGCGGCGCGGCATGGCGATCCGGAACTGTGCCAACTTTGAGGGATTGGCACCCGGCTGGTACCGCGTCGCGGTCAGGCGGCGCGAAGAGAACGAGCAGCTCATTGCGGCGATCAAAAGCGTGGCGGAGGAGTGAGAGCATGGCAAAGAATATTATGATCCAGGGCACGATGTCCAACGCGGGCAAGAGCCTGCTTGCCACGGGGCTTTGCCGCGTTTTGAAGCAGGACGGTTATCGTGTTGCGCCCTTCAAGAGCCAGAACATGGCGCTCAACTCCTTCATCACGAAAGATGGTGGAGAGATGGGGCGCGCACAGGTGGTGCAGGCCGAGGCTGCGGGCATCGAGCCGGACACGCGCATGAACCCGATCCTGCTCAAGCCGACGACGGACGTCGGCAGTCAGGTCATCGTCAACGGGCGCGTGCAGGGCAATATGCCAGCGATGGAATACTATCGCAGAAAACGTGATTTTATCCCTGCGGTGATGGAGGCATACGAGAGCCTCAGCAGGGAGTACGATGTTATTGTGATCGAGGGGGCGGGCAGCCCCGCAGAGATCAATTTGCAGGAAAATGACATTGTCAACATGGGGCTTGCCCGCATGGTGGACGCGCCGGTGCTGCTGGTGGGAGACATCGACCGCGGCGGCGTGTTCGCCCAGCTCTACGGTACGGTGGCGCTGCAAAGCGAAGAGGACAAAAAGCGCATCAAGGGCGTCGTTGTCAACAAATTCCGCGGCGACCGCGCAATTCTGGAGCCGGGGCTTAAAATGCTCGAGCAGCTCTGCGGCGTTCCCGTGGCGGGCGTTGTGCCGTACCTCTCTGTGGATATTGACGATGAGGACAGCCTGAGCGAGTGCTTCGGGCGAGGTAAGGAGCCGCGGCTCATCGACATTGCCGTGATCCGCCTGCCGCGCATCTCGAACTTTACGGATTTTTCTCCGTTTGAGTACTATGCGAATGTTTCGCTCCGCTATGTGGAGCGTGTGCGCGACCTGCGCGCGCCGGATATGATCGTGCTGCCCGGTACAAAGAGCACGATCGCCGACCTCAGGTGGCTGCGGCAAAGCGGACTGGAAGCGGCGATCAAAAAGGCCGCGAGCGGCGGCACACTGGTTTTTGGCGTCTGCGGCGGCTATCAGATGTTGGGACGGCATATTTCCGACCCTGAGCAGGTCGAGGCCGCGGGCGTAACGGAGATCGACGGCATGGGCCTTTTGCCGGGGGAAACGGTATTTGAAGGAGAAAAGGTGCAGACGCAGACAAGCGGCGTGTTTTCCGGTGTTGAGGGGCTGCTCTCTGCGCTGAACGGCAAGCGCTACGCGGGCTACGAGATCCACATGGGCCGCAACGAAGCGCGCGGCGCGCTCATCAGCGCAGGAAATGTCTACGGCAGCTATGTCCACGGTATTTTCGATGAGCAGGAGGTTGCCGACACGGTCTTAAAGGCGCTGTGCGAGAAAAAGGGCGCTTCCTTCAAAGCACTTGGCAATTTTGATTGGAAAGCCCACAAGGAGCGGCAGTATGATCTGCTCGCGGACGCGGTGAGAGCGGGACTTGACATGAAACTTATCTATCGCATTTTAGAGCGGGAGGTGTGAGCATGCGGGGATTTGCGCACCTGTACTGCGGCGACGGAAAGGGCAAGACGACGGCGGCGGTTGGGCTGAGCGTCCGGGCATCGGGCGCAGGAAAGAGCGTGCTGTTTACGCAGTTTTTGAAGGACGGCAGCTCCTCTGAACTGAACGTCCTGCGTGCGCTGCCGAACGTTAAAGTCCTCTGCTGCGAGCAGAATTTTGGCTTTTTCCGCTCGATGGACAAAGAGACACGGGCGGCGGCGCGGCGGGCCTATACGGCGCTTCTGGAAGAGACGCTGCAAAAAAGTGCGGACGGCGTTGCGCTGCTCGTGCTTGACGAAGCGGTCGCCGCCTGCAACCACGGCCTCATTGAAGAGGCGCGGCTGCTTGATTTTTTGCACCATAGACCGGAAGATCTTGAGGTCGTGCTGACGGGACGAGAACCGTCGCAGCATTTGCTGGACGCCGCCGACTATGTGACGGAAATGAAAAAGCGCGCGCACCCGTTTGACAAGGGTGTTTCCGCGCGCCTGGGGATCGAGTTTTAAGGAGAGAGCAATGCAGGAAAAGATCGAAGCGCTCGTGCGCGCCGTTCAGCCGCTGGATCAAAAGGCGATGTTGGCGGCGGAAGCGCATCAGGCGCGGCTTGCCAAGCCGCCGGGCAGCCTGGGGCGGCTCGAAGAGCTTTCCGTTCAGCTGGCGGGCATTACGGGGAAAGTCCACAACGAGCTGCCCCGAAAACAGCTGCTTGTCTTTGCCGCGGACAATGGCGTGGTGGTCGAGGGCGTTTCCAGTGCGCCGCAGTCCGTGACGATGCAGCAGACGATCAACCTGACGCGGGGAAAGACCGGCGCGGCGGTGCTCGCCAAGCGCTTTGGCTGCGGCCTCACCGTGTGCGACGTCGGCGTGAATGCCGACATTTGCGAGAGCGCTGTTCTGAACCGTAAAATTGCCTACGGCACGCAGAATATCTGCGCCGGCCCCGCGATGACGCGGGAGCAGGCCTTGCAGGCGATCTTGACCGGCGCGGCGGTCGCGGAAAACGTCGATGCGAACGCTGTCGGTATCGGCGAGATGGGCATCGGCAACACGACGACTTCGTCGGCGGTGCTTGCCGTGCTGCTGGGGGCGGACGTTGACAAGGTGACGGGGCGCGGTGGCGGCATCACGGAGGAGAGCTTCCGGAAAAAGAAAGCGGTTATCCGTACCGCCATTGCGGTGAACCGGCCGAACAGGGACGATGTGATCGATGTGCTCGCCAAGGTCGGTGGGTTCGATCTTGCGGCGATGTGCGGTGCCTTCTTGGGCGCGGCGGCTTCCCGGCGCGCCGCGGTCATCGACGGGTTCATTTCCGCCGTGGCGGCGCTTTGCGCCGTCAGGCTCTGTCCGCTCGTGCGCGGCTATCTGATCCCGAGCCACGCTTCGTTCGAGATCGGCTATCGCCTTGCGATGGAGGAAATGACGCTGCGGCCGCTGTTTGATCTTGGCATGCGGCTGGGCGAGGGCAGCGGCTGCCCGCTCGCCTTTCAGATGCTTGATGCCGCATGCACCGTTATGAACAACATGGCGAGCTTTGACGAGGCGGGCATCAACGACGACTATCTGGACGAAATTCGGCAGGGCGACCAGTTCACGCCCTGAGAGAAAGGAGGGCACATGGGGACGCTGATTTTGGTTGCGGGCGAGAATGGCAGCGGCAAGAGCCGCTGCGCGGAGAACATCGTTGCGCAAACGACAGGCAGGCGCTACTATATCGCCACCATGCAGCCCTGCTCAGAGGAAAATCTGCGGCGCGTGGAAAAGCACCGCCGGCAGCGCAGGGACTTGCGTTTTACAACGCTTGAGCTGCCGCATCGAGTCGGCGCGGCGGCAGTCGAAAACGGAAGCGTCGTGCTGCTTGAGGACGTGTCGAACCTGCTGGCGAACGCAATGTTCGAGTGCGGCGGGAACGAAGATAGCGTATACGGGGACATTGAGGCGCTGCTTTCACGCTGCTGTATTCTTGTCGCGGTGACGATCACAGGGCTGCGCGAGGACGGCTATGACGGCGAAACGGCGGCCTATATCCGCGTGCTGAACGGCTTGAATCAGAGGCTGCTTGCCCGCGCCGCGGCAGCGGTGACGATGAAGGAAGGGCAGCCGTTTGCCGAAAAGGGAGAGTTGAATGAAATTATTTGAACCGCTTCTCATCGCGCTGTCGACATACAGCGCGATCCCCGTTCCGCAGTTCGACTGGAACGAAAAAAACATGCGCTATGCGATCTGTTTTTTTCCGGCGGTGGGGATTTTCTGCGGCGCGGCGCTCTGGCTGTGGGCGGTCATTGCACAGGCGACGGGCATGAGCGGCGTTCTGTTCGCAGCAGTTGCAGCGAGTTTGCCGATCCTTGTCACCGGCGGTATCCACATGGACGGCTATCTTGACACGGTGGACGCGCTCGCATCGCATCAGACGCGCGAAAAAAAGCTCGAGATCATGAAAGATCCGAGCTGTGGCGCGTTTGCGGTCATCTATTCCGGCGTGTACCTGCTTGCTTACGCAGGCTTTGCCTGCGAGGTGTATCTTGCGGGGAAGATCCTGCTGCTCTGCCCGCTGTTTGTGCTCTCCCGCGCGCTGTCGGGTCTGTGCGCGGTGAATCTGCCGAACGCGAGAAAGGCGGGCATGCTCTGCGCCTTTACGAGCCTTGCCCGGCGCCGCACGGCGACGGCGGCGCTTGCGCTCACCGGATTTGCAGCGGCGGCGGGCATGATCTGCCTTTCGCCTGCTGCCGGCGGAACAGCGGCGGGGTTTGCCGTCCTCTCCGCGCTGGTGTACCGCAGGTTCGCCATGGCGCAGTTCGGCGGCGTGACAGGCGACACCTCCGGCTTCTTCTTGCAGCTCTGCGAGCTGTGCGGATTGGTCGGCGCCTGGGTCGGAGGGCTGCTGTGATCGACATTCTTTTCATCCGTCACGGTGCAACGGAAGGAAATCTCCACCGGCGTTACATCGGCCGCACCGATGAGCCGCTGTGCGCGGCGGGCATTGCGCAGGCGGAGCGCCTGAGGGGGCAGAATCTCTTCGCGGACTGCCTTTTCGTCAGTCCGATGCTGCGCGCGCGGCAGACGGCGGAGATCGTATTTCCGAAGATGCCCTACGCACTTGTGGAAGGGCTGCGTGAAACGGACTTTGGCTGCTTCGAGGGGAAGAACGCGGACGAGCTTTCCTCAGACCCCGCCTATCAGGCGTGGGTGGACGCGATGTGCCTGACGCCCATTCCGGGCGGGGAAGCGGCAGCGGACTTCAAAAAGCGCTGCTGCAAGGCCTTTGCAGAAACGATCGCGGCCGTGCCGGACGGCATGTGTGCGGCATTTGTCGTGCACGGCGGCGTCATCATGGCAGTTCTGGAGTTCTTTGCGTACCCAAAGCGCGACTTTTACGCCTATCATATCGGAAACGGAGAGTGCCTTGCCTGCACGTATGACGGGCAGACGCTGCGTGTCAAAAGCGTTGCGCGCTGAAACTCGCAGTGTCAGGATCATAACGGGTTCGACGACACCCGCGGCGTGCTCGCTGCTCTTGATATGAAAGACATAGGAGGACAGCGCGATCAGCACGCCGCAAATGACGTAGGAAAGGTACATGAACAGCTCGGTCTGGCTGCCGCCGGATGCGAGGCAGTATACCGCTCCGAGAAGGTAGCCCGCCACGGAAGATTTGAGGTGATCTCTCCGAAAATGTGCATCTGGTTTTCCGCGCAGGTCACCTCGCAGGCGACGCGGGAATAGGGATCTTGTACCAGCAGCTTGTCCACACTGATCGCTTCCCGTCAGGATTTTTTCGCCATCTTTCCGGTGAGCTGAACGCCTTTCTTCTTGGGAAGAGAATTCCACAGCTCATCGGCAACCGGCGCCCACTTTTCAGCGGCGGGGACGCAGCGGTTGCAGTAATCGCAGGCGCGCTCGGAGCTTTCAAGATCCGTGGAACGGGCACCGGATTCCTCCACGATCTGCGTCAGACGGCCGGGGTTATCCAGCACGGGGCAGGGGCGCAGCATGTTGTCATTGAAGGGCTGGCTGCGGCGATAGGCCATAAAGAGCGGGGACTGATAGCACTCAAGCAGCGTTTTTTCTTTGATGTTGGAATCGGAGTAGTGAATGAATGCGCAGGGCTCCATGTCGCCGTTGGCATTGATGTGGCAGTAGCCGCGTCCGCCGGCGATGCAGCCGCCGACCGCGTCGCCGTCGTTCCAGAAGTCCATCGTAAAGAGGGGCTTGGTCTTGCGGAACTTGTGGATCTGCTCATACATGAACTTGCGCTGCTCCGCAGTGGCGATCAGCTCCGGCACGGCTGCCGCGCCGATGGGCATATAAGTGAAGAACCACGCGAATTTGCACCCATATCGATCATGGAATCGAAATATTCCTCGCTGCCGATGACCTCGACATTCTTGCTGGTGTAGCAGCAGGAAATGCCAAAGAGCAGCTTGCGCTCCTTCAGGCGCGTCATGGCCTCGATGACCTTGCGATAGGTGCCCTCGCCGCGGCGGAAGTCGGTCGCTTCCTCAAAACCCTCGATGCTGATGGCGGGGACGAGGTTTTTCACGCGCAGCATTTCGTCGGCAAAGGCATCGTCGATCAGCGTGCCGTTGATGACAACGGTCTCCACCAGTTTCTTGCGCTGCTCGTCGTCAATGTCCGTCCACAGGCTCTTCACCAGCTTCGACCAGTTGTTGTTCGGGTCTGAAAGCGCGGCACGGATCCCTTCAACCTGCGTGGTGACGGCCTGACCGTTCTTGTCATATTTTTCCAGCATATCGAGCAGGTTGGGAAGATTGGCTTCCGGATCCTTGTCCAGATAGCTGTAGGCCTGCTTCATGGCAAAGCCCTTTAACACTTCGGAGGCGTTCATAACAACAGTTCCTTTCTGTTTTGTATTGCTTTGAGTATTGTTATCTTAACGAAATCTATATACGAAAACTATGGACGAAAAAGTCGAAGCGTATGGTTTTATGTAGAAGCATCGGCAATGCGCAAATTTGCGCAGAACTGTCGTTTTACGCAAAAAGAGCTGTCTCCCGTGCGGGAGACAGCTCTTTTTCATAATATGGCGATTATCTACTCGGCGGTTTGGAGCGCGCCGTGCAGGAAACTGCCGAACAGCGTGCCCAACCGGTCGACACTTTCATCAATATCGTTTTCCATGCCGTTCCAGAAAAACTGCATCACAAAGCCGATGAAGGCGTAGCGGCAGAAGGAGGCGATGCTGCGCAGATTTTCCTCGGAAATATCGCGTCCCTCCGCCGCCTGATGTACCACGCGGGAGAAGGCGTCGTCCGTCAGCGAGAAAATGTACCGCTCCAGACGGTCACGGGAGAGACCGTCGAACACGTGGTAAATGGTTTTGGAATGCTCCTTGCATCGGCGTAGAGCCCCTTTGCCGCCTGTTGATATTTTGATATTTTTGTGATTTCTCCTTGACAAGAGCGAAGTCGTGTTATACCATGTCGCTGAGAGAAGAACACTTCCTCGTAATATGAATATGCACGGAGGACAAACACATGCGTATGATGGACGCGATCGTCAAGCCCGCAGCAGCTCCCGGATTGGAACTGCGCCAGGTTCCTGTCCCCACCCCCGGCGCGGGGGAAGTGCTCATTAAGGTACACAAGACCGCAATCTGCGGCACGGACGTACATATCTACGACTGGAACGAGTGGTCGGCCCAGCACGTGAAGCCGCCGATGGTCATCGGTCATGAATACGTCGGTGAGATTGCCGAGCTCGGCGCAGGCGTGACGGGGCTTACCGTCGGTCAGCGCGTTTCCGGCGAGGGGCACATTACCTGCGGCCACTGCCGCAACTGCCACACGGGCAACATCCAGTGGTGCAAGAACACCACAAGCGTCGGCGTGGACCGCGACGGCGCGTTTGCCGAGTATGTCTGCATCCCGGCGCGCAACGTCGTGCTCATCGACCCCTCGCTTGACGAGGACGTGGTCGCCATGTTCGACGCGGTCGGCAATGCGACGCACACGGCGCTGATGTTCAACCTCGTCGGCGAGGACGTGCTCATCACGGGCGCGGGCCCTGTCGGCATCCTCGCTGTCGCCATTGCCAAGTACGCCGGCGCGCGCCGCGTGGTCGTCACGGATCTCAACGACTACCGTCTCGGCCTTGCGCTCAAGATGGGCGCGGACGCGGCCATCAACTCTGCCAAGCAGGATCTCACGCTCGCCATGAAGGAGCAGGGTCTGGTCGAGGGCTTCGACGTCGGCTTTGAAATGTCCGGCTCCGGCGCTGCGCTGCATCAGATGATCGGCGTGATGCGCAACGGCGGCAAGATCAGCCTGCTCGGCCTTGGCAACGGCCCTGTCCAGATGGATATGAACCTTGTCATCGGCAAGGGCCTGACGCTGCAGGGTATCTACGGCCGCAAGATGGACAACTGGCACCAGATGAGCTACATGGTACAGGGCGGGCTGGATCTCACCCCTGCCATCACCCACCGCTTCCACTACACAGAGTTTGAAAAGGGCTTTGAAGCCATGCACAGCGGCATGAGCGGCAAGGTCATTCTCGACTGGACGACGAAAAAGGAGGACTAAGCAGAATGAAGACCGCATACGAGAGCTACCGCGCAGAGCTTGCCGCCATCCGTGAGGCAGGCACCTACAAGGATGAGCGCATCATCACCACCCCGCAGAAAAGCCGCATCGACACCACCGCCGCGCACGGTGTTGTGAACATGTGCGCGAACAACTACCTGGGCCTTTCCAACCACCCGCGCCTGATCGAGGCGGCGAAGAAGAGCTATGACGATTGGGGCTTCGGCCTTTCCTCCGTGCGCTTCATCTGCGGCACGCAGGAGATCCACAAGACGCTCGAGCGCAAGATCGCCGACTTTGTCGGCATGGAGGACGCGATTCTCTATTCCTCCTGCTTTGATGCCAACGGCGGTCTTTTTGAAACGCTGCTGGGCGCGGACGATGCCGTGATCTCTGATGAGCTGAACCATGCGAGCATCATCGACGGCGTGCGCCTCTGCAAGGCGCACCGCTACCGCTATAAAAACAGCAATATGGACGATCTGCGCGCCCAGCTCGCGAGCGCGCGCGAGTCGGGCTGCAAGAGGATCATCATCGCGACCGACGGCGTTTTCTCCATGGACGGCTACATTGCCAACCTCAAGGGCATCTGCGACCTCGCCGATGAGTTCGATGCGCTCGTCATGGTCGACGACAGCCATGCCGTCGGCTTTATGGGCGAGCACGGCCGCGGTACGCCGGAATACTGCGGCGTGATGGGTCGTGTCGACATCTTGACCGGTACCTTCGGCAAGGCCATGGGCGGCGCCTCCGGCGGTTACACCGCCGCCAAGCGCGAGATCGTCGACCTGCTGCGCCAGCGCAGCCGCCCCTACCTCTTCTCAAACTCCCTCGCCCCGGCCATCTGCGCGGCGACGATCGCAACGATCGATATGCTGACCGAGTCCACCGCGCTGCGCGACAAGGTGCATGAGAACGCGCGCTACTTCCGCGCGGAGATGGAGAAGCTCGGTTTCGATCTCCTGCCCGGCGAGCACCCGATCGTGCCCGTCATGCTCTACGACCCGAAGGTGGCGAACGAGTTCGCCCGCAGAATGCTCGAAAAGGGCGTGTACGTCGTCGGCTTCTGCTATCCGGTCGTGCCCAAGGGACGCGACCGCGTGCGTACGCAGATCTCCGCGGGCCACACGAAGGAAGACCTCGATTTCGCGGTCAAGTGCTTCGGTGAAGTGAAGAAAGAAATGGGCCTTTAAATAAAAATCATAGGACCGTACAATAACGGACCTGTTGACAAAGGTAGCAAATACGTCCGTTCTATGGTAGAATAACCATAAGGAGGGATGCAGCATGATGGGACGCCAAAGCAGACAAATGGCAATGCTTTTCGTAGATATAGA
>ULRF01000617.1_pt1 | contig 13618 bp, 19 predicted proteins | sample 1955131 | NCBI WGS metagenome assembly ULRF01 (sample SAMEA4835673, study PRJEB28245) | human gut metagenome | biome: gut microbiome; material: fecal sample | place: Denmark | collected 2008
CGCGCCAGATTTTCCGACATATACCCATAGTCACGGCCATGCCTACGGCCGAGGAACGCGCCGCCGTGCGCCATCACCTCATCGACTTCCTCGAACCGGAGGAGTACTATTCAGCCGCCCTCTTTGCCGACGACGCACGCCGCATAATCGGCGACGTGGCCGCCCGCACCGGAACGGCCGTGGTCTGCGGGGGCTCCATGATGTATCTCGACGCGCTGGTAAACGGAATCGACGAGCTCCCCACCGTTCCTGACGACCTGCGCCGCAACCTTGCCGAAGAGCACCGCCGCCACGGCGACGACTACCTACGGATGCGGCTCCTCGCCCTTGACCCCGAATATTACCACCGCGTGGACCTGCTCAACATGAAACGCGTATTCCATGCCGTGGAAATTTCGCTTGCCGCCAGTGCGCCTTACTCCTCTTTAATAGGAAAACCGCGCCCGGAATCACCGTTCCGTTTCCGCAAATTCCTCACCGTATGGCCGCGGGAGTTGCTTTTCGGGCGTATAAACCGCCGCGTGGACAAGATGGTGGAAGAAGGGCTCGAACAGGAAGCGCGCAGCATGTACCCACGAAGGCACCTCAACTCGCTCAACACGGTGGGCCTCAAGGAGATGTTCGCTTACTTCGACGGCACTATGGACCGTTCCACCGCCATTGCGAAGATAGGGAAAAACACCCGCGTCTACGCCAAAAAGCAAATGACATGGCACAAACGCGACCCTCACTTCATCCCGCTCGACATGACCGCCTCCAATCCCATTGAAACTATTCTCGAAAACCTCATGCGACAATAACAGGACGCCCTTCAGGCAATCATAAAGAAATGAAACAAGGTGCCGGAGTCTTTGCAGACAACGACACCTTTTGTACATAGAGATCGAACCGGCGAACCACTTCGCAATTCTATCATTACCTTAATATTTAAAACATGAAGTGCGCACGAAAGGACTCGAACCTTCACGTCGTAAGACACCAGATCCTAAGTCTGGCGCGGCTACCAATTACGCCACGTGCGCTCTTTTCCACCGCAAAGTTACAAACTTTTCGCGTAACCACCAAATATTTACCAAAATTTAAAGCCATTTCTGTTGCAAAAATACTGCGGAGCTTCCATTCCGGGCTCGTTAACATTCTCACATTCAACCATTATTCATGCTTTTTGTTTTAAATGTAAACAAAACTTTGAAAAACACTCATTATGGCTGATATTATCTTTACCCTTATAATATGCGTCACCATCGTGATGCTGCCACGCCTCTTCAAGGCCGACAGGAATCCGGCTGCCGGGATGCTCGGGCACCGTTCCAAGAACCGTAGAAAAACAGCGCGCGACGCCTCCGGCGTGCAACTTTCCATGGTGCTCACACCGGCGGCTCTCACCGAGACGGGACGCAACGAGCTGCAACTGCTGCGGCCGGGCGAACGGCTATGTCTCGAAGGCATCGGCGATCCGGGATTGTGCCGTGTGCGCGTCTTCGCCCGCGGACGTGAAATAGGTGAAATCCTCCCCGACTGCGTCAAGAAAGTGTGGCATGCCATGCGGCGTCACCGCGTCTGCGGAGCATACGTGGCTGACATTGCCACCGGCACCGCACCATCCACCCCGGAGATGCAAATCGCACTCCTCTGCAAAGGTGCCTCCTCTGAAGATTCCGACAACGTTCCTTCCTTCACGGAAATGCAACGCGCGGTATCTTCATCAAGCAATATTTCTGTCAAAATATGCAATCGCTTTACGCTATTCCTTAATTAGATATAAAGAAATATGGCAAAAGTTTTATCGAATGTGTAACAGCGAATGCAAATTGTTAATGTTGTATAAAAGTAAAATGAAAATCCAACAAACGACACAACTATTACGTTAGACAATCAAAGGCAATATGGAAAAAGCACTCACCGTTTCGTGAGAAAAGATGTGTGCGGTTTAGTTTAGTTAGATATAGTTTATAGTGGAATCGGAGAGAGGAGCGCAGACCCGCGCCCCTCTCTTTGATTTTCAGCAACATACGTTTTAACCTGTTTTGTATCAATCTCTAAGAGGTGTTTCACGGTGTTGCACTCGCTTTCTTTGTGTTTTATATAGTTCAGAAAAAACAGTTCCGCTTTTAGTTCCACCAGGCTTAAAAGTGATTATTCGGTTCCGCTTTTAGTTCCGTTTTGACTTAACCCATCTTTGAGATTAAACTTCGCCATAGCTGAAGTACGTTCTACATCCATTATATCTATATAAGGTTTCATCGAGGCGTAATCGGTATGCCCCGTCCATTTCATTACAATATTAGGCGGTATTCCTAATGAGAGAGCAAAGCATATAAAGGTCCGACGTCCACAATGAGAGGAAAGTAGCTTGTACTTTGGAACTGTTTTATCTATGCGCTTCGCTCCATAGAATTGGGATACTGTCACTTCTTCATCAATATTGCAAATTTTTCCTATTGACTTTACCAGCTCATTAAGACGATGGTTAGTGAATTGCGGCATAGCTTCATCGCCATCCATCGCGGCGTACTTAGTTAGTATTGCTTTTGAGTAATTGTTAAGGTCTATCTTTACAGAGGTTCCCGTCTTAATGGTCACTACCTCTATATAATTATTCTTCACCGCTGACTTACGGAGTGCGGTAACATCAGAGTAGCGTAATGAAGTAAAGCAACATAAGCAAAAGACGTCACGCGCTTTATCAATCTCGCTTCCTTTCTCAAACTCCCAATTATATACCTTTAAAAGCTCATCGACGGAGAGGAATATCACGGACTTCTTGATAGTTTTAACACTTTGCTTCATCTCGCTAATAATATCATGCGAAATGTATCCTTTTGATGCTGCCCATTTAAGAAACCACTTAAAGATATTATTATGCTTTACTATAACTGCATTAGAGTAGCCCTTAGATGCGAACTTATAGCGTTCAGGCGTGAGGCGGTGAGTAGTTTGGTAAGCTGTAAAATCCTCTATTAACTTAGCATTTAGGTCGCAAACATTAAGTTTAGGTCTAAATTTACTCAGTAGCTTCCGCAACTGTAGGACGCTTTTTGTTGTGTTCTCCGCCCACTGGCGATTGCTCTCGCCCTCCATCGCAAATTTCAACATTAAGGATTGCACGCTTTCTGTTTCATCGGACTTGTTGCCAATGTTTAATGCTGTTTTTATATCTTTAGGAGTAGGAACTTTATTGGCGATTTCAAAAGAATAAAATGCTTCTTCAATTTTATCTTCTAAGAATTGAAGCTGCCTATTAATTACTAATGCTGGAATTTTTTGATTACCATGCGTCGTGCCAGGACGACAACGTCGGCCATCCCATTTAGGACGGCCACGCGAATCTTCCCTATCAACTTTATAGCCGATAGATAATGTAAGCATTTGTGCTTTGCTCCATGTTATGCGCAATCTTAAAAGGTCGCCTCTAAAAATATAGAGCAATCTTCTTTTAATCGGTGTCATGAATTAAACATAGGACCGGAGCCGAATAAGAGCCATGCGGAAGAGACAGCACAATGTTGTATTAACGGTAATATCCAACTGATTTGGAAGTAACCTCTACCCATATCTTTGCGTTGAAGATAGAGGTGTCGTTTATCTATCTTCGCCACCTCACAATACTTGTTAATTGATTCAACACGGTTACATGCAAGACAAGTATCTAACGCTTCATAAAAACGCCCCATTACCGCCATCGAAGCGTCCGTATAGACTCTTCTTCTGCTCATTCTAATACATATATTATTATATAAGGTGTGATTTACGTTTATTTATGAGCTCCTCAGCGGTTTCATAGCATCCTAATCTATTAGCAAGAGACAACGCTCTATCATAAGCAAACATATAAGCGTATAAAAACTCATTGCCATATTGTTCTCCGGCTTCAACACATCGGAGATAACACTCCAAGGCGGCATCCTCATTTTCGTTTAATTCATTTTGATACCCACAATACCTATAGTAAGATATTTGAGCATAACGCAAGTCATGCATTTTAAGCCTCACAGTTTTTATTAGATGCTTAAAACTACAATCCGGAATCGAAGCAAGCGCAGCATCATTCTTTGGAGATAGGACTGCCCTAACTTCGTTTGGCAAACTTGAACAGACGTCAATGTATTCATATCCAAGTTCTTTCTTTAAGTTACGTACATTACTTATCATACTTCAGTGTTTACAAAATATATAGGGACAAGCGGAAGCTCCGCTTTATCTTCTTCTTTCATCTTCGGATAGTATTCCAACCAAAGGTCAATCAAATCATCCATTTCAAGCAAGCAGATATGACGGTGCGCATATCGTGCCTCTCGGTGACTTTCATTGGTAAAATGACCAGATGTTACAACAATCCCTACATCCGTCGTTTTATTCATCTTACCGATAAGTTCTCTTATAACATCAACAGATACAGGGGTTTGAGGATAATGCTTTACTTGCACCTTTACATGGCTTCCTGAAACGCCAAGAGGTGTTTCATAAGCTATTATATCTACGCCACCGTCCTTCCCTTTATCAGCGACCCAAGGTGTAAACAAGCCCATTCCGCGAAGCAAAGCCGCAACAAATCGCTGAAATTCAAAAGGATCTTTACTTGTTAGGTATTTTCTCATTCCATCCCGAGCTTGCTGTTGCAAAATGTCAATGTCATCTTTTGCTTTTTCTAGAAGGTTTATCTCTAAGTTTTCATCAATCTTTGCAAGAGTGTTACCTTTTAATGCTTTCATTTTAGCGAGTTCTCTCCATTTATAGTGATAAGCGCGGAAGAACTCCTCGACCGGCAACTGCAACGTTTTTCTTCCCTCGGGGGTGAGGCTCCAGTTAGATTTATTAATATCAACCAAACCTACCTGTTTTAACTCTATGCCACCAACCATTCCAAGTACAGAATGCCAAGACTCTTCCCACGTATTATTCTTAGAACGCTCCTTGTCGGTAAGATGAAAATGATTAGGAAACTCATTTTTAATTTCCTGATAACGCATCTCGCTACCGTTCTTATCGATAAGACGCAAAACAGCTTGAAGCAATTCTGCTTCTCGTCTTTGATTTGCTGTAATATCTTTTGCCATCTTATTCTTTGTTTTTCGTTATGAGATTGACAAGTTCAATAATTTTATCAAGAGCTTTATCTAATTGCTCTTGCGTTTTGTTCGACGTCGCAATTGCTCCTTCTGCAAGTTTTCTGTATGCCTCTATCTCCTTAAGTACAGCATTTATTGCGTTGGTACAGGGAGCGTTGATGATTTGTTTCAAGTCTCGAAAAGCATGGCCTTGCTGATGATTGCCGCCATTGCCATCTTGCGACATAATAGGAGATGAACGCAACATCTCTCCCTCCCCGTTAAGTAACCACCGGGTGTTGAAGATACCTCCGAAAGCTGCGTTAAAGCGTTTGAGGAAGCTGTCGGTGAGAGCTTTCGGGTCTCCGTTCATCGCGCTTGAAACATTCGGTTGAGTAGACTCCATTTTTTCGGCCAGCTCTTTCTGAGTACCTATACCGAAATTCGCTTTCACATACTCGAAAGCATCGGAAAGTCGTTCTTTTCTTGTCAGTTCTTCCATATAAGTCTTAAAAAATATTAAAATATCCTATTCACAGTTGTCTATAAGAAGATAATATATTAATTTTGCGAATGAAATAAGATACTTATTGTTCGCAATAATAATAACACTTGTGCAAATATAAAAGTTATCTCGAAAATAAGCAAACTATTTCGACTTAAAAATATTTAACATCGAACTAATATGAAAATACCAGTAAAAATTCAAGGCAAAACGGTATTTGAATCCCATTCTAACGGATTCTCAAGAGCAATCGCCAATAGAATTTACGAAACATTGGCTGATATCATTTTTACCGGAACATCAGAAGATTCAATAAGTCTTGAGATGCTTAAGAAGTATTATGATCCAACCCAAGAGTTTAAACTCACAGTCAGCGGAATCGACTGGGAAGAAATGATAGCGGAATGCGATTGGATTTGCAATCGTAAAAGACAAGCTATTTAACATCCTCTCTAATCACAAAACTATGAACACAATAATAATAAATAAAAATGACATTCAAAGAAATGTATCAGGAGAGCAAAGAAGCTCCGAAGCGCTTTATCGAAACGGTGATGCAAAAGACAGGTGTGTCGGAAATGACCGTAAGATGCTGGCTTTCGGGAACGCAAGTGCCAAGCAAACCATCCAGAAACCATCTGGAAGAACTATTCAACACAACTTACGAAGAGCTATTCCCACACTCTTCAAAGTAGCAAAGAAAATCTTCGCAGCCATTCTCGCAATCGTCGCATATATCCTAATTTTCTGCGAGGGAAATATGAGTACAATTTCATTAGCACTCACAAAAGTAGCAGGTATCACTCTTGCTGCATTCGCATTAATCGTCGACAACTATGACCCGTATAAAAGGTAACAGCGCACTCGCAAAAGAGCTGATGGTTTCTCGCGCAACTATACAGCGTTGGAGAAACTCAGGTATCCTCAAGCCTGCAACAATCATAGACTATGGCTCAACTATCGTCTATGACCTTAACAAGGTTTACAACTGCTTACAGTACACAAAAGCAAAAGCCGGTAGACCGGCAAGATAACATGAAAACAATACAAATAAAACAGCTCACTCTATTAAACTTCAAAGGCATACGTGAACTAACCGTACTCTTTGAAGAAGGGCAGACCATTGTCTCTGGAGGAAACGGCACTGGCAAGACATCGATATTCGATGCTTTTACTTGGCTGCTATTTGGCAAAGACAGCCAAAACAGAGAAAAGTTCGAGTATAAAACGCTCGATAATGACGGCAACATCATTCCTAAATTGCCACATGAAGTAAACGGCATTATACGCGTAGACGGCAAAGACATACGCCTTATGCGCCGTGTAAACGAAAAATGGGACAAAAGAAAGGGCTCAATGTCAGAAGTATTCATAGGCAACGAAATTGAACGCTTTTATGACGATGTTCCTTGCTCTGAATCCGAGTTTAAATCACGCATAAATGATATATGCCCTGAGGAAACATTTAAGTATATCACTAATCCCACTTACTTTTGTACACAAAAAAGCGAGGTGCAAAAGCGTAAACTTCTTGAAATGTCAGGTCCTATATCAAACGCCGATATAAGCACAGACGGCGAAGATTTCTCCGAACTCATAAAAGCACTCGAAGAGAAAGATTTCGATTCGCTTAAACGTGAAGTTACAGCAAAAAAGAACCGTCTCAAATCGGACATGATTGGCATTCCTGACCGTATCGACGAAAATAAACGGAAGATGCCGGAGGAGCAAGATTGGGAATCAATCGAAAAGGAATTAACGTCCCTTACGCAAAAGCAAGCTGAAGTCGAAGATGCAATCCTCGATGTAGCAAAGCAGAAAGAAGATAGGGATAATCAAATCAAAGAAAGTTACGAGGAGATATCCGGGCTAAGGGCAGCGATAGCCAGGCGAGAACTTGCTATTAACAACGAGGCTAATAAAGAATACATGGAAGCTTCACAACGCCAAACTCGTTTAAAAGAAGCTATCGTGAAAGCAGAAAACGAAATAAGCAACCTATCGCTCACGTCCGAGACCCTTAAACAAACACTTTCTAAGCTCACAGAAAGAAGAGAAACCTTACGCGGGGAGTGGAGAAATTTAAGGCTACAAATGAATAACATAGATAAGACGGAGCTGGTGTTTAACGACGCTGATTTCGTGTGCCCTGCCTGCAAGAGAAGATTTGAGGAATCGGATATACAAAGTAAGATAGAGGAACTTAATACTAACTTCCGTGCAAAGAAACAAGCTCGCATGGAGTTATTAAACACTCAGCTTAATACAAATGTAACAAACGGGCGCGCCGTAAAAACGCAACGTGAAGAATTTGAAGCGAAGCTCAATGAGATAGAAGAAAAATCAAAAGCAATGCAAGCTCATCTTACTGAGCTTAAAGAGCAGCAAGCCGCCTTACCTGCTATTGAGCAAAAAGACATAGCCGCTCTTATCGCTTGCGATGATGGTATAGTTGCCTATAACGCAAGAATCGAGGCCATCGAAAAACATATCAAATCATTACACTCCTCAAAAGACGCTTCGCAGTTTACAGCGCGCCGAACTGAGATTGTGAATAGGATAGCCGAATTAAAAGGGGTTCTGCGTGATAAAGAAGTTCTCACTGAAACCAAAGGCCGCATCTCAGAACTTGAACGCTCCTATTCCACACTCGCTTCTCAGTTATCACAATATGAAAGATTTGAATTACTAATGACGGACTTCAGCAAAGCTAAAGACCGCGTGATTCAGCAAAAGATAGACGGCTTATTTAATAAAGTGCGATTCCGCTGGATAGCAATGCAAATCAACGGTAAAGAGAAACCCACTTGTGAAGCAACAATCGACGGTGTCCCATATCAAGCGCTCAACCACGCCGCTCAAATAGACGCCGGGCTTGATATAATCAATGCAATTTGCGAAAGGGAGCAGGTTTGCGCCCCTATCTTCATAGATAACGCCGAGAGTTGCAATACTTTCCGCCAAACCAAAGGTCAACAGATACTTCTCACCGTAACCGAGGAGAAACAACTCAATACCAATCACTCATATAAATAACAAAATCACATGGTACAATCTACTAACGGCCTAACGGTATTAAGAGCTACCGTAGAGTCTACTAAAGTACAAGGGAGACTGGAACAATGCCTCAAAGAGAACAAAGGCGCATTTGCATCAAGCATCTACGACCTTTATTCCGCAGACAAATCGTTGCAAAAATGCAACTCGAACGCAATCATCAGCGAATGCTTAAAAGCTGCTGCACTTAATTTACCTATAAGCAAAGCACTCGGTTTCGCTTACATCGTTGTTTATAACAACAGTGTAAAGAGCGTAGACCCTCATACCGGGCATGACGTATGGACGAAAGTTCCGACCCCAACATTCATCCTCGGCTACAAAGGTTATATACAACTCGCGTTGAGAAGCGGACAGTACCGCACAATCAACGCCGATGTGGTATATGACGGAGAACTTGCTGGCTTTGATAAGCTCTCAGGCAAGATAGACCTCTCGGGCAAGAAGAAAAGCGAAAAAGTAATCGGCTATTTCGCATACTACGAAATGCTCAACGGTTTCTCAAAGACCGCTTATGTAAGCGTCGAAGACATGGCAAAACACGCCTTGCGCTACTCGTCCTCAATGCCAAAAGGCACAACAATCGACAAGCTTATCGCGAAAGCTAACAGCGGCGAAGTCAGCAAACAAGTTGGCTGGATGGGCAACTTCAACGACATGGCGATAAAGACGTGTATACGCCGACTCATATCCAAATATGGATACATGAGTATCGAAATGCAACAGGCTTACACTAACGACATCGAGGGAGACGCTGCACTTGAACAGCGAACGGAGGCAATCGAATCAACTAAAACCATCAACATCGACGCCGGGAACATAGAGGATGCCGAAATTGAAAGCGTCAACACCGAAACCGGCGAAGTGACCCAGAAACAGACAGACGATGCAACACTCTTCGATGAAAATGAAGAACCTGAATACTAAAACCTACGCGATATGATGATGCACTGCTTAGGAAGCTCTTCTTCCGGCAACTGTTACATTCTCCGGTCTTCAACCCATGAGGCGCTCATAATTGAATGTGGTGTGAAATTTCAGAACATACAACGTGCAATCGATTGGAAACCTGAGAATGTAGCAGGATGCATCATATCACATCGCCATCGCGACCACTGTGCTTCATTAAAAGATGTGATAAAGAACGGCATACAAACTTACGCTCATAAGGATGTTTTCGATTCCTTTAATTTAAGAACGCGCACATTCTGCAATGAGATACAGCACATCCAAAAGGTCAAGATAGGCAAATATAACATACTTCCCCTTAATGTAATGCACGATGTTCCTTGTTTCGCGTTCATTATCACTCATCCAGAGATGGGGAACCTGTTTTTTGTCACTGACACAATGTACGTTGAATATCGCATTAACAATCTTAACCACATAATGATTGAGGCGAACTACAGCGATGAGATATTGCAATACAATATCGATAACGGAATAGAGCCCCGCGCAATGCGCGACAGACTCCTCAATACACACATGGAGCTCAAAACTACATTAAAGGTACTTAGCGAAACCGATCTTAAAGATGTAAATGAAGTAATCCTGTTGCATCTTAGCCACAGAAACAGCGATTCTGAGGCGTTTAAGGCGTCGGTTGAGCAAAATATAATTCCAACGGTAGAAATAGCTTCATCTGCGCTGAAAATTAATTTAAACAAAGAAATTTATTAAAATGCAAGATGCAAAATCTAACAAACGTAGCAATGTTTCATTAGAGAATGAAATGGAGGCAGAGATAATGAATAGCCTTATCTTTGAAAACCGTAAAAACCCAATCGGTTTTTCAAAAACCCAACAAAACCCAACAAAAGCCAAAAAACCGAATCTTAAAATGGGTTTATCATGGTAAAAAGAGCGTCTTTTTTGATGTACACAGACCAGCTCGCAATACTTGAAGAGTTAAGCGATGAACAGGCTGGTAAACTGTTTAAAGCTATACACGAGTTCTTCCTTTGTGATAATGAAGAAAGCTCAGCAACGATGTTTTTATACCTTTCCGACCCTCTTGTTAAATTAGCTTTTGTGTCACTAAAGACTTCATTCATAAGGGATAACGAGAGTTATATACGAAGAGTTGAAGCTAATCGCGAGAACGGCAAAAAGGGAGGAAGACCTCGCAAGGCACGTGCTGATGAGGTGCTACAGAAACCGAAAACCCAATCGGTTTTTCAAAAACCCAACAAAACCCAACAAAAGCCAAAAAACCTTGATAATGATAATGATAATGATATAATAAAAAAAAATAACATAACGCGACTCGCAAGTTTTGAGCTTTTTGGAGAAAACGCGTACCGCTCATGGAAGGAAAGTATCTTACGGAAATGTCGCATAGAAGAATCTGAGTTTAAAAAGAGAGTTGACGACTTTGTAGAGGAAGCAGCTTGCCGCAGTTGGGACATCGGGGCGCAATACCCGCAAACAAGGAGTCTATTCTATTCATGGCTTAATGATAAATTATCAAAAGAAAGGAATAATGCAAAACAACAAAATCACACCGGGAATGGTAAGAACGGCCTTTCAGCAAGAATGCCAAAGCAACCGGGATGCGGTCTTATCGAAGACTAAGATAAACGCTCTAAAGAAATATTTCATGATAATCGCCAAAGGTTACTGCCCTAACTTCACGGTCAAAGAAGAGCATACAGGCGCACTAAATGAAATATTCCTATGGTGCATTGACGCACAAGGTCGTCTTGATCCCAACAAAGGTCTTTGGCTTTGGGGTGAGAACGGCACCGGTAAAACAACAATGCTGTATATAATCAAGGAATTTTGCCGCCAAATAGGCAAGAAAGACCCTCGCGGAAGTAGATACGGCTTTCGTATCACCAACGCCAACGCGGTATCCGGAGCGTTTAATCAATTCGGCTATGAAGGCATAGACGAGTATATCACTACACCTCGGCAGGCATTTGATGAGCTTGGCTCAGAACCGCAACTAACCGGACACTACGGTACGCCAATGAATGTAATGCAATATGTCTTACAACGCCGCTATGATACACGGTTCAACGATTTCACCCACGTGACCACAAACCTACGCATCGAAGAAATTGCAGACATATACGGCGTCAGAATATACGACCGCTGTAAGGAGATGTTTAACTTTGTATATCTTGGAGGAAGAACAAATCGCAAGTTTACAAATAAGATTTAAGATACAACAACTGCTACTAATACCCTTTATTTCTTATTTTAACGGCGATTTAACAAAGAATTATCGATAAGTAATAGAAAGTTATTACACACATAAGATAACGCGTTAGACGCAAAATTAGCACTAATCTAAATATCAAACATAATGACAAAGATAGAACGACTTAAAGAAAAGCTCGAAAGCCTCGAAAAACTGCGCGGGCAATACATGCGCAAAGGGAGGTATTCGGAACTTTTTGCTCTTAATGAAGATATCGACAAGTTACGGACTTCAATACAAGACGCAGAAGAGTACGGAAAGCCGAAACCGCTTACCAAAATCCTCTCGCGAGAAGAAATAGCCGAAAGCGGCATAATACCTATCCTCATTGAGTGCAACCTCGCGGCAGACTTTCTTACCGACTGCGCATGTACGCTTAAAGAGGCTATCTCAAACCTCGGTCTTAAACCAGTTACAATAGTTCCTCAACTTGATGAACTTATAAAACAATCAGACCTCTTTGCAACCATCCTGAGCTCTTGTGGCAATGATAGACTCGCAAACATGCTATATGATAATGAAACGCTCATTGCTGCACTTCATAAAAAGACTTTCAGTTACATCGAACAACGCTCCCGGATACAAAAATAAAATCATAAAATCACACCAATGAAAGATTTTAAAGACTTTGCAACTTGCTATAAGGCAAGATGCAAAAAGAGACAAGAACAGGAACTACGAGAACGCTTTAAAATCGTAGAGCGAGGCACTACACTTTGGCTTACGCTTGATGGAGTAGCGTTCCGCGAGATAACAAAAGAAACAGACGCAAATTCAATAACCGCATTGCTTAGCGATGCAAGAGCCGCTGCCTTAACATTCAATTCGTTATGATAATCCAAGTTAAGAAAATAACGCCTCCCGACCTATGGCGTGAATTTGCAGAAATGGCCTCAGGCAAGAAATGCAAAATGACTTGGCTTGATATGCTTAAGACGGGGCACTCCCCGATACGCGAGCAACGCTACTTCTTCACATTCCGCGAAGTTCCCCAATTCGTATGCGGACACATCATTCGGCATGACAAATTCGCTAACGTGAGTGTACATAGCAAACGTGTAGATAAAGGCGGCAGGGATTTCCGAATGGAGTGTGAATCTCTTGCAGACATACTTGACACTCAGTGCGAGAATATCGCTAAGGGAATAATAGACGCATCTATTGAAAATATCCGGGAAACTATCGGTAAAATATGTACCCTACCAGCAATATATGACCGATATGGCGCAGCATCGTTCGCATTTGACACCAACGCCGAAGAAATCATCAACATCAGTCGCGCAAGACTTTGCAATGCGGCATCTCCCGAAACACAGCGAATATGGCGGCAAGTGCTTGACCTCATCGAAGATATAGACCCCGACCTCGCGAAACTTTGCCACCGACCCTGCGTCTGGTACGGGTTCTGCCGCGAACGCAAACCCTGCGGCTACATGGAAACCGCAGGGTATCAGACGCGCCGCCAACAATTCAAAAACCTATTCAACCCCAAAAGCAAATGACACAAAATTTCCGACACCAGGCCAACCGCGCATTCATCCAATCCTGCCAAGACCTCGCCGCCGCATACGCCGCACAAGTCTGCGACCGCGGAGGCAAAACCGACTTCCGGCCCGACATCTGCGACAACCTCGCCGAACTCGCCGCAGCCCTGTCCTGCGCCTCGCCGACCGCTTCAACGAAATGCTACACAAAATAATCTTCCGCGGCCCCACCTTCCGCACCTGAACCCCTCATAACAACATAATAAACCCTCTTTTTGTAAACGTGCCGCCGGCTCGCCGGCGGAGAAACAAAAACCAA